>Ga0307373_10003637_pt1 | contig 26683 bp, 27 predicted proteins | sample OX2MG_FD_202534 | JGI IMG/M metagenome (GOLD analysis project Ga0307373, IMG submission 202534) | Soil microbial communities from Risofladan, Vaasa, Finland - OX-2 | ecosystem: Environmental > Terrestrial > Soil > Coastal area > Acid sulfate soil | place: Finland: Risofladan, Vaasa | collected...
GATGTCCACCATCGACTCCACGCAATTGGTGCTGTAGAGGGACTTCAGCAGGGGGCCACTGAGCCCCAGCCGGGTGACCGTGAACATCTCATCCAGACCCTCCCGTAGGCTCCCCGCGGCATCCGGGTTGACCTCGCCCAGGCGACTGGCCAGGGTCCGCAGGCCTCTGGCAGCCTCGTCGGCATCCGGGTTCTTCCAGGCCCGGTGCATCTGGGCGAGGGTCCAGCCTCGCTCGGCCTCGGGCCCGTGCTCAAGCACGTTCCTTTCCTTGTGGAGACGGCAACGCTGAATGACCCCCTCGGCCCCGTAGACATCCTGCACCGCCCCGTGCAGCGCCTTGCCCCCATCCAGCACGAACAGGATGCCACCGTCACCACTCAGCCCTCGGTCCCTCAACCCTGAGATCAGGCTTCTCACCACAACGGCGTTCTCGGCGGAGCCCTGGACCACCCCCAGGGGCACCTTGGTTCCCCCAGCGGTCACTCCCAGCGCCCCCACCATGGTCTGCCCAGCGAAGTCGAAGCCGTCCGCGAAAACCACCAGGAAGCGCTGGCCCGAGAGGTCGCGGGAACGGAACGCGTTCAGCCGGGCCCCAGTGGCTGCCACGAAGCGCCTGGACACCGCCGAGCGCGAGGTGGAACGAGCATCGGCCTCCACTTTGCTCCCCACCGGCTCCAGGCCGACTGGATAACGCCGAGTGGACAGCCCGGCCAGCATGGCCACCACCATGTGCTCGGTGAGCAGGTCGAGGGACGTGAACGTGTCGTAGGACTCGAGATGAACCTCGCCACCGTCGATGCTGCGGGCCCGAGGGCGGCGAACCGGTACCTTGCGTCCGCCCAGCACCACCGCCCCGGCCTCGTCGCCGTGGCGGTAGACAGTCCGCTGCTGCTTCTGGTGGTGGCCCTTCGGCCCGGCAACCTCGGTCACCTCGGCCTCCATTAGCTCGCCCATCGCCTCCAGGCCGATGGCGACTGAGGCCGCCAGCAGCCCCTCCCGTATCCGGGAGGCGAAGAGCACCAGCTCCTTGCCCACCTTGCCAGCCAGTCGCTCCGCCAGCTGCTCAGGCAGCCTGCGGTGGCTGAAGTCGACTTCGCCTATTCCCGGCCGGATTGTGTACTGGAGGCTCCCCTCTCTGCCCTCGACCGCAGTCCCAGTGTGAGATGCTCCCATCCTCGGTGGTCCTCCGTTTCCCTTGGTCGGTTGAGATGCCCCAAGTCTGCCTCACGGCAGGCCAGAGGCGGGGGACCACCACCTCAAATTCCACGACGATCGGGACATCCTCGTTTACTGCCCTGGTCTCTCTCACGCGCGTGCTACACTGCGAAGTCATCAGGGCACTCGGCCATGGACGAAACCCTGTCCACGCGGAGTGTGAAATGCGCTTTCCTCGCCATTTTCTCCCGGCAGCACTGGCGGCCGCTGGGATGGTGATCGGTGGTGCGCTGGCGTTGCGAGCTGCGCAGGGACCGCCGGCAGCCGCGCCATCGCAGATCGCCGCGCCGATCGTTCAGGCGACCCCAAGTGTGCATGCAACGACTGGGGCCAGTGGATCCAGCAGCCATTCGAGCGACGGTGGTGGCGGCTAAGACCGACAGTGGGTGGCGCTCCAACGTCGGGGCTCGCCTGAGTGCGCTCGCGCTCATAGTGTTTGCTAGCACGCTGGGATGGGTTGGCGTTCGCATTGCGACCCAAACCCCCGTCGCTGGGCGGCCGGTAGTTGGCCAGGGTCATGGCGTCGGTTCCACAGGCTCGACATCCCCGGGGGTCCATGCCGTGACAGGGGCCAGCGCTCCGCCTTGACATCGGCACAGTCCGTCCAAAGGGCAGGCCGCGCGACGGTGGGCGAGGGTCCGCATCGGCACACCCGGTCGAGCCACCACCATGGAGACGCGTGCGTCAGTGATCTACACCGCGTCCTCAGGCTGTGCGTGCGGTCAGTCACGGACAACCCGGCGTCCATGACGACCACAGTCCCGGGCCACTCGCCCCACCGACGCGTTCTCCGTCTGACGATATGGAAACGGTCGTTCATGGCCCCGGCGGAACGCTCTCGAAGGCAGTGGGAACGACATCGCCCCCTGGCACGCGAGGGCGCGACTTCGTCGGTTGTGCCGCACGTTCCTTGCTGAACCCGCGGGCGGCGTGGTCCTGGCAGGAGCGGGTTCCAAGGGTCCGGGAGCATGGGTGCGTCGGGCATGAGCGTGGTCCCGGTGGCGACGGTGCCGCGCGCTCGCTACAGGCAGCTCATCGATTCGGCAGCAGACACCGCCGGCGCTGTGGGCTTGTTCTCACCGTCGTTACCGCGCCCCGTGGGACAGCTGACTTCTGGTCGACAGCAATCCCAATCGCAAAGACCAAAGGGGGGGCCATGCGTGTAGGTGACCGTTGCGGGACGGCTGGGCGCAGTCGCCGGAGTCGACGGATCCCGGCGATGGAACGGTCCCGCATGTGGACTACTGTCGCTTCGGGGCCCGGCGGCTGAACCCCATGGATGGTCCGATGGCCGAAAATTCGATCAAGGGAGGCCTGTGGCGCGGAGTCCGAGCTGATTTGGGGGCACTCACGGGCTTTACCGTCGGCGGTGCCGTCGGGGCCCTTGTCCTCGCTCAGCTTCGAATTGGACTTCCGCTGCGGATGTATCCCTGGGCGGTCGCCCGGGCCTCGGGCATCAGCGCGTACATCTTGCTGGTCGCGCTTGTAGCCCTCGGCATGTGGAACAACCACCCGTGGGGACGGAGGTGGCCGATTCTCCACCCCGCGATCAGACTCCGTAGTCACGTGATGCTTGCCGCCCTCGTCGTCGAGCTTTCGGTAATCCACATCATCGCGATCATCGCCGACCCCTATGCACGCGCTGGACTCGCCGGCGCCCTGATCCCGGGTGCCGCCGCCTATCGTACTTTCCCCGTGGCGCTGGGTACGTTTGCCTTGTACGCCGCCACCGTCACGGTGATTTCGGCCAGCATGGCAGGCGCCACGTTCATCGGGCGCTGGTGGCAGCCTCTGCATCGGTTGGCCTGGGCCATACTCATCCTCACATGGGTACACAGTGTCCTGGCTGGGACCGATACCCCGCCACTCCGACCTCTGTACGCCATCACGGGATTGGGTCTTCTCGTGCTGGCGCTTGCTCGAAGGTGGTCTTTCGCCGCCGCCGCCGAGAGTTGATGCCGCAAGACATTGAGGTGGACGGAATCAAGGTGGTAGCTTCCGAGGCCACGCTCTTCGCCGGAGGGTCGACTGCCCAGGGTTGGGCGGCGCATCTGGAGTGCTGGGGACCCCCGCCCGATAGCGACCTTCTGGCCGCGCTTGATTCGTGCGGGCTTCGCGGCCGAGGCGGCGCGGCCTTTCCGACCGTCAGGAAATGGCGGGCAGTCGCGGCCGCCGCGGGCAGCAGCGGGCAACCGACCCGCGTGGTCGTGAACGGAAACGAAGGGGAACCGGCAAGCGCCAAAGATCGGGCGCTTCTCCTCCTGCGACCGCACCTAGTCATCGACGGGGCAATTCTCGCCGCCCGAACGATCGGTGCGACGGCTATCACAGTTGTCATCGAGCGCCACTCCGTAGCGGCAGCCACGTCACTGCGCGAGGCGCTTGCGGAGAGAACGGACCTGGGCCAATTGTCCGTACGCGTGCTGGACGGGCCCGATCACTATGTCGCCGGAGAGTCGTCGGCGGTGGCTTCTCTCGTTGACGGCGGCGACGCGAAGCCGGATTTCGCGCGCCGTTGGGGCGAACCGACGGCCAGCGCCCGGACGCTGACCCATAACGTCGAAACGCTTGCGCAGGTAGGCGTTCTCGCCCGCGTGGGTCCTCAGTCCTTTGCCAAGTCGACACCCTCCTCGTTCCCGGGGACGTTTCTATTCACATTGAGTGGAGCGGTGGCAGCACCGCCCACCGTTGTGGAAGCGCAGGCGGACGTGCCGCTTGAAAGCCTCATCGCCGCCGCTGGGGGGTCGCTGATGGAGTCTGCCGCATTGCTAGTCGGTGGCTACGCGGGTACGTGGATCGCCACGTCGCAGCTTCCACCCGGCGCCACGCCAGCCTCGCTCACCGCCGACGGTGTGCCCGTGGGGTGCGGCGTCATCGGGGTGCTTCCGCGGTCACGGTGCGGACTGCAGGAGACTGCATCGATTGCCGAGTACCTTGCTCGAGAGAGCGCTCAGCAGTGTGGCCCCTGCGAGCGGGGCCTCCCCGCGATTGCGGGGGCGCTACGCTCTCTGGCGGACGCGCGCAGAGGAACCACGGCTCTCAGGAATATCGAGCGATGGACCGGCCTGGTCCAGGGGAGAGGTGCCTGTCATCATCCCGACGGCGTCGTCACGCTAGTACGTAGTGCATTGAGAGCATTCGCCGAGGATGTAGAGCAGCACGAGCGCGGTCGACGGTGTGGTCGACACCGAGACCCGCTCTTCCCGCTGCCCCCTACGGCTACGGCCTGGAGATAGATGGCAGTGCACAAGTTGACATGGCATCCCATCCGCTGCACCGGCCACGGACTCTGCGCAGAGATCTTTCCCCAGCGCGTCGAGCTAGACGACTGGGGATATCCAGTTATCTCCCTCGATCCAATACCTCCGGAAATGTTGCAATGGGCAGCGCGCGCTGTGGCCGCATGCCCGGAGAGAGCGCTGCGCCTGATCCCTGCCGATCCTGGCCGGCAAGGGGCCGCCGTTCTGGTCGTCAACCACGGAGCTGCCCCAGACGCGGCGCCGGGCGTCGGGCATTCGGCCGAGAGACCGCCTGTGGAGCCGGACTCTGACCTGGATCGGTGAGCAAGGGCGGGAGGAGGCAATCAGGGAGGCTCGCCAGGTATCGGAAAAGTGCCTTCGTAGCTGGGAGAATTGGGAGTAGTTCAAACAACCTGATCCCCCAGTACGGGCGCACCTATCTGGTGAACAAGGGGACATCCCGTCGCGCCCCTGTCCACGTCGGTGCCGATGACCGCTCCCTGACCGGCCGGGCGGGGCTGCTGCTCAGTGGCGAACTGGTGCACCGCCTGGAGTTGGTGGGCCGGCTGGACTCCGCCGTCAATGCGGTGCGAGAGTTCAAGCAACGGCAGCGGGGACGGAGTGCAGGCGGGCTGCTGGTGAGCCTGGCCGAGATGATCCTGCTAGGTGGCAACCATCTGGCCCACCCGGAGATGTTGCGTCAGGACGCTGCCAGCAGCGAGGAGTGGGGGGTGGCCGCCACCCCGCCTCCGTCCACGGCTGGTCAACTCCACTGCCGCCTGACCAGGCGGCAGTGGCGGCTCTGGCTGAGGCTGGGCTCCGGTCCTGCCGCAGAGCTCTGCACTATTCGTGATCAGGTCATTGCACCATTCATGATCACCAACAGCTACGTCACCCAGCTGTGCAGCTGGTCGGAGCGGACCAGGGTGCTGGCAGCTGAACTGCTGCGGGGCAGGGCAGCTCCCCAGCGCAGCGCGATGGCCCTGGTCTTCTACTACATCGGCTACTGGAGTGGCTCCCACTGGACCGGGACCGCGATAACTGAAGATGCTGCGGCCCCCGGTCTTGGGTGAGCGGGGGCGGGTCGCGGTGGAAGGTGAGTAGTTGACCGAGGAGTCATGACCAAGGACATCAGGTGTGCGATCGGGGTCCACGTCGACGCAGTGGCAGGCTGGCTGGGCTCGTACGGGGGCGAGGACTCCCCCTCTGACATCCAGCGCGGCATGTTCGCCGGCGAGGTGGGGATTCCCGCGGTTGCTGGGACTCTTCCAGCGGCGGCAGCTCACCACCACCTGGTTCATCCCAGGGCACTCCATCGAAACCTTCCCACACCAGGTGGCGGACGCGGTGGCCGCAGGCCACGAGGTGGGCGCCCACGGGTACTCTCACGAGAACCCTATCGCCATGAGTCCCTCCCAGGAGGAAGCGGTGCTGGGTCGGTGCATCGAGCTGATCCATGAGGTGCGCGGTAGGCGGCCCCGAGGTTATGTGGCTCCTTGGTGGGAGATGTCCCCAGTGACCGCGGGCCTGCTGGTGCGGTCGGGCTTCCTCTACGACAACAGTCAGGGCTACCATGACTTTCTCCCCTTCTACGCCAGAGTCGGGGATAGCTGGACCAAGGTCGACCTGAGCCAGGAGGCCGCCAGCTGGATGCGCCCGCTGGTGCGGGGCCGAGAGGTGGATCTCGTGGAGATCGCCGCCAACTGGTACCTAGACGATCTGCCTCCAATGATGTTCATCAAGCAATCTCCCAACAGCCACGGATTTGTGAATCCCCGAGAGATGGAGCAGCTGTGGCGGGATCAGTTCGATTGGGCGTATCGCGAGCTGGACTACGCCGTCTTCCCCATTACCATTCACCCTGATGTCAGCGGACGCCCCCAGGTATTGCTCATGCTGGAGCGGTTGATCAACTACATCTCGGGCCATACCGGAGTCAGCTGGGTGACCATGGAAGAGGCGGCGGCCGTTCGGCTCTTCGACCGAGTCGAACGGTTGCCAGATCCGGTAACTATGGTGGTCCACTCAAAAGCCGACGTGCCGAAAGTGACGACCGTGGTTGGCAGGTGAACGGCTCGCTGATGCAGGTGACCGTGCCGGCCACGTCCGCCAACCTTGGAAGCGGCTTCGACACCGCCGCTGTGGGGCTCGACCTCCATCTCAGACTCACCGCCCGCCGCACACCCGGGCCCGAGCTAACGGCCACCTATCGGGGTCCGCAGCCAGCTGCGGTGCCTCTCGACGGCTCCAACCTGATCTTCCGAGCGATGGCGGCAGGGCTGGACAGGGGCGGAGAGGTCCCCCTGGGACTGCACCTCAACATCGACAGCGACATCCCTATCGGTGTGGGGCTGGGCTCGAGCGCCGCGGCGACCGTGGCGGGGCTCCTGCTGGCCGGGCTGCTGTCAGAGGATCGTGCGAGTTCCGAGCTCATCCTCGAGCTCGCAGCCGCCATCGAGGGCCACCCTGACAACGTTGCGGCCGCCCTCCTGGGCGGATTCGTGGTGGCCGCAGACACCGGTTCAGGAATTCTGGCCCGACGCGCGGATCTGGATCTCGACCTCAAATTCGTTGTGGTGACGCCGGAGCAACCACTCTCCACCCGGCTCTCACGAGCGGTGCTGCCGGACAGCTACGATCGGAAGGACGTGGTTTGGAACCTGCAGCGGGTGGCTCTGCTCACCGCCAGCCTCTTCTCCGGCGGGTCCGGCCTCAGACCGGAACTCTTCGAGGATCGTCTCCACCAATCCCAGAGAGCCACACTGGTCCCGGGGCTCGCGGAGTGCCTGGAGGCGCGCCACTCGGATCTTCTGGGGGTATTTCTGAGCGGGGCGGGGTCGTCGGTGGTCGCGGTCGCCCGAAAATCGACTGAGGAGATAGCGGCTCTGCTCATCGACGCCTTCTCCTCGGCTGGAGTCTCCTCGGTGAGCCGCGTCCTGGCACCGGACAACCTCGGCGCCCACGGGCAATTGGTGGCGGGCGACTGATGCGCGCTCCCTGCCAATTCCACGACGGGCCCTGCGGTCCGAAGGTGGAACTTCGAGTCTGGCAGGTAGGATCGCCGGCGGTGCCGGCGCACCCGACATCGACTGCGGTCCCGGTCGGCCGAAGCGCTCCATGATGGAATCGCATCTTCGGTGCCCGACCCCAGGCTGCGGGCAGGAGTCGGACCGGAATGCAGCGGAGTACCTCTGTCCCAGCTGCCACGGTCTGCTGGAGCTCTCCTACGACTACCAGCGCGAGGCGGCGGAGCGGTGGCCGGCGCTCTGGCGGTCGAGGGGGCCCGGCGGGAGCAGCGCCGATCGCAGTGGGGTGTGGCGGTTTCGAGAAATGCTGCCACTCTTTGACGAAACCGACCAGGTTGTCTCATTGGGAGAGGGTGTGACCCCGTTGGTAGACCTTCCCCGGGCAGCCTCGTGGGTCGGCGTGGAGCTGCTCTCCGTAAAGCACCAGGGAGCCAACCCCTCCGGATCGTTCAAGGACCTGGGCATGACGGTCTGCATGACCGAGGCGGTCCGCCTCAGGGCACGGGTGGTGGCGTGCGCATCCACAGGGAATACCTCCTCTTCGATGGCGGCCTACGCTGCGAGCGCGGGATTGAAGGCCGTGGTGTTTGTCCCCCGGGGAGCGGTGTCGGGCGCCAAGCTCGCTCAGGCCCTAGATTTCGGTGCCAGAGTGGTGGAGGTTGGAGACAACTTCGATCAGGCGTTCCGGATCCTGAGGGAGTTGGCTCCACGGTTGGGCCTCTATCTGGTCAACTCGGTCAACCCCTTCCGGCTCGAAGGTCAGAAGTCGATCGCCATGGGGCTCCTAGAGCAGTGCGATTGGCGCCCCCCGGACTATATCGTGCTGCCAGGAGGCAATCTCGGCAATGTGTCCGCTGTCGGTAAGGGACTGAGGGAGCTGGCCGAGCTGGGGCTGCTAACGAAGATGCCACGCCTAGTGGTGGTCCAGGCCGAGGGGGCCGCCCCCTTCCATCAGCTGTGGTCGACCGGTAGCTCGGAGCTCACTCCCGTGCCTGATCCCTCCACGCGGGCTACCGCCATCAGGATCGGCAATCCCGCCAACTGGCCGCGGGCTCGCAGGGCGCTCGAACGCACGGAGGGTCTCACAGCAGCGGTGAGCGACATGGAGATCGAAGCGGCGAAGCGCGAACTAGCGGACTGCGGCATCGGGTGTGAACCGGCATCTGCCTCGACCCTGGCGGGAGTCAGGAAGCTCCGGCTACAGGGGCTGATGGAACGGGGGGCCAGGGTGGTTCTGATTCTCACCGGACACCAGCTGAAGGACACCGACTACATCACGGAGCGTCCGGCAGGCGCGGCCATTCGTACGGCGGGGTCCACCGTAGAGGAGGTGGAGGCGCTGGTGAGACCATGGGTGTGATGGTGGTGCGCAAAGATGGCTCCAGAGGACGGGCTTTCTGCCGGACAGCGCCGGCAGGCCATGGACGGACTCCAAGGCACACCTCCTAGGATGGCGTAGAGATGATCAGTCGATTCCCGGTCCCGGAGATCGACGACCTCCCACCTGATCTCACAGAACGCATTCTCGAGATCGGGGCGAAGACCGGTTTTGTGCCGAACGTCTTTCTGGCACTGGCCCATCGCCCCGCTGAGCTCAGGGCCTTCATGGCATATCACGACGCGGTCATGGAGCGGGAGGGCGGGCTGACGAAGGCGGAGCGAGAGATGATTGTGGTCGCCACCAGCGCCGTTCGGAGCTGCACCTACTGCGTGGTCGCCCACGGGGCGATCCTGCGCGTCCGGGCCAAGCAGCCGGAGCTGTCGGACCTGGTCGCCACCAACTATCGCCTAGCCCCGATCACCTCCCGGCAGCGCAGGATGCTGGACTACGCGGTCAAACTGTCGACCGTGCCGGAGGAGGTTGGAGAGGACGACATGGCGTCCCTCCGGGCCGCTGGCTTCGAGGATGATGCGATCTGGGACATGTCAGCGGTGGTGGCGCTCTTTGCGCTGTCGAACCGAATGGCGCTCGCCCTGGACATCAAGCCCAACAAGGAGTTCCACCTGATGGGACGGCTGCCCCGAGACCGTTGACTCGCTCGCGAATGCCAAGCCGGGGAGACCCGGTCGCTCCGGAGCGAGGCGGCCTCAGAACCGGTAAAGACGAGCGGTGTTGCCCTCCATGATGGCTGCTTCCACCTCCGCCAACCAGCTCTGCCTGGCACCCTGGCCGGCCCAACGCTCCCGTAGCCTGGCCCAAGCCTCCTGGATCAGTATCGCCCCCAGCCAGTAGGTCTCCGGGGCCCCGTGGCCGTCGGTGCCACACAAAACCCGGGCGGCTGGGGCCAACTCCAGAACTCGCTCCAGCCGGTCGGTCACGGTGGCGACGGTGTGGAGATTGAACTCTGATAGCTCGGCGTGGACGTTGGGCTTGGCCAGAGTGAGGAAGGCGAGCTCTTCGTGCCACGGATACGAGCCGTGAATCAGAATGATCGTTGCAGCCAGCCCCTCAGGGGTGCGCAGCAGCTCCTCCAGAAGCAACGGATTGGCCTCCCCGAGGCGGATCTCCGAGTCTCCGTAACCGGTGTGGATCTGGACAGGGAGCTGCAGCTCAGCCGCCCAGCCGAGGGCGCGCCGAAGCACCAGGTCGCGCAGCGCCTTGCCCCGCCGCCGGACGTCCAGCTTGGCGGTCGCCTTAAGGGAAAGATCGGCCGCCGCCAGATCGGCCTCGGGCTCGACGGCTAAGCCGGTGCGATAGGCGATGATGGTCTTGAATCCGAAGTAGCCGGCGGCCGGAGCGTCACGCATCGCCTGTTCGACGGCGGCCAGAATCTCCTGAGCCCCGGCACCGGCGGCGATCAGTCGGTCCACCATCGGCTCTAGCCGAAGGATGGGGCGGACCGGGCAGCCGACCATGGTGGCAAAGCTATCGGCGGCCGCAGTGGTGGCATCCAAGTTCCACCCGGGATCCAGCACCAAGCCGCGGAGGTTGGCTGACATAAAGAGACCACGGACGTACTGAGGCCAGTCTCTGCTAGCCTCCGCCCTGGCGGCGGGGACGTCCTCCACCTCGCAGCCGAGGTAGCTGGCCAGGCGCACGCCCAACAGCTCATGGCTCAGTCGTGAGGGGCTGGTGCGGGCGCGCTCCGCTCGGGACTCGTCGTCGGTGACCAGTTGCACATTGATGCTGGAAAGGTCCAGAGGGCCGCCGGCGTCGGTTATGGGATGGCCATGACTGTCGATCATCGCTACGTCCTGCCCGCTGCCAGCGAGCCAGGTGACTGCGGGGATCCCGTCCCGTGCAGAAGCAGCTTCCGGCGCGGGTCCAACCTCAGATGAAGATGCCGTCCGCCGGCCTTCATAGGCTGGCCGCCGGGGAGCTCGCGGTACGCGGGACCGGCGGCTCGTACTCGACTTTGAGCCCGGAGGAAACAGCGTTGGAACCGTTGAAGAAGTCGACGACGGCCATCAGCTCCAATAGCTCCGGGTCGCCAAAACCCATACCTCGAAGCGCATCGGTGTGGCTGGAGAGGCAGTAGGAGCAGTTGTTGGTCGCAGATACCGCGACCGCGATGATCTCTTTGGCGCGCCGGTCCACGGAGCCCTCGCTCGTGACGGCCTTCATTTTGTTCCAGGTGGCCGCCAGGTACTCCGGGTGGTGGGCCAGCGCCTTCCAGTAGTTGGGGACCCGCTCGAGATTGCGGCTGGTGAGGGTGTCGTCATAGACATCCTCACCAGGCCCGTTGCCTCCGACTCGTCGACCAGTTTCACCAGGGCCATCTCAATCCTCCTGCTGCCGGGAGGCGGCAGCCGCCACCGGGGTGCGCCAATCTGCAAAGTCAGCGACCTCTCCCCGCACCGCCTCCAGGTAGGCGCGCTGCAGCTCCTGGGTCAGAGGTCCAATCTCGCCGTTCCCCACCACCCGACCGTCGACGCTGGTAACCGGCGCGATCTGAACCCCGGTGCCGGAGAGAAAGGCCTCGTCCGCCGCCAGGAGTTCGCTGCGGTCCACCCGCCTCACCTCCAGCGGCCATCCCCTCTTGCGCACCAGCTCGATGACGCAGTCTCTGGTGATGCCGACGAGGACGTCGTCGCTGGCCTGCGGCGTGATCACGACCCCGTCTTGGACCAGGAAGAGGTTCGATGACGACGCCTCCGATACATGACCGTCTCCAGTCAGCATGATCGCCTCGTCAAAACCGCGCTCGCGAGCCTCGTCGGATGCTAGGGCGGCATTGAGATAGGCCCCGGTCGGCTTGGCCCTGGCGGGAATCGAGTTGTCGTCGATCCTTCGCCAAGCGGAGATCATCACCCGCAGCCCCTTGCGAATGTCAAGGTAATCGCCAAAGGGTTGGGTGAAGACGCAGAGATCACTTTCGATCCCAGAGAGGGTCACCTTGATCGTGGTTCCAGACTTGTAAAGAATTGGCCGGATATAGACGTCCTCCCGATACCCGTTCCTGACCAAGAGCTCCAGGATGATCGACTCCACTCGCTCTACACTCAAGGCTGGATCCGGCTCCAGGTGCAGGATCCTGGCGGAACGCAGCAGCCGCTCCGCATGCTTCCGTAGGTGGATCACGTAGAGCTGCTCCCGATTTGAGTTCCAGTAGGCCCTGATTCCCTCGAAGCAACCGGTGCCGTAGTTGAAGGCGTGGGTGGCGATCGGCACCCGGGCCCGGTCGCGGTCCACGAAGTCGCCCTGGAAATAAACGATCTCTCCTGCTTGGGTCACACGTACCTCCCCATGCCACCGGCCACATCGATCGATGCGCCGGTGATGTAACTGGCCTGTCTGCCGGCCAGGAAAGCGACCAGGCCAGCCACCTCCTCGGGCTCACCGAATCGGCCCAGCGGCACCTCCGAGGCGGCGGTCCGCGCCAGGAATGCGCTCTCGGTGAGCTCTGGGGCCCGGAGCTGCCGGATGGCGGTCCATTGCGGGGTGCGGACGAACCCGATGTTGACGCTGTTGACCAGGATCCGGAACGGAGCCAGCTCCAGGGCCAACGCTTTGTTGAGCGCCAGGCAGGCAGCTCGGTCTACGGTGGTGGCGAAAAAATTTGGGTCCGGCTGCCGTCCATAAATCGCATTTATGTTGATGATCGCCCCACCGCCGGCAGCCTTCAGGTGCGGTAGAGCCGCTCGGCTGCAGCGGATCTGCGAGAAGAGCTTGACGTCAAGGTCTTCATGGAAGTCCTGGTCGGTGAGGGTGGCAAATGTTCCCGGATGCGCTCGGCCCGCGTTGTTCACGAGGATCTCCAACCCGCCCAGCTCGGCGACGGCCCGCGACACGAACCGGTCTACCTCATCGGGACGGCTGACGTCTGCTACCTCCGCCATCACCGTTGCGCCGTCAGCCCGCAGCCGCTCGGCGGCCGCCTGCAACTCTTCAGCGTTTCGCGAGCAGATGGCCACGAGGGCTCCTTCGGCGAGCAGCGCCTGTGCTATCGAGAAGCCGATCCCCTTGGAGCCGCCGGTGACGATAGCCCGGCGCCCCTTGAGGCCAAGGTCCACAGGAGCTAGCCCTGCGACCGGCTACGGGCGGCGGCGGCGAGGTCCAACAGCGCCTGTCGTGGTGGGTTGAAGACGTCGTACTCCAGACAGGAGCTCTCGCGGGTCCGGGCACCGTGACGGACATTGGCAGGCACGACCGCAACCATGCCTGGGCTCAATAGCCGTGCCTCGCCGTCGATCTCGAACTCAAGCTCTCCTTCGACGACCAGGGTGATCTGTTCCTCGTCGTGCACGTGGACAGGAGCTTCCGTATGAGGATCAAAGCGAACCGCCATGAGCATGGTCCGCTCTCCCAGAAGATATCGGAACTCGAGTCCAGGAACGAACTGAACCGGGTCTCCCTCGTTCGCCAGGTCGCCGAATCGACCCGGAGCGGTCGGCTCTCGACCGGACCCAGTCTGGCTGAAGTACTGGTCCGCAAGGCTCATCGTTTATGGCCCCCCAAAGCGACTAGATGATGAAGATCCTCGCGCCGACAACCTCCTGGGCCAGCCGCCGGACTCCCCCGGGAGCCGGATCCGCGCCCAGACACCACAAGGTACCTAACTATACCAGGCCCAGCTATGATGTAATGGTGAGAACCGGGATGTGGTCTGCCAAGTGATGCCCAAAGCGACCTATGACTTTACTAATGCCAACCGCGCCTCCGACCATCCGGACCCTACTGCCACCCTGCCCCTGGACTCCACCGACCTGTCGATTCTGGTCCTGTTGCTCCGCGACGCCAGGGTTTCGGTACGTCGGATCGCGGCGGAGGTCGGCATGTCGGCTCCCGCTGTGGCGGAGCGAATCGGGCGCCTAGAGCGCAACCGGATCATCAGGGGGTACACCGCGCAAGTGGACTGGTCGCGGCTGGGTTACGGCGTGACCGCCTACGTCGCGGTGACCGGAGTGCAAGGCTGGGAGCAGGTCGAGACGGTGGCGGCTCTCCGCAACCTCTTCGAGGTGGAGAGCGTGGAGATCGTGACCGGGGCCTCAGACCTACTGGTCAAGCTCAGGGTCCGCGACCAACAGCACCTCCGGGATTGTCTCTTCGATCGGGTATGGAAGGTTCCGGGAGTCCACCGAACAGAAACCCTCATGTGCCTCGACGATGAACCTCCTAAGGCCTTCGATCTGGAGCTGGCGGAATCCCTACTGGCCGGTTCCAAACCCGTCCCCGGCCGTGGGCTCCGCCCGGCAGACACCGAGATCCAGGCAGGCGCTTGACCTGAATGTGCGAGCTGCTGCTGGCGACATGGCCGCAACCCCGACCGATTAACCACGTGCTGGAGTGGGCAGAGTCGCTGGAACGCCACGGACTGGGGGGCTATGGCTGGGGGGTCGCCTGGCGGGAGCGTGGGCTGGTTTTTAGCCATCGCCATCCGGGACTGCTCAGAGACGACCTAACCGGTCGGCGGGGCCTCAGCGGGGTCGCCTCAACCCACTTCATGATCCACCTGCGGCGACCCTCACAGCTCAGCACGATCGCCCTGGCCGACACCCAGCCCTTCTTAGCTGACGACGGCAGCTACGCATTCGAGCACAACGGACGACTGGACAGATCCGAAGAGGTCCGTGGGCGGTTTGAGGGATCGCTGCATGGCAGGGCCGACAGCGAGGTTGGGTTTCGCCTCTTCGGGGCCCTGAGGCAGGCGGGACTCTCGGCTGCCGCCGCCTTGGCCGCCGTTCACCAGCAGCTCGGCGGCACCGCCAACCTCTGCTACCTGCCGTCGACCGGACCCGCCCTGGCATACGCCGGCGCTCCGGCCAATCAGATGTGGCGTTTCCGAATTGCCGGCGCAGAGGTGATCAGCACCGCCCTGCACTCGGCCGATGAGGCGGTTTTTGACCTCTGCTTCCATGATGCCGTGGACCGCAAGATGATTGCCGAGGGCGCCATCGAGCAGCTCGATGAGTTACCGGTTGGCGCCTGATCCATTGACCTATAACCCAACGAAAAGGAAGGTCCGATGACGACCATGGCCGCTCAGGATCTTGCCATGGGCAAGGTCGGCTTCGTGGCCGAACATGCCTTGTACGACCAGACCAAGAGCGTCGCCGCAGAGCGAGCCGAGGCGGTGGTATCCGACCAGGGGCTGCGCACCGTCCGAGTGATGTGGGCGGATCAACATGGGGCTCTGCGGGGCAAGTTTGTATCGGCGCGCGACTTCATCCTGTCGCTACGCAACGGCATGGACTTCTCCGGAGCGCTGCTCAGCATGGACTCCGCCAATCACGTCTTCCCGCCGCTGTTCGTCGAGGGAGGTGGGCTGGGAATCCCCGAGCTCACCGGATTCCCGGATGTGGTCCTAGTCCCGGACCCCACCACCTTCCGGGTCCTGCCGTGGGCGGACTCCACCGGATGGGTCCTCTGCGACATGTACTTCGGCAATGGCAGGGCGGTGCCCCTCTCCACCCGGCTCGTGATGCAGAGACAGCTGGAGGAGGCTGCCAGCATGGGGTTTGAGTACGTGGCCGGTCTGGAGGTGGAGTTCTACATCACGCGCCGCGAGTGGACCAAGATCGCTGCCGATCAGACGGGCTGGCCGCCGGTGGCGCCGCCGGTGAGCATGGTGGCGCAGGGCTACCAGTACCTCTCAGAAATCCGGCTCGCCCAGCTGAGCGACATCCTGATTCCGCTGCGCGACAACCTAGAGGCCATCGGCCTCCCGCTGCGCAGCATCGAGGATGAGTGGGGCCCGGGTCAGACCGAGATCACCTTTGACCCGATGCCAGGGATGGGCTCGGCGGACACCATGATCCTGATGCGGTCTGCGATCAAGCAGATCTGCCACGACCATGGCTATCACGCTACCTTCATGTGTCGGCCACTGCTGCCCAACGTCTCCTCGAGCGGCTGGCACCTCCACGAGTCGCTGCGGGACCTGAAGACCGGGGCAAGTTCGTTCCGCGACGACTCGGGTGAGATCCTCTCGGAGGTCGGGCGCCAGTTTGCCGCAGGCATCCTGGCGCACGCGATCCCCATGACGGTCTTCTCAACCCCGACGATAAACGGCTTCAAGCGCTTCCGGCCATACTCCTTCGCGCCTGACCGGGTGGGCTGGGCGGTGGAGAATCGCGGCGCCATGCTGAGGGTGCAGGGCCAACCGGGGGACCCCGGAGCTCACCTGGAGAACCGGCTCGGCGAACCCGCCGCCAACCCCTACCTCTACATGGCGGCGAACATCGCTGCCGGCCTCGATGGTATCCGCCTGAAGCGAGTCCCGCCTAAGCTGGTGTCTGCAGACCCGTATCAGGATGAGGCTCCTCCACTGCCGACATCCCTATGGGAGGCGGTCGATGCACTCGACCAGGACACCTTCTTCAGGGAGGCGCTTGGCCGTGAGATCGTCGACTACCTGATCATGATGAAGCGGTCTGAGGTAGCTCGCTTCCTCTCTACCGTTACTGACTGGGAACAGAATGAGTATTTTGAGTTCTTCTGACCGACCCGCTCGAGTTCGTTCCCTGAGGCGGGTGTAGCGATGTCAACTCGCTTCCAGCATCTGGTTCTGTTCAGGCTGTCTGAGACTCCCGGCCCCGAAGTCGAGGCGGAGATGCGACGCCAGATCTCCTCCTGGGTAGGCGTAATCCCGGGACTGGTCCGCCTGCGCTTCGGAGCCGATGTCGGGGGCCGCTCCGAGGGATACCAGTTCGGGCTGGTGACAGAGTTCACCGATTTGGCAGCGATGGAAGCGTACGGACCCCATCCCTTGCACGCCGCCTTCCTCCAGTGGGTGACGGCGCGACCGTTCGAGGTGCTGCGGTTCGACTATCCGCTGACAGACGACATCAGTCTCCTGGAGCCGCCGGAGGTCTGACCGGCGGGACTCCTGAGCGTCGACGCCCCCCTTGCCCGGAGTCTTCCGGGCAAGGGACTGGCCCGCGCCTCAGAGGGAGCGACCGCCGCTGGGGCACAACTGGGCAGGCGGCTGAATCTGTGAGAAGGTTAGCCGATGGTCATCTTCCATATGTTGGGGTTGATGGTCGGCTTGGTGCTGACATTCGGGACCCTGGGCAGCGTCATTCAGACCGTCATCGTCCCGCGAGCCACCTCGTCGCGGCTCTCTCAGATCCTGTCTGCCGCCGTGGCGGGGGCCCTGGGCCAGCTGGCTCGGACGCGCAAGGACTTCCTGCGGAGAGATGAGATCCTGGCGCAGGGAGCGCCCCTGTTTCTGGTCCTCCGGCTGGTGGTCTGGATAGGGCTGCTGGTCGCTGGGTTCACGCTCCTTTTCTGGGGCAGTGGGGCGGGAGATCTGGCGGAGTCGCTGCGCTTGAGCGCCTCTTCGGTGTTGCCTCTGGGTCTGACCCACGCCCAGTCGGGGCTGGCCACGGCCATCGCGTTCTTGGAGTCGGCATCGGGGGTCATAGTGGTCGCTCTTCAGATCTCATACCTGCCGAGCCTCTACAGCTCCTTCAACCGCCGCGAGACCTTGGTCACGATGCTGGACAGCAGCAGCGGCTCGCCTCCGTGGGGGCCGGAAATCCTGGCGCGGCACGCTCTCATCGACAACCAGGACCACCTGGCAGAGCTGTACCACGATTGGGAGCAGTGGGCAGCGGACATCACTGAGAGCCACACCAGCTACTCCACTCTCCTGTACTTCAGGTCTCCAGAGCCACGCACGTCATGGGTTTTGGCACTGCTCGCGTGCATGGACGCCGCGTCCATGCAGATGGCTCTCAATCCCTTGACCGCGCCGGCCGCAGCTCGTCCGTTCCTGCGCATGGGAATCGTCTGCCTCCGTTCGATCGCCAGAGTAACCGACCTGCCTTACGTCGCAGATCCGATGCCGGACGATCCCATCCAACTTACGGTCGGGGAGTTTCGCGAGGCTACCGAGAGGGTGCTGGCCGTCGGGTGGGAGCCGGAGCGAACGGTCGAGGATGCGTGGCCTCACTTCCGGGGGTGGCGCGTCAACTACGAAGCGGTCGCCTACCAACTGGCGCTCCTAATCGACGCTCCCCCAGGACCGTGGTCCGGGGGCCGCCGCGGGCGCCTTGAGTCGTCGATGATCCCGCTGCGTCCCCCTCATCGGGCCCCCTCCGCCGAGGTCCAAAAGCTGCTAAAGGTAACCCGACGTCGCCAGGCCCACCGATCGAGAGAAAAGAAGTCAACCGGCTCGCCCTTCGACCCAGAGAGGCTGGACGACGTGTCGGACCAGCCCCTGCGAGACGTAAGCAGTGCCACCAGCTAGCTTCCTCGAAGCGGCCACACGATCCCTCAACTCCCTCGACATAGCCGCCTCTGCAGAGTAGCGTCGGTGCTCCCTTAGAGGAGGAGATCGATGGAGGACCAGCCGAGCCGAGGATCAGATGCGGACTTCACGATCACGATGAGCGGCCTCCGAAGCGGAAGCCACCGTCGACGGCCCTTTCTGGAGTGTCACCGGCAATAACCCGCAGCAGCTTGAGGCGGTTCGGCGGGCCGCCCTCAATGCCCGCCGCAGCGCCGAGGTCTGCGCTGAGGCATTGGGCCTGGGGAGACCGATCCACATCCAAGAGGACGGCAGCGGACGAGGCCGCCAGATCGACCAGGCGATGATGGGCCGCATGAGGAAGGCCATGGCTTCGGCCGCGCCTCCAAGCGAGGTCGACGTCGAGTCTGGCTCCATTCTGCTTACCGCGGGGGTGACGGTCACCTTCACCTTGGCTTCGACGTTGTGAGGGAGAGACACCACGCGTGGTCACGTGGGTGCGAAGCTTCGGCAGACCTCGCAGACCTCATCGAAAAATCGCGGCCGCCGATTTCGGTCATATGGAGATGGGCGCTGTCCGCCCAGGGCATCAAGGAAAGTCGCCAGGATCTGGGCGAAGCTCGCCGCCGACCGAACCGGGACGTCATGGTCGACATCCGGTCGCACGTGAGACGCGCATTGTCGATCCGTGCTGCGGGGAAGGCCGTGACCCGACCGATGTTAGCTGCCCACGAGCTCCATGTGACTGCATCGGCAATTGGCGAGCTGGTCAAGGCGCGGGAGCGGCCAGCCCGGTCGGGTGCTTTTGACCTCGACCCTAGTGGCGGCAAAGACGGGGACCTCGTCCGGCAGCTGCGTCGTCCTGAGTGCCGGAGCTATGCCATGAAGTGATCGTCGCTTTAGGTCACACCGGTGAGCTGGCTACGCCGAATACGCAAGTTGACGAGATCGACCCCGGGCTTGGAGCTGTCCCTCGTCGGCCTCAGCCGTGCAGGCCGCATTCCGTCTTATCAGAGTCAGCCCACCGCCCCGCTCTCGGGTCCTCACCATCTTTGACCGGCCTGGTGGTCGGGGCGCACCCGATCGAGAGGTAGCCCTGTCGGGTAAGGGGGTGCTCCGGTAGGGAGTGGGATTGAACGTATTCTGCGATCTGCCCATCCGACCACAAGGCGAGAGGGTTGACCTTCACCATTCCCCGACTCTCGTCCCAGCCCACAACCGGCGTGGTGGCGCGAGTTGGGGCATCTGACCGCTTGAGCCCGGTCACCCAGGCGGACCTGTCCAGCAGGGCGCGCTCCAGCGGCTCAACCTTGCGCCATTGGCAACATTGGTCCGAGCCGCACGGGAAGGCAGCTGCGCGGGAACCGGGATGCACAGTAGTCAAATTCAAGGAATAGTGACGGCGCACGGTCTCCACGAAGTCCAAGGTCTCCTGGAAGTGGTAGCCAGTGTCAAGGAAGAGCACCTCAATTCGGGCGTCGACCGAGACCGCTAGATCGAGGAGAACACAGTCCTGGAATGAGCAGGCGACCACAAGCTCCGATCCAAACTCACCCACTGCCCAACCGATGATGTCCGAAGCCGACTGGCGCTCCAGCCGGGCGGCGATGGAAGGGATAGCGTCGCGCGAGTACGAGGGCGCGGCTTTCATAGGCTCCCTCTAAGGTTAGTCCCAAACTACAGAATCTAAGATTAGAGCGTTCGCCCCCCGCCGGGTCCGATGGCCCGACATGTGAGTACCACTTGCCCTCTCCCTTCCCGCCACCGCGCGCGCATGCCGAAGTCGGAGCCACGTCGACGGGCGCCCTCGAGATTCTCGAGTCACAGGCGATCTTCGTCTTGCGGGAGATCGCCTCCGAGTGCCGTCGGCCGGCCCTCATGTTCAGTGGGGGAAAGGACTCGGCAGTGCTTCTCCACCTGGCGGTCAAGGCGTTTCGGCCGGGCACGATACCGTTTCCTCTGTTGCATGTGGACACCGGGCAGAACTTCCCAGAGGTCCTTCAATTTCGAGACCGCCGCGCCCAGGAAACCGGTTGCGCTCTGGTCGTGGAGTCGGTCGAAGAGGGGCTCCAGCGGGGCTGGCTAGGGGATTCCAACCACCTCTCCTCACGGAACCAGCTCCAAGCCCCGGCGCTCTTGCACGCCGTCGGAGCACACGCCTTCGACGCGCTCTTCGGCGGCGCACGGCGGGACGAGGACAAAGCACGGGCCAAGGAGCGCATCATCTCCCACCGGACCCGAGAAGGCCGCTGGGACCCAGAGAACCAGAGGCCAGAACTGTGGGACCTCTATCACGCCGAACTGAGGCCCGGAGAGCACCTCCGAGTGTTCCCGCTTTCCGACTGGACCGAGCTGGACGTCTGGCGCTACATCGAACAAGAGGGTATCGAACTCCCGCCGCTCTACTTCAGTCACGAGAGGGACGTCTTGGTCCGGGACGACATGTTGATGGCCGTGTCCGAGTGGGTGCAACCAGGGACTGGGGAGCGGTCGCAGCGCCTGAGCGTTCGCTTTCGCACCGTGGGCGACGCCAGCTGCACGGGGGCGATCCGATCACGAGCCACGACTGTGGCCGAGGTTATCAGGGAGATCTCTGCATCGCGAATCAGCGAGCGAGGAGCCACCCGGGCCGACGATCGCTTCTCGGACTCGGCCATGGAGGACCGCAAGCGCCAGGGGTACTTCTAATGACGACTCCAACACGTCTTCTGCGGATAGCGGCGATTGGTGCCGTGGACGACGGGAAGTCGACTCTGGTTGGAAGAGTGCTTCATTCCCTTGGTGGCATACCGGACGATGAGCTCCGGGCCATCTCCACGGCCGGAAACCACCGCGACTCGGGCCCCATGGACCTCGCGTTGGCCACCGACGGGCTTCGCTCCGAACGGGAACGCGGGATCACGATCGATGTTGCCTATCGATATGGGGTCACCCCCTCCCACCGGCTGATCATCGCCGACTGTCCTGGGCATTTCGAATACACCCGGAACATGGCGACGGGCGCGTCGACTGCAGACGTCGCGCTAGTCGTCGTGGATGTCACGATCGGACTGCGGGAACAGACCCTCCGACACCTCTGTCTGGCGGTGCTCTTTGGGGTGTCGAAGGTCGTGGTGGCAGTCAACAAGATGGACCTAGTGGCGTTCTCAGAGGTCCGCTTCTCCGAATTGTCTGCTGAGATCGAAGAGCGGGCGAGCACCATCGAGGGCCTGGAGCTGGAGATAGTGCCCGTGTCCGCCCTTGACGGCGACAACGTCATGGAGCCGTCTAGCCGTACCCCCTGGTACTTGGGTGGAGCATTGATGCCGGCGCTCGAGTCGGCTGCTAAGTCGAGGCAGGGAGGTGGCCGCCTCAGCGCCTCCCGACTGCCGGTGCAGTGGGTGCAGGAGCGCCCAGGCGGCAACAGAACCTTCGCGGGCATGCTCTCCGGCGCCCAGCTCACGGTGGGACAGGCTGTGCGCCTCCTCCCTTCCCTGGATGAGGACCGGGTGGGCTACCTGGAGACCCCACAGGGGGTCTCGGAGTCGGCGGGCGTCTCCATTTCGGTGGCTGTCGGTCTAGTGAGCCGACGCCGGCTCCAGCGCGGGGACATGATCGCTGACCTAGTCCACCCGCCTCGACTCACCTCGCAGCTGGAGGTGACCCTCTGCTGGTTCGCAACGACCCGACTTAAGGCTGGTGGACGCTATCTGCTCAAGCACACGACCAGGATGGTCGCGGCGGAGGTCGCGGCCGTCCTCGGAGTTCTCGATGTCCAAAGCCTGAGGCTGGAGGCGGCCTCGGGGCTGGATGAGAACCAGATCGGACGCGTTAGCTTGTCGGTGGAGTCGTGGCTCGCGGTCGACGATTACCTAGACAACCACCAGACTGGCAGCCTCGTGTTGATTGACCCCCAGAGTGGCACGACCGTCGCGGCTGGCCTCATCGGACCTCCTCAGCGAGGATGGGTCGCCGGTTAGCGTCAGCAAACGAACTGGCGCGATCTCGCCGTTTTGGTGATTGGATCTGGGTTGCCTCGAGCGGCGAGCCTGCGGTCATTCACGATGCCCCCACATTGTGCCGACCCGATACCTCAGGTGACCCTGCACCAGGACCCCAGGTGGGCACAAATTGGTGATCCATTCCCGCGGCGACCCGGCATTCCCGGCCGCGAAACGCGCCGATCTTGGCTGCGGCTTCATACCAGTCGGACGAATACGGACCTTTGGGAAGCCAGAGAGGTCGAACTGTCGAGCGCTAGGTCAGCGGAGGGGTTGGCCGCCACGGGGGGCCATGCGAGTGATCCCTGACGGCATTGGCAGGATGAAGTGGTCTGGCGCCTGGCGGATCAGGGACGGCCGTGAAACTGTCCGAGGGCAGTGGTCACGACGCTGACCCTATGAGGAACCCGTTATGTGAGCCAGACGGCGGTGGCGTCGAGGACGTCGCGGCGGGTGGAGGTGACCGGGCAAGGGCCTTCCCAGGCAGCGACGTTGGGGATGATCAGGCTGCGGGTCTTGCCGCTGCGGGTCTTGCCGCTGCGGTGCTGGCCCAGGACCCGGGCCGCGAGCCGACGCGGGGCGCAGATCCAGCCCTGGTAGAGCACCAAATCCGCCTCTCACTGGAGTCGCGCAGCCAACAAGGCGGGGAAGGGGTGGCACTGGTCGCCCGGCTCCTCGGTGATGTCCTGGACGGCCCGGATCGGGAGGCCTTCCTCGTCGACTTCGTGCAGACGGCCCGCGCGGCCGCCGAGGTAGGCGTGTTGGCCCCCTTGGTTGCCGTGCTCGCAGACTGGAAGGCGACGGCTGCCATCTACGCTGACCCCGCTCTGGCCGCCGACCTCCACCGCCCCCTGCCAGGTGATGGTGATCCTGTCCCAACTCCGAGTGCGCGGTAGCGGTACCCGAAGGGGGTGACCGGGTAGCGCCCCCTTCCGCACTTGGCGAGTGGCAGCTACGGTTCGCGGAGACCGCAGCCGCCACGGGCTGGGAAGCGTTGTGCCAGCAAGCCCCTGGGCCGACCCGAGCCGCTTACGACACCTTGCGGCTACGGCCGCAGACGCCAACTAATCCCCGCCGCCAACATCGCCTCCGGGGGGACCTCGGCTCTCGGCTGGTCAGTGGCCAAGCGCTGGAGCAGTGGCAGCTGGAGGTGACTGGTGCCGGCCGCGTCTGGTACGCGATCGATCCCGATGCCAAACGAGTGTGGGTGACTAGGGCCAGTCCCGGCCACCCGCCCAAAACAGACTGACAGGGCCCATCGCGGGGAGAGCTGATCGGGACGGAAAGTCGCGTAAACGGTGGTTTACGCAACTCTTCCGAGATGAGATCGAGTTCATTCGTACCGATCCTCGTCTCCACCGAGTCGGTCTGGACCTGCAGCTGCGACCCGGGAACGCGGGCCAAGAGCACTTCAAGGACCAGTGCCTCGCTCTAACCACCCAGACTCCCCACGATGACCAGGAGGAGATCTCAACCGGCGTCTGTCCAGATGGCTCTTCGTGGCACGCTCCTTACCGGCACCCCCATGAGGGAGACAGCTCCGAGACAACAGAGATCGCGACCTGGGCCAGAGGTACCGACGGTTGCGCACCCTGGCGGCGGTTCTGCACGAGGCGCGGACTCCGGAGATCCGCTCTCAAATAGGCAGAAGGTCGGAGATCGTTCGCGCCACGGCTCCAGGCTCGCGGTAGCCGCGGGCGGCGAGCCTGAGTTCGGTCAGCAGGAGGCCGGCCCGCCAAACCGCATCGAAATCCTCGGGCAAGGGGCCTAGGGAGCGGTATCCGGCGAGCATGTACCGGCTGTCATCCAGCGAGAACCAGGAGCGCACATCCAGAGCGGGGTGGGATCTGTAGGCATCGCCGAAGTCGATCAGGCCGGTGAAGGTCGAACTGTCGGGATCGACAAAGCAGTGCTCGGGACCGGGGTTGGAATGCAGGGTCACGGTGGAGGTCTCGGCCGGGAGTTCTGCCAGGCAACGTTCGGCCACCGCGGTCAGGTCGATCTCCTCAGCCCACCTGGGGTCTGTGCCGAGGCTCGCGAAGGTGTCTTCGAAGCCGGCTGTGACTCGCTGGCGCAGTTCCCCGGCGCTGCTGTCACCGGGGATCAGGCTGGAGCTCACCATGGCCGATTGGTCGATCTGGTGGATCATCCGCAGGGTGGCGCCCAGCGCCTCCAGCACCGCCACCCGAGCCGGCAGGGCGAGCGAGACCTGCTCCAGCGCCATACCGGGGATCCTGGTCATGACGAGGTACTCGACATCCTCCTCCCTGCCGTAACCGAGCACCCGGGGGACGGGGACCGAGACCTGCTCGGCGATGTGGGCGAGGATGAACGCCTCCTTCTCCAGGCTGGTCCTGGGGCGAAGCTGAGGCGGCCGCTGAGTCTTGACCACCACATCCTCGTCACACATGTAAGCACGGGCCTCGCCCCCGCTTTCGTCGACGGCGGTCAGCCTGCGCACGGACGGCGAGTGGGCCCGCGCCAGCTCCAGCACCCGATCCTCGCTCAGAACTGGATCGGGAGCGTCGGGCTGGGAGTAGGTGTCGGTGTAAGCCATGGTGAGGGTCCTCCCATTGCGGTCTGGCTGTCAGCTGCGATCACCCGGCCGTGGGCCGTCGTCGCGCGGGTGGACGCTGGATACGTCCCAGCCGGCCGCGTCCAGGGTAGACAGTGCGGCGAAGCGGCCGTCAGTTTTGAGCAGCTCTTCGGGCGGACCCTGCTCGACTATCCGGCCCGCCTCCAGGACCACGACCCGGTCGGCATCGCGGGCAGTGGAGATCCGATGGGCGACCGTGAGGACTGCGCAGCGGCCGGTCCACGCCGCCCCGGTCATCGCCGCGCGAAAGGCGGCCTCGCTGGCCCCGTCGATCGCTGAGGTGGCTTCGTCGAGCAGCAGCACCAAGGGCTCGAAGACCAGCGCCCGGGCCAGCGCCACCAACTGGCGCTGGCCGGCGGACAGGGTCATGCCGGCTCCGCCCCCCGAGCCCGCCAGGTCGGTGTCGAGCCCATCGGGGATGGCGGCCAGCCAAGCATCGAGGCCAACCAGGGACAGGGCCTTCTGGATCGCCGCGTCATCAACCGAGGGGTCGCCGAAGGCGAAGTTGTCTCGCAGGGACCCCGCGAAGAGCTGCACGGTCTGCGGAACCGTGCCCACGATCCGGTGGCGCTCGTGCTCCGCCAGGGTTCGGGGGGGCCGCCCTGCCACCAGGACCTCCCCTGCGTCCGGCTGGTAAAGGCCACCCAACAGAGCCAGCAGGGTGGACTTGCCGGCACCGGTGCGCCCCACCACCGCCACCCGCTCGCCCGGCCGCACGACCAGGCTCACATGGCGCAAGACCGGGCGGCCATCCTGATAGCCGAAGTCGACATCGCGCACCAGGATGCCCGCTGACCGCTCCGCCAAAGAGGCTTCAGCCGCCTCCCGGTCGGGCGCCAGGTTGAGGATCTCGAAGACCCGTTCCATGCCCGCCAGGGCCGCTTGCACCCGGTTCCACTGGTCACCCAGGGCGATGATGGGCGCGAAGAAGGTCTGGAACAGCAGCACGAAGGCGACCAGGGTACCCAGGTCTATCCCGGTCGCACCGAGCAGGCCGCCGGCGCCCACCCACAGCAGGGCGGCGATGACCAGAGCCGCCAGCAAGCCGGTCACCGGAGTGAAGAACGCGTTGTAGCGGACCGAGCCGGCCTGGGCCGCCAGGGTGCGTTGGAGGACGGCCCGGAAGCGGGCCAGGAAAGCGGCCTCACGACCGAAGGCTCTGATGGTCTCCACTCCCCCGACGGTCTCTGAGAGGTGAGTGTTGAGGCCGCCCACCGCGATCCGGGTCTGCCGCTCCGCATCGCGGACCCGGATCTGCAGCCACCGGCTGATCAGCAGGAGTGGGGGTGCCACGATCAGAGAGACCGCGCTCAGCAGCGGGCTCAGCAGCACCATGGTCACCGCCACCGCGACTAGGGCAACCAGCTGCCCGACCAGCGTGGCTATCCCACCCGTGAAGAGGGCGTCCACCTGCTCCACATCAGCGGTGGCCCGGCTGATGATGTCGCCCAGGGGAGTCTTGTCAAAGTAGGCGAGGGGCAGGCGTCCCAGGTGCGAGAACAGCTGGACCCGGATCGAGGCGATCGTACGCTGCGCCACGACCGCCGACAGATAGCTGTACCAGTAGCCCAGCGTGGCGCCGGCCGCGACTGCCCCCAGATACACCAGGCCAGCCGCCAAAAGGCCAGTGGTCTGGTGGGGGAGCAGATTGCGGTCGACGACATGGCGGATGACCAAGGGCGGCACCACCCCCGCCACGGCTGAGGCTATGACAAGGGCGACAACCACTGCCACGAGATGGCGCCACGGTTTCAGTAACCCCGCCACCTGGGCCCAGAACCGGGGCCGGCTCACCCCGCCTTCGGACGAGAACGCGGCCGGAGAACTGGTCACGGTCACGACGGGGCCCCGTCGCCGGTCAGATCCTCGATGACGGCTTGCGCGCGGACGATCCGCGAGTACAGGCCACCAGCCGCCAGCAGCTCGGCGTGGGTGCCCTGCTCGCGCACCCGGCCGGCGTCGAGGACGACCACGAGATCGGCTAGAGAGAAGG
>Ga0307373_10003638_pt1 | contig 26680 bp, 24 predicted proteins | sample OX2MG_FD_202534 | JGI IMG/M metagenome (GOLD analysis project Ga0307373, IMG submission 202534) | Soil microbial communities from Risofladan, Vaasa, Finland - OX-2 | ecosystem: Environmental > Terrestrial > Soil > Coastal area > Acid sulfate soil | place: Finland: Risofladan, Vaasa | collected...
CGGAACATGGGCCCGTACGCGGCCGTTGTTCCGGCGTACCGGCGTACCGGCGTACCAATGATACTTCGCCGCCGTTCCGCATGAGAATTTCACTGCGGCGCCCAGCGGCAAGGCGCTGTGAACCACCGGGCACCTCGCTACCACACCCTATCGGGATGAACAAGCGCGCCCCGGCTGGCGGGCCGACGGCTTCATGCCGGTCGCAGGATGCGCTAACGTGGCGAACAGCACTGCGCGAATCCGGCGGGGAGGAAATCCGATGGTCAAAGTAATTACGGCAATCCGGCGGCGACCCGGCATGGACCTCGACGCGTTCACCGACTATTGGCAGACGACGCATGCGGAAGCCGTCAAGCGCGTGCCCGGAATTCGCCGCTATGTGCAATCGCAAACGATCGCGGCGGGCTATCGCGCAGGCGAGCCGGCCTACGATGGAATCGCGGAGATCTGGTACGAAGACACCGCCGCGATGCATCGCGCGGCCGCGACGCCCCAAGCCGCCGCGGCGCTCAAGGACGACGACCATTTCCTGGACATGAAGAGCTTCGCGTCGATTGTGACCGACGAGGTCGTGCAACTCGACGGCAAGGCCGAGCCATCGATGGTCAAGCTCAATGAGTTTGTGATCCGCAAAGCGGGTCTCGATGCGGTGGCCTTTCATCGCCACTGGACGGAGATCCACGGCCCGCTCGGCACGACGATACCGCAGATGCGGCGCTACGTGCAGAGCCACGTGCGGGCGTCGGCCTATCGCGACGGACGGCAGCCGATTTTCGATGGCGTCGCGCAGGTGTGGTTCGACGATACCAACGCGATGCGCGAATCGGCCAAGACCGCGCAATACGCCGCGGTGCGCGCCGACGAGCCGAACTTCGTCGATGGCTCGCGCTTGAAATTCATCATCACGCGGGAACGAATAATCATTGGCTAATCAGGATGCCTGTGTGGCCTCGCCGACCATTGCGCGCACAGATTGCCGCTGTTCTGGATCGCGCAATCGCATTGGCTAATCGGGCGGCCTGCGCGACGATCGCCTGAGGCGCCCCGAATCCGCCGCCGCATCGTCGATCGATGAACAGTCGTCAGTATCGTGTCGCAGCCGGATGCGAGCTGTTGCCGTATTTGATTGGCCTGCCCGCGGGAATTTCGCGCAAGCAGGCCAAGACGCTGCTGCGCTTCGGCGCCGTAACCGTCGCCGGCAAGCCGGACGTGCGGCATGATACCCGGCTGGCGCGTGGCGATATCGTGACAATCGCGGAGCGCGGTTCGGCGGGCGCAACGCCGTCAGATCTTCACGGGCTCAAGATCGTCCATCTCGACGATGCGATCGTGGTCGTGAACAAACCCGCCGGACTGCTCTCGATGGGATCGCCGCGCGAGAAGGATCGCACTGCGCATCGACTACTCAATGAGTATCTCAAGGCCAGCGCGAATTCAAAGGTGCAGCAGGCCTTTATTGTGCACCGGCTTGATCGTGAAACCTCGGGGCTGCTGATCTTCGCGCGGAGCGTGGCGATTCAAGCCACGCTGCAAGACAACTGGAAATCGGTAACCAAGCGATACTTCGCGGTCGTCGAGGGCCAGCCCGCGGCGCCGCAAGGTACGCTCACCGACCATCTGATCGAGGACACATCGATGACGATGCGCCGCGTCGCGCGGGGCGGCGAGATCGCAATTACCCACTATCGCGTGCTGCACGGCGGGACGATCCGATCGTTGATCGAGCTGACGCTCGCGTCCGGCCGCAAGCATCAGATTCGCGTGCAGTTGGCCGGCATGGGGCATCCGGTGGTCGGCGACAAACGCTACGGTGCGAAGAGCGATCCGGCGCGGCGCCTGGCGCTCCATTCATGCGAACTGCGCTTCAATCATCCCGTGTCGGGTCAGGCGATTGAACTGCGCTCCGCGTTGCCCGAGCGCCTGCGCGCGCTGGTCTGAGCGCTCACGCGGGGGCTTGCGGGGCGGCGACCACCGGCGCTTTTTTTACCAGGCCCGCGAGCATCACCCAGGCCCAGCCACGCAGAATCAGCTCGATCGCGACCGCAAATCCGATGAACCATAGCCCCGACCACGGCCAGTGCACCCACAGCAAAATCCCCAGCAGTACGGAGATGATTGAGTTGAGAATGACCCACGACTTGTGCGGCAGGTTACTGTTGATCGCACCGATAAAACGCATCGCACCGGTGGCGATCAGGAACGCCGCGAGCACGAGGGTCAAGGTAATCGCGCCAACAGTCGGGTGGCTAAGGAGGAAAACCCCCGTGACGATATCGAGAATGATCGTCACGATTTGCCAGACCAGGCTGCCCGCCTGATGGCGCACCAGATGCACGGCGTGAACGATCGCGCTAGCAAGCAAAAGCCATCCGAGCAGTATCACGGAGATGAAAGTCACCGCCACCGTGTCGCCCAGCGCGATTGTGCCGATGACAATCTGCGCGATACCAAGTGCGACGAGCCAGCCGCGCTTGAGGCGCAGGGATCCGAGCATTTGCGCAGCCGATGCGTTGGTCTCCATGCCGACTCCCTCCCGGTCCGATCCAGCCGCGAGGCTTGCTTACGTGGGTCTCGCGGATATAACAGTGGCGTGCATCATAGGATATAGTTAACGCAATATCCGATCGCGCAACGCCAGGAACGGTACATGCTACAGGAAGCGATTGATTTTCGCGAGGAGAGCGACGCGCTCTATGCCGTGTTGGACGGCCTCAACGAAGATGACTGGAGGCGGACGACGCAATTCAAGCAGTGGACGATCAACGATGTGATCGCTCATCTGCACTTCGGCAACCACGCCGCGAACCTGTCGCTGAAGGGCGCCGACGCGTTCGCGCAATTTACGCGGCAACTGTCCGCGGCCGGTGCGCGCGGGATCAAGCACAAGGAATTCACCCGCGCATGGCTCGACGGCATTGGAGACCGGGCGCTGGCCAACCGCTGGCGTCTTTTCTATGGAGAGTTGGCGGAAGGATTCGGCGCCGCCGATCCAAAACAGCGCGTGCAATGGTTCGGCCCCTCGATGAGCGTTCGTACCAGCGTGACGGCGCGCCTGATGGAGACCTGGGCGCACGGACAGGCGATCTATGATTTGCTCGGCCAGGAGCGCGTCAATGCGGATCGCGTGAAGAACATCGCGGTGATTGGAATCAATACATTCGGCTGGACCTTCGCCAATCGCGGACTTCCGGTACCGGAGTCGCGGCCATGCGTGCGGCTGACCGCGCCGTCGGGCGTTGCCTGGGAATGGGGCGAAACGGATCGCGACAATGCAATCGAGGGCGGCGCGGTGGAGTTTTGCCAGGTCGTGACGCAGGTGCGGAATATCGCGGATACTCAGTTGCGGGTGGTTGGCGAAACCGCGTCGGCCTGGATGTCGATCGCACAGTGTTTCGCCGGGCCGCCCGAGGAGCCGCCGGCGCCGGGCAGCCGAACTATCCAGCGCCGGCCAGAGCAGGTGCAATAGCTATTCGCCCATGAAAACGCAAGGACTCAAAGTAGGAATCGTCGGTGGGTCGATAGCCGGCTGCACGGCCGCGATCGAGCTGATGCGGATCGGATGCGAGGTGACGCTGTTCGAGCGCACCGGCGACGAATTGAAAGATCGCGGTGCGGGAATCGGCGTTCCGGCGGCGGTTTTCGAGACGCTGGTAGGCCGCGACCTGATCGATTCGAGCACGCCCTATTTTCCTGGACGCGCCTTTACCCGCCGATGGCGCACGCCGGCCGAGGCGCGTTATGGCTACCTCGCGTGGGATCAGCCGGCCGATCTCGCATTGCTCAACTGGGGCGTGCTGTATCGCAACCTGCGCAAGCGCGTACCCGATCGCATCTATCATGCGGAGCATCGCGTGACTGCGTTGCGCGTCCAGAGCAGCGAACGCGTCGCGGTGGAGTTGGCCGACGGAGCGGCCCCGGAGTTCGACCTGGTGGTCTGCGCCGACGGCTATACCTCACTCGGACGCCGCATGCTGTTCCCCGAAGCAGGTATCGAGTACGCGGGTTATGTCCTGTGGCGCGGAGTGTTGAGCGAAAGCGAACTCGACGAGTCCGCCCCGCTGCAAAATGGCGTACATGCGCCGGGCTATCCGGGCGGTCACGGCATTTTCTATTTCGTTCCCGGCGCCGACGGATCGGTTGCGCCGGGCACCCGGATGGTCAACTGGGGAATGTACGTGCCGATCGAGGAAATCTCACTGGCCGACTTCTTTACCGATAAGACGATGAGGCGGCACGAGGGCTCGCTGCCGCCGGGCGGAATGCCGCTCGCCACGGAGACCGAACTGAAACGTCAGGCCGCCGGGCGATTGCCGGATTACTATATGGGGATCGTCGGCACGAGCCGAAACACGTTTGCATACGCGATTTACGATTGCCACGTTCCCGCCTATCGCAAAGGGCGTATCTGCCTGACCGGCGACGCCGGCGCCTTCGCCCGTCCGCATACCGCGGCCGGCGCGCTCAAAAGCATCAACGACGCGATCGCGCTGGCGGAAGCGATCAAGGCACGGAGCGCGATCGAGGATGCGCTGACCGAATGGAACGATGCGCGGACGGAAACCAACAACCGGCTGGTCACCTATGGCAATCAGTTGGGCCGCGCATTAGTCAAAGAGATTCCCGATTGGTCAACCATGGACGCGGCCGGGATGCAAAAGTGGTTTGCATCGATCGTTGACGTGCCGACCGCCCTGCTCGACCGGAATCGCTGAGCCTCGAGTTCCGCCGCGCCTTCGGAAGCGGATCATCGGGATGCTTGGCCGCGCCTGTCGCCGCCAAGCCGGATTGAAATCCGGGGTGACCAAATCCAGGCGTTCGATTTTCGCGACTAAAGCGTCGGTCCATCCTCGTCAGAGCTTGATCGTGGCTGGTATTGGGCGATAATGCAGCGGCCCTGTATCATCGGCGGAAATGGCCAGTGCGCGGACGTCAGGCCGCATCGTCGCGCGGCGCTGGAGAGGTAGCGAATATGAGCGATGGGATCATTCTATGTGACGTGGCGCCGCGCGACGGTATTCAAAACGAGGAAATCAGGCTGTCGTCGGCGCAAAAGCTCGAATTGATTCGCCGCCTCGCCGCGGCCGGAATGCGCTGGATCGAGGTCGCCTCTTTCGCCAGCCCGAAATGGGTGCCGCAGATGGCCGACGCGGAGGAGGTGTTTCGCGCCTCGGCGCAGATCCCTGGCATCCGCCCGATCGTGCTCGTCCTCAACGACCGCGGCTACGATCGCGCGGTGGCGGCCGGCGCGCGCTATATCCGGCTGGTCGTCGCCTCGACCGATACCATGAATCAGAAAAACGCCAACGCGCTGCCCGAGGCGACGATGGCCGCGTATCGGCCCATTTTCGAGCGCGCGCGGCGCGACGGCGTCGAGCTTACCGGCACCATCGCGACTTCCTTTGGCTGTCCGTTCGAAGGCGCGGTCGATCCGGATCGCGTGCTGCGGCTCGCGGCACAATTTATCGAGGCGGGAGTGGCGGAGGTCGATTTCGCCGATACCGTGGGGATGGCGGTGCCGCCGCAAATCGAGCGGATACTGCTGCGCGCGCGCAATGAATTTCCCGGCGTGCGGATTGGCATTCATCTCCACAACACGCGCAACCTCGGCCTGGCCAACGCCTACGCAGCCGTGCGGAGCGGCGCCGACGTGCTCGACGCCTCGACGGGCGGGGCCGGCGGATGTCCGTTCGCGCCCAAGGCGACCGGCAATATCCCGATGGACGATCTGGTCTTCATGCTCGAAGGCATGGGCGTCGACACCGGCGTCGACCTGGATAAACTGGTCGAGACTTCGCGCTGGTTCGAGCAAATCCTGGAGCATGCCCTGCCGGCGATGCTGCCGAAGGCGGGACCGTGCTGGCAATCGCCGCCGCCGCTCGCGTGAGAAATTAATCTCCAGATTGGATTGCCGCACCGCACTGGGTTTTCAGCCACCGCGCGCATCTGCGCCTCTCGTCGGCCATGCGGCAATTGGGCCGCTATCGGTGGCCGACTTCGAGCCTGACATTCGCGATGCTTCCCGGAGCGCTGGACAAGGTCAAAAAGATTATTCAGGGAGAGCGCGCAAATGAGTGACGGCACACGGCCTTTCGCCGAGAAAAAATTCATCCAGATTAAAGGCCATCGCATGGCCTATATCGACGAGGGTGAAGGCGCCCCGATTGTCTTTCAGCACGGCAACCCCACTTCGTCGTATCTATGGCGCAATGTGATGCCGGCCTGCCGCGGTCTCGGTCGCCTCATCGCCTGCGACCTGATCGGGATGGGCGATTCGGACAAGCTGCCCAATTCCGGTCCGGACCGTTACACCTACGCCGAGCAGCGCAGCTTTCTCTTTGCCCTCTGGGAAGAGCTCAAGCTCGGGAACCAGGTCGTCCTGGTAATCCACGACTGGGGTTCCGCGCTCGGCTTCGATTGGGCGAATCAGAACCGCGACCGCGTGCAGGGCATCGCCTATATGGAAGCGATCGTGATGCCGCTGGCGTGGAGCGATTTTCCGGAATTCGCCCGCGATACGTTTCGCGCCTATCGCTCTCCGGCCGGCGACGACATGGTCTTGCGCGACAACCTGTTCGTCGAGGGTCTGTTGCCCCGTGCGGTGATGCGGCCGCTGGCGAACGCCGAGATGGCGCACTATCGCAAACCGTTTCTCAATCCCGGTGAGGATCGCCGCCCGACGCTCACCTGGCCGCGCCAGATTCCGCTCGACGGCGCGCCGCCTGAGGTCGTGAAGATCGTCAGCGACTATGGCAGTTGGCTGGCGCAAAGCCAGGTGCCCAAACTGTATATCCACGCCGAACCCGGCGCCCTCGACAACGGCCGGCCGCGCGAGTTTTGCCGCGCTTGGCCAAACCAGACGGAACTAACAGTGAAGGGCATCCATTTCGTCCAGGAAGACAGCGCAATTGAGATCGGAGCGGCGGTCGCGAATTTCGTGCGCGGGCTGCGCGCGAACTCATAGCAAATACAAAATGCGCATCGTTGCCTGCTCCCGATAGCAGGAGTAGCGTGTGCGCGTGCGCCTGCTTGCGATAATCCTCATCGCCCTCCTGCTCCCGCTCAGCATGACCGTGCCGTCCGCGACCGCATGTTCCACGGCGGTGTGCTGCGGCACGAATTGTTCGCGGAGCGCTCCGGTGAATCAGGTGAGCTGCTGCAAGGCGCCAACGGCGCCGGATCGAGCGGCCAATCAAGCACCGGGCGCCCAGCATTTCGATTCGAACGAAATTATGCCCGTGGCGATGGCGATCATCGCGATTTCGCACTTGCGGAATCTCGCCGTCGCCCATGTATACTCGCCACCCATTCGCATCGCGTCATTATCATTTCTCTGTTCGCGTCAAATCTGAACCTCCCCTGAGTGCGTGAGTCGTAGCGCGGATGCGTCGCATCCGACGCTGCCATTCGCGCGCTGGCCGTTCGCGATAATCCAAGGATTATGTGCCGATCCGATCGGCACGTAAGGACCGTGGATTTTCGATCTGCGCAACGTAGCCGCGCCGCGATCAATCGCGGCGGGAAGGTTGGTATTTGTGAAATCATCCGCAAGCATTCGCCGCTTAGCGGCACGAAATATAATTGCGACTCTATTTGCTGTCGCGAGTCTGACCATCAATTTGTCGTTGGGAGACGCGCAGGATCGCGGCGACCGGGCGGCTCCAAAAGGCGCTCAATCCGTCGCTGGCACTGAAACACCCACCGCTTCGGATCGACTGAGAGCATTGATTGACGAGGCTCGCTTGCGCAGCCCGATCGTGCTCGCCGCGCGAGAGCATTGGCAGGCGCAAACCATGGTGCCGATCCAGGCTGCGACACTGCCCGATCCGGAGGTATCGATTCAGCACTTCACGGTCGGCAGTCCGCAGCCGTTCTCGGGGTACGAGAGCAGCAATTTCTATTACACCGGCTTCGGCGTCTCGCAGGACATCCCGGGCCCCGGCAAGCTTCGGTTGCGAAAATCCGAGGCGGAAAAAGATGCCGAGTACGCGAAGCATCGCTATGAAAGTGCCGAGCGTGCGGTCGAGGAAAAGATCAAGGAGATATATTTCGAGTTGTTCTACCACGCGAAGACGCTGGCGATTCTCGATCGCGACCAGGACGATCTCCAGCAGATCCGGCAGATCGCCGAAACCAGGTATCGCGTCGGGCAGGGTCTGCAGCAGGACCTGATCAAGGCCGAGCTTCAGACCACCGAGATCCTGAAAGAGCACGCGATGCATCATCAGGAGGAGGACCAGGAACAGCTCGCGCTCAAGCAGTTACTCGGGCGCGGCCCCGACTCGCGCGATATCGAAATCGGCGACGTCGAAGCGACGCATCTTGAGCTCGACTCATCGCAGCTTGCGCAGATGGCCGGCAGCGGTTCCCCCGACCTCGCAGCGGATCGCGCGATGGAAGCGCGCAGCGCCGAAGCCTTGAAGCTGGCGCATCAGGGCTACTGGCCGGACTTCACCGTCGGCTATTCGTACGAGAAAACCGGCCCCGGATTCAATGACTACTACATGCTCAATCTGGGCGCGAAGCTTCCGCTCTATTTCTGGCGCAAGCAAACTCCCGCGATCGAGCAGGCCGCGCTTGAAGCCGAGTCCGCGCGCGAGCAGACCGAGGCTACTCAACTACAGGTCTCTTCCGATGCGGAAAGCAGCCTGGTGGCGATACGCACAGCGGAACGGATCATGTCGATCTATCGCGACGGTCTGATCCCGCAGGCCGAGACGTCCCAGGCCTCCGCGATGGCCGCGTATCGCGTCGGCAAAGTCGACTTTCAGACGCTGCTCTCGTCGGTGCTCGATTTACAGAGCTTGCGGCAGGAGTACTACCGCAGCCTGGCCGACCACGAAATCGCGATCGCAAAACTTCAGCAGGTAATCGGTGATGCAAGATGATTAACAGCAAATTACTAAGGCGGGTCAGCGCGTTCCTCTTGATACTGGGATTCGATGTGTTACTCACTCGGCCGACCGTCTTTGCTGCTGACTCTCCGCTGGCGCCAGTCCGGATTACGCCTGAGCGCCGGCAATTGATCGGACTCACATTCGCGACCGTGATGCGCAAAGAAACGAGTGATCGTCTCGAGACCACCGGCAACATCGAACCCGACCAACGGCTGCAAGGCTATGTGCAGACGCGTTTCGCCGGATGGATCGAACAGGTGTTCGCCAATTCGATCTATCAATACGTCCGCACAGGCCAGCCGTTGTTTACGATTTACAGCCCCGACCTCGTCAGTACCGAGAATGAATATCTACTGGCAATCGAGGCGCGCAAGCGCGTGCGAAACAGCTCCGTCAAGGATGTGGCTACCGACGCGTCGTCGCTGGTCGATTCCGCGGCGGAGCGCCTCAAGCTCTGGGGCGTGTCGCCGCGCGAGATCGCACGACTGGAACGCGAGCGCACCGTGCGCCGCGCCGTCGAGATCGATTCGCCCATGAGCGGTTACATCGTAGAGCGTAACGCACTGCCCAACATGTACGTTCAACCGGAGACGCAACTGTTCACGATCACCAATCTGTCGAAAGTGTGGATCTATGCGGCGGTGTTCCAGGACGAGATCGGCAAGGTACATCCCGGTGATATGGCAACCGTCACGGTGGACGCCTATCCGGGCGCACACTTCGATGGGCGCGTCGATTTCATCGAGCCGCAAATCGATCTCGCGACCCGGACGGCCAAAGTTCGTTGCGAGTTCAACAATCCGAAAGTTCAACTTCTTCCCGGGATGTTCGCGCACGTAGCGCTGAGTCTGCCGATGGGCGTGCAGACGGTGATTCCCGACACGGCGGTATTGCGCACGGGTACGCACAATGTCGCCTTCATCGATCGTGGCGACGGTTATCTAACTCCCGTCGAGATCGAGTTGGGACCGCATGTCGGCGAGCAATTCATCGTGCTCAAGGGACTCGCGCCGGGTCAGCGGATAGTCAGTTCCGCCAACTTCCTGATCGACTCCGAAAGCCAGCTCCAGGCGGCCGCGGGAGCGTTCGTGCCGCCACCGCCGGGTGTCGGCGCGAATGCGGCCGGACAAACGGCCGAGACGACGCTCCAGGCAAGCCTCGAATTTACGAGCGACCCCAATCCGCTCGCGCGCGGAAACGACAAGCTCATCGTGACCCTGCGCGATTCCAAAGGCGCGCCGATCTCAGGTGCTCAGGTGACGGCGTCCTTCTACATGGCGGCGATGCCGGCGATGGGAATGGCGGCGATGCGCGCGCTGGGCACCGCACAGAATCAAGGAAACGGTACGTATGCCGCGACCGTCGAACTGCGTGGCGGCGGCACCTGGAGCCTGACGATCACCGCATCGAAAGGCGGCCATACGATTGCCACGAAACAGGTGGACGTCTCAGTCAGCGGATCGATGGCGATGTGAGGAAAGAGGCATGATCGAAAGAACTATCGACTGGTGTAATGCGAACCGCTTCCTCCTGTTCTTCGGCGTGCTGGCGCTCGTACTCGCGGGCGTCTGGTCGCTCGATCGAATCCCGCTCGACGCGCTGCCGGACATTTCCGATGTCCAGGTAATTATCCATACCGAATGGATGGGGCAGCCGCCCAATCTCATCGAGGACCAGGTAACCTATCCTATCGTCACCGCGATGCTAGCCGCACCCCATGTGAAGGCGGTTCGCGCGCAGACGATGCCTAATGACTCGTACGTGTTCGTCGTGTTCGAAGACGGCACCGATATCTATTGGGCGCGCAGCCGCGTGCTGGAATATCTCCAGCAAATAACAGGCAAGCTGCCGGCGGGCGTGAGTCCCGTGATCGGACCCGACGCGACCGGCGCAGGCTGGGTCTACGAATATGCACTCGTCGACAAGAGCCATCTTCACAGTCTCGCCGATCTGCGCGGCTTGCAGGATTGGAACATACGCTACGCGCTCGAAGCAGTACCGGGGGTTTCGGAGGTCGCGACGATTGGCGGCTTCGTGAAGCAGTACCAGGTCAAGCTCGATCCGAATCGGCTGCTCGCGCTCAGAATCCCGTTGCAAACCGTGATTGACAAAATCCGAGACAGCAATGGCGAAGTTGGCGGACGCGTACTCGAGATGTCGGGCGCGGACTACATGATCCGCGGCCTCGGCTACATTCATTCGGTCACGGATCTCGAAGAGATCGCCGTCGCGACCAACAACGGTACTCCCGTGCTGATAAGAGACCTGGGCGTGGTCAGTCTGGGTCCCGATCTGCGTGAGGGGGCAGCCGAGTGGAACGGCGACGGCGAGACCGTAGCCGGCATCGTCGTGATGCGGTACGGGCAGAATGCCCTTACGGTCATCGCCGGGGTCAAGCGAAAGCTCGCTCACCTGCGAAAGACTCTGCCGCGTGGCGTTGAAATCGTCGCTGGCTACGACCGTTCGGGGCTCATCCGGGAATCGATCAATACATTGAAACGCGATCTGATCGAGGAGGCCATCATTGTCAGTCTCGTCATAATCGTTTTTCTATTTCACCTGCGGTCGGCGTTTATCCCGATTCTCGCGCTGCCGATCGCGGTCATCGCGACGTTCATCCCGATGTACTATCTGCAGATCAGCTCCAACATCATGTCGCTGGGAGGGTTGGCGCTGGCAATAGGCGTACTGGTCGATGCTTCGATCGTGATGGTCGAAAACGGGTACCGGCACTTGTCAGAGGCGCAGCACCTGGCGTCGCGGAAAGGCGAGTCAGTTTCCGAGTCCGAGCGGCAGCGAATACTGCTAACGGCTGCGAAGCAGGTCGGCAGGCCGATCTTCTTCTCGCTGATTATTATCGTCGTCTCGTTCCTGCCGGTGTTTCTGCTCGAATCGCAGGAGGGTCGGATGTTCCAGCCGTTGGCTTACACCAAGTCGTTTGCGATTGCCTTCTCCTCAGTCCTCGCGATCACGGTAGTCCCCGTGCTGATGGTCCTCTTTATCCGCGGCAAACGTCTGCGCCCCGAGGAAGAGAATCCAATCTCGCGGTTCCTCCAGGCGATTTATCTGCCGGCGATCCGATGGTGCTTGCATCATCGCGCGGTGACGATTGCTGCCAACGTGATGTTTTTGCTGCTCACGATTCCGCTGTTGTTCAGGATCGGTAGTCAGTTCATGCCGCCGCTGTACGAAGGTTCGAGTCTGTATATGCCTACCGCCCTGCCCGGGATATCGATCAACTCCGCGGTAAATCTGATGCAGAAGCAGGATCAAATCATCCGCACGTTTCCCGAAGTCCAAAGTGTCTTCGGTTCCGTCGGACGTTCAGATAGCGCTACCGACAATGCGCCGCTCGATATGTTCGATACGACGATCATGCTCAAGCCGCGCGGCCAATGGCGAAAGGGCATGACTTACGATCAACTTATTGCCGAGATGGATGATCGCCTGCACTTTCCCGGCCTGTCCAATTCCTGGACGATGCCGGTCGAGAATCGGCTGGACATGGAGCTGACCGGAATAAAAACTCCGGTGGGACTTAAAATTCAGGGTCCCGACGTCGACCGGATTCAGCAGATTGGTTCTCAGATCGAAGAGATCCTCGGTTCCGTTCCAGGCACGCGAGGGATATTCGCGGAACGAGTCTCGCAAGGGTTCTATATCAACGTTGATGTCGACCGCGCTGGCGCGGCGCGATATGGCCTGACGGTCGGCGACGTTCAGCGAGCGGTCAGTTCCGGCATCGGCGGCGAGAATATCGCGACGACGGTCGAAGGGCGCGAGCGTTACGCGATCAATGTTCGTTATCTCGCGGATTATCGGAACGACCTGAATGCGCTTCGTCGCGTATTGATCATGACGCCGACCGGCGCCCAGATCCCCCTCGGCGAGGTCGCACATATCGGCCTGAGTCCAGGGCCATCGATGATCCGCGACGAGGACGGGATGCTGACCGGATACGTTTATATTGACCTCGCGACCGCGGACTACGGCACATACGTCGGCCACGCGCAGCGAGTGCTCGATCGGCAGCTTCATTTGCCCGCTGGATACGTCCTGAAATGGTCGGGAGAGTATGAGTTTCAGTTGCGCGCTCGTGAGCGCCTAAAAATCATCCTGCCGGTCGTCTTCGGTCTGATCTTTGTGCTGCTCTATACGCTGTTCCAGTCGATGATTGAAGCGATCGTGCTGATTCTTCCGACTGTGTATGCGATGACCGGTGGGCTCATTCTCCAGTACATGATGGGCTTCAACTTTAGCGTCGCGGTATGGGTCGGGTACATAGCGTTGTTCGGAATCGCCGTCGAGACCGGCGTCGTCATGGTGATCTATCTTCACGAAGCTCTGAATCGTCACATCGCCAACGGTCCGCTGACTCATGAGGAGATCGAGTTGGCGGTGATCGAGGGCGCGGTTCAGCGGCTTCGCCCCAAGCTGATGACGGTCGCGGTGGTGATGCTTAGTCTCGCCCCTATTTTATGGGAGAGCGGGATCGGCTCCGATGTGATGAAACCAATCGCCGCGCCGATCGTCGGCGGAATGATCACTTCGACGATTCACGTTTTGATACTGGTGCCGGTGTTCTTCGCAATCATGAAGGAACGCAGCCTTTGAAAGCCGCGGGCCGCACGCGCAATCATGGTGACAGGAAAATGAAACCCGAATTCGACGACAAAGCCGCACGCACAGACACGGGTCTCCCCGTCTATAACGAGCGACTCCTCGGAATGCTACTTGTACTCGGATTTGTGAACATCGTGAATCCAGTCAGTGTTCATGAATCCCGCTGCGCCTCACGGCGTGGTCTGCCTCCATATCGAAAAATACTAAGTAATGGCCCGCGCGGTCATGCTTGCGGCGGCATTTGCGGACCACGAACCACCTTCCCCGGCATCGCACCGGTCGGCTGGCCGTCTGCGAAAGTGACCTCGCCATTCACGATCGTAAATTTATAGCCGTCCGCACGCTGCACGAACCTGCGTCCGTTAGCCGGCAAATCGAAGACCATTTCCGGCGGATGTAGCCGCAGCCGCTCGAAATCGATCAGGTTAATATCCGCCTTCATGCCCGGCGCGAGCGTTCCGCGATCGAGCATGCCATAGAGTTGCGCCGTGTCGTGCGTTTGGCGCTTTACCGCAAACTCGAGCGGTAGCCGTTCGCCGCGACTGCGATCACGCACCCAGTGCGTCAGCATATAGGTGGGCATACTGGCATCGCAGATCAATCCGCAATGCGCACCGCCGTCGCTTAATGACAGTACAGTATTGGGATTGGTTAATTGCGGCAGAATGGCGTCGAAGGAGTAGGTCCTGTACGCCAGCGGCATATAGATGATCTCGCGGCCGTCGCGTTCGAGCAGCGTGTCGTACGCCACCTCTTGCGCCGTGCGATGCATCCTTTTTGCGCGCTCCCGGATGCTGCTGTCCGCGGTTGGTTCGTATTCCGGAGGATCGCCGAGTGAGAATTGATGCTGAAAGCCGGCGACCATCCCGAGCGTCTGTTCGTCTTTCACCGCCGGCAAGTCATTGAGAATTTGCGCCCGCACCTGCGGATCGCGCATCCGCGCGACGCGCTCCTCATGGCTGAGCCCCGCCATCAACTGCCGATAGCTGCGATGGGTGCTGAAGGGATGCACCGAGCTTTGCAAACTCATCAGAGATCCCGCCGGACGGGCCCCGACTTGCGCCAGCATATGCGCACCCTGCCCATTGCTGCGTTCAATGAATTCCAGAACTTCGCGCATCTTCATCCCGGAGCGACGTGAGATCAGCGCGGCCAGGGAAATCGGACGCCCAGTTTCCACCGACAGCCGGGCCATCCATTCGAGATTCGCGTCATCGCCAGTAATATCCGAAATAATCTCGAACACCCCGTGGCCCGCTTCCCCCAGCGCGCGGCCGATCCCAATCACCTCGTCGAGTGCCGCGAAGGTGCCCGGAACGAATGCCTTATCGCGCGTGCGATGCACCAACGTCCGCGAAGTGCTGATACCGAGCGCTCCCGCTTTGAGCCCATCGCGCACAACTGCCGCCATGCGTACTATATCTTCGGGCGTCGCCGGCTGGTTTTCCGCGCCGCGTTCGCCCATCACGTAGGCTCGCACCGCGCAATGCGGCACGTGGGTTCCCACATCGAGTACGCGCCTCATTCCTGAAAGCGCATCGAGGTATTCCGCAAACGATTCCCACTCAAAGTTGATGCCGGCGGTCAAGGTCTCCGTCGGTATGTCTTCCACGCCGTCCATCATGCTGATGAGAAACGCTTCTTTGCCGGGTTGGACCGGGGCAAAGCCGACTCCGCAATTGCCCATGACGAGCGTCGTGACGCCGTGCCAGCTTGACGGTGACAGATAAGGATCCCAGGCCACCTGGCCGTCGTAATGGGTGTGAATATCGACCCAGCCGGGAGTCATCAGCAAGCCGCTCGCGTCAATTTCGCGATGCGCCGAACCAGCCCTACCGCCAACGCTGGCGATCTTTCCGTCGGCAAGCGCGAGGTCGCCCACGAAGCCCGGCCTCCCAGTGCCATCGATAATCATGCCATTGCGTATCGCGAGGTCGTTCATTCGATGGTTCTCCTGCGATGGTTTTCACGGATTGCGGTTTCCCCTCATTGGCGCAGCGCCCTGGCATTCATTCATCGGCAGTGCACTTTGAGGGCGAAAGGGCAATTACCGTGGCTCATCCATTGGCAATTTCTAGCACAGTAGGAACAGCCGGTGACAATGAAACATTGAAGCCACTGGAGAGCATGTCCCTTCTATCCTTCCGCACGCGAAAGGCTATGGCCGCAGCATCCCAAGCGCGGCGGTAGGCCGAAACCCCTTTTGACTGAGCAAGCCCGGCTGTTAGTGGAACCGGGCGCTCCGCGCGGTACTTAGCGGTTCGACCTTTCAAGAATATCGGAATGCCGAAAGGCTAACGTCCCGTGCGGTAATCTCGCTCTGCAGCGACGATTTCCAATCGCCGGACTTGGTACTCCATGGAACCAAACCAATCGCAGGTCCCGTGGTTTATCTGGTCCACCCAAGATAGAGTTAAAAGGTCAGGATCGAAACGAGACGCGGGTCTGACTTTGATCCAGCCCCACAGTCGTCATTCGCTCCCCTTCGACCACGTCTCGCCAGACCAATCCAACGTCTGGATCCAAGGATTGACTGAGAGGCTTGTATACTTTCGATTTTTCCAGAAACTGCAATTGAGTTAATGCTCGTTCCGTGGCCGCCTGGCGTTACTCGACGCAGCCGCTGCGACACCAGCGCAACTTCCGGCAAATTTTGCAACGCGACAGCATGTACTTGTGGTACCTTCATGAGCGCTACATTCAGCAAACAACAACAGGAGGACACGTAAATGAGTAGCGGAACAAGCGACAAGATTAAAGGCCGCATCGAGGAAGCGGCGGGAGTCTTGACGAACGATCAGCGCCTGAAAAATCAGGGAAAGATGGACCAGGCTAGTGGCAAAGTGAAGAAGGCTGTCGAACGCGTGGTAGACAAAGCGAAGCGCTAACTGGAGACGCGCGCCCTGAACGAGATCACTTCAACATGAGGAACTAACGTTGTGAATGGTAAGCACAAAGTGCTGGCTATAATTCCTGCGATAGCGCTTGGGATTGCGTTCGCAATCCCGGCGCTCGCGCTGGATACGAGCAGCAATCCTCCCGTATCAGCCAGTACTTCAATGAATCAGGCAGGCGAATACACCCAAGGGGCCGTGCAAAACGCTTATGTTGGAACGGTTACGGCGTTGCGAGACACGGCAATCACCGCCGAGATTAAAGCAGCTTTCGTGAGTGAGATGGACATCAGATCCTTCGACATTCATGTTACTACCACGGCCGGCGTGGTGACACTGGATGGCCATGTACCGAACTCAGATATGGCGGCTCGCGTTGAGGCAATAGCGAAAAACACCGAGGGCGTTCGAGATGTAGCTAACAATCTGCGAGTATCCTCTTCGGCCTCCCAGAACTAGGAGCACGCCCGAAGGTGCCGCGATTATTGGCCATGGGCCACATTGGCCTGTCGAGCGTCATAGTCGGCACTAACTCATTGCACTGCAACCGACTAACGACGACGACTGCTCCTGGCTACCGTCGAAGTCAACTATCCAAGCTCGCACGCCCGGACCACATTATTGTGGGGCATGCATATTCCGCAACGTTATAGTGCTTCGTCTTTGCCAAGCCATTATGCACAACCGCGTGCGGCTGATACGGCGCCGAATACGTAGTCGTGGTGTGTTTCTGCACGGTCCCACCATTCGGATCCGTCGTTACAGTGGTTGTGCTTTAATCCGAAGGCGCGTACGGTGCCGGCTGTAAATATGTCCTTTGCTCGATGCCGTTATCATAACGGGTCGTCGTGGTCGTGTTTTCATTTCCAAGCGGCGGCGTCAGAGGTGGAGTGAAAGTGTCATATTGCCTGGTGGAGGTCTCGGTGACATGAGTAGTAGGCGCACAGCCGGCTAGCCCGATTACGGCAATCCCGGCCCCAACGATCATTGCGAACTTCATTGTGTGTTTTATAGGGCGACAATCCTGTCGATCTTGTTTTCGGCAGAAAGCTGATAAAAACCGAAAATCTCGCCTCGAGATTTATCGATTTCATGCTCGGACTAGGAGCCGAGTACGCTTTCTGAGGGACTACGATACTGTTAATCTTTTGACCATGTAGATACATGGGCCAGACGCACTATCGTGGCGTTTCCGTACCGCAAGAAACGGCTTATATCAGCAGCACCCCCCTACCGGGCTTCGAACTTTATGCTGGCGCAGTTGCCGGGCGACAGGCAGCAGGGCCGGCGATATAATGATAAAGGGCCAATAGAGTGGATAGTGGAGACGTAGAGATTAAAGGACTTTTGAGCGCTGGCGGTTCGATTCGATATCACGGTCGGAGAGCAATCCCGCCGCGGCGACCGATTTCGTTATGAGCGTCGAACACTGGATCGATCTCAAGTGCCATCCGTCCGCACGTTCTGACACGGTGCGCGCCATCCAGGTGCGTGTACGCCGATCGGAGACCGCCGAACTTCAGATGACGTTCCGCCTCGATGGAGATATTCCCCGGATCCGGGTTCCTTTGCCGGGCGTGCCTCGATTCGCTCCGCAGCTCTGGCGCCACACTTGCTTCGAAACCTTCCTCGCGGTCGAAGGGCAACCGGCGTATCACGAATTCAATTTCGCGCCGTCGGGAGAGTGGACCGTCTACGCCTTCCGCGGCTATCGCGACGGCGGTCCGGTTACGAACGAAACGGGGAGCCCGCACATTGCCGTGCGCGCTACCGGCAGCCGGCTTGAGCTCGATGCCCTTGTCCGGCTCGACGACTTGTCAGCGGTCCACGCGTGCGCTTCCCTCCGAATCGGCCTCGCGGCGGTCATCGAATCGAGCGCTGGACACTCGTATTGGGCGCTTCGCCATCCGCTCGACAAACCGGATTTTCATAACGCCGATGGATTCGCATTGGTGTTTGATCCGAATCAGGCAAAACTGGGCTGTGCCATAACAGATCGGCTGCGCGGCCTAAAATAGACATTTGATGAAGCACTCCCGACCACGAGGTCTCAGCCGGCGGCGCGTCGAGAACCTGCTATCTAAAACGAAGTATGACCGTTCCACCGGTGGCCGAATTGACCTTCTTTCCCGGCACTTCCTGGGACATCCTTACGAACCAAATCCCTTGATTGGTTCTGCCGATTCATCGGAAGTATTCACGGCTTCCCTCGACGGATTCGACTGTGTCACGTTCATCGAGACAATTTTGGCGCTCGCGCGCGCTGCGAACGTTGATGACTTCATCGAGTGGTTAAGACAGATTCGGTATGAACAGGGCCGCATTCAATGGAAATGGCGAAATCACTACATGACGCTTTGGATTCGCAACAATATAAGCGAAGGGATAATTAAGCCGTTTTCGATGCCGGGCATTCCCACTCTCAGCAGGGAGCGCGTCCTGAATCTCGTACCCGGACTCGCTGCACAGCGGACTCGGGTCAGATGTGTACCAAAGGCGTCACTGCCGCGGCTCGCAACGAAGTTGCAGAACGGTGATCTGATTTTTTTCGTCTCCACACGCAAGAATCTCGATGTGTTTCATGCCGGAATCATCGTGCGCGATGGCGAAAGCCTGCGCATGCGTCACGCATCGCGCAGCCAGGGTATGGTCGTGGAACAGGAATTGAGCACATTTCTCAAGGACAATCGGATGGTCGGCGTCATTGCGGTGCGGCCGCAAGACGTTATGGAACGCCCCGCGGCAACTAAACTGGGACATCGGGTTTGTCGATGAGGCGAATGCCCTCCTCGCGGAAAAGAGCTGGCGCCAAGCGGCGGGGTCGAATGTGAACATCGTCTATCCAAAAGACTATTCGTCCATAAGTATTCGGAGACTGGTCGACGACGCCGATTCCGATGTCCTCTTTGTCGGCGATCCGCGCGTGAACATCGAACCCGGACCGCGGATGTTTGATCGAATGGCGCAGGTCATACGCGAAACCGGCGCCGGCTGGGTTTATGCCGATGCGGCCGGCTATCCTCGCATCGACTATCAGAGCGGGAGCATCCGCGACGGTTTCGACTTCGGCCCAGTAGTTGGCGTGTCAGTTCAGGCGGCGCGTCAATCTGGAACCGACAGCGTATTGAAGTGGGGCGGACTATACGACCTGCGGTTACGAATCTCGGAGAAGCACGCCATCGTGCGGATTCCCGAAGCATTGTACGGCGCATCGATGATTGATGCGCGGCCGACGGGTGAAAAACAATTCGATTATGTCGATCCGCGCAATCGCGATTACCAAATTGAAATGGAGAGCATCGCCACGGCGCATCTCAAACACATTGGCGCCTGGCTGCCGCCGCACTTCGAGGACGTTCCAGATGCCGCGGAAGCATTTCCAGTAAGGGCTAGCGTCGTTATCCCGGTTCGGAATCGCGAGCGGACAGTTCTCGACGCTGTGCAAAGCGCCCTCGTCCAGCGCGCTGATTTCGACTTCAACGTAATCGTCGTCGATAATCATTCCACGGATCGGACCACAGAGATCTTGCGCGGGATTAGCGACTCGCGTTTCAAACACATCGTTCCCGAACGCCGGGACCTGGGAATCGGTGGATGCTGGAACGAGGCGATTTACTCCATGCATTGCGGACAATACGCCGTCCAGCTTGATTCTGACGACCTGTACATCAGTGACGGCGTCCTTCGCCGGGTTGTCGCGGAACTTGAAGCTGGGCCTTATGCGATGGTCGTCGGCTCCTATACGATGGTCGATTTTTCGTTGAAGGAGATTCCGCCCGGCCTGATTGACCATCGCGAATGGAGTCGCGAGAACGGAAGAAACAATGCGCTCCGGGTCAATGGCCTTGGCGCGCCGCGCGCATTCAATACTTCGGTTCTGCGCCGTATCGGATTTCCGAATGTCAGCTATGGCGAGGATTATGCAGTAGCGCTGCGCTTCAGCCGTAATTACGAGATCGGCCGCATCTATGATTCCCTTTATCTTTGCCGCCGATGGGAAGGCAACAGCGACAGCGCCTTGCCGCACGAGGTTGCGAATCGGTACGATCTGTACAAGGACTGGCTTCGATCTATCGAGATTCAGGCTCGGATGCGAAGATGATCCACGAACTGCAAGAACTCTTTAAGCGACAGGTACGGGCTTGGCCGCAACTCGCGAAAGGTATTGAAGGTCTTGCCCGGGCTAAGACCCGGCGAGTACAGATCGATTGGTTCGACATATACATCCGTCACATACCTCATCGAGTCGCCAGCACAACGGCGGCGGTCGATCGGCAGTCGGTTGCGAAACGCCCGTGCTTCTTGTGTTCAGGAACTCTGCCCGCGGAGGAGGAGGGTGTGCAGTTCGATGAGGACTTCACGATCTACTGCAATCCGTTTCCGATCGTGGATCATCACCTGACCATCGCTCACCGGGAGCACAGCTTGCAGCGCATCGCGAACGAGTTTGGAAAGATGCTGGACCTTGCGACAGCCCTGCCTGGATACTTCGTTATCTATAACGGTCCAGAATGCGGAGCGTCCGCACCAGACCATATGCACTTTCAGGCTGGCTCGCGAGGATTGTTTCCGATCGAACTGGACACCGCCGGAATGGCTGGGATTACTGTGCCGAACTACACAAGAAATGTATTGTTATTTCGCGGCCGCGATCGATCCGCTTTAATTGCTCGAATTGATCGTGCGATCGATTTACTCGCGGAAACGACTGGCAAACGGCCAGAACCATTGGTTAACATTGCGGTCTTTCATGAGCGAGGAGAGTGGTTCATCTATCTGTTCCCGCGAGGAAAACATCGGCCACAGGTCTTTCACACCGGCGAACTGACAGTGAGTCCGGCATCGATTGATTTGTGCGGAATAGTTGTCGTACCGATAGCGCATGATTTCGAAGGGATTACCGGTGACGCGATTGCTGCGATTTTTCGCGAGGTCACTTTGCCTGACGATCAGTTTCGGGAAGTTGCCGAGAAGCTGGAGAGTTCGCGTTGAGCGTATCAGTGGGGCTGATCGAAGGACAATCCGCCGTCGAAGTCGAATTGACGGGAGCGTTTATCGATACTTCCGGCAAGCCTTACCTACCTGGCCGATACAGATTTACTTCTGAAGTTACACTTGCTCCGTCGGACATGGCATCGTGCGCGTTTGCGCTGAACGATGTCACGATCGGCATCGGATTTCATTGGGAACGCAAGGAGCGCCAGGTGTTCCGTGGGGCTTTTCGCCTCGTAAAACGAGCAGCCGGTCTTACTGTAATCAATGATATTTCGCTTGAAGAGTACGTCACGAGCGTGATTTCATCCGAGATGAGCGCGTCCTGTCCGCTTGAACTGCTGAAGGCTCACGCGGTGATTTCGCGCAGCTGGATGTGGTTTCCGAAAGCGAATCTCTCTCGCTTCGGAGGCGGGCAGTGTGATGGTCTCGATGGTCGCGAAATCCTTCGCTGGTACGGCCGCGAAGCGCACCCGGACTTCGATGTGTGCGCCGACGACCATTGCCAGCGTTATCAGGGTATCACTAAAGCATTCTCTCCGGCTGTAGCCGAAGCGGTTCGCGCGACAGCCGGCGAGTTTCTTCGTTACGGCGGCGCTATTTGCGACGCTCGGTTTTCCAAGTGCTGCGGCGGAATAACCGAGCGCTACGCGACGGCCTGGGAGGACAAGGATATTCCGTATCTCAGATCTAATTACGACGGTCCGTCGGCTCAATCCCAAGTTTACAGTCATGAGATGTGGATACGCTCCAACCCGTCGGCTTACTGCAATACAAACGATTCGGAGATCCTCTCGCGCCTGCTCCCGGGATTCGATCAGGAGACTCGCGATTTCTATCGTTGGCGTATTACCTACTCGCCCGGAGAACTCGCCGATCTGATCGGATCGAGACTGGCCGTGGACCTTGGTCCGATTCGCGAGGTGCGCGCGCTCGCACGCGGATCGTCAGGCCGGATATATCGACTGAAGGTAACCGGGGAACGCGATTACGTCGTCATCGGCAAAGAACTGGAAATTCGCCGGGCTTTATCGCGCACACATCTTTACAGCTCTGCATTCGTCGCGGATATAGAGTCGGGGCGCTTTGTCCTGAGAGGAGCCGGCTGGGGACATGGTGTCGGCCTATGCCAGATCGGCGCCGCAGTCATGGCCAATGAGGGCAAGACCTACACAGAAATCTTGCAGCATTACTATAGTGGAACGACCGTCAGCGCGTGATGTCCGCAGCCGCGCGTTCACAATGTACTTGTCCAGCAACGTGGCCGCCGTTTCAAACTAAGGCAACGCGATCGCGGTATGCCAGGCGCGCGCCGCAGTCATATTGCCCGTGACGACGAACTTACCCGCGTGAAAAAGCTCGGCGCTTTTTAGCGGCGACAGTGCCTTCGATACGCCGAAGCCGCCAGCAATCAGAACGTCGCCGTCGGCGAGCGCGGTTGCGGTATGATCCATGCGCGCGGCCTTCATGGTCATCTGACAGCCGCCAGTCTTTTTAATCGTCTCTTTGACGCAGGTGAAGGTCTGCGTGAGTGGATCGTAGATTTCGGCCGTTCTGAGAGACGCTCCCGAAGATGCCGTCCACATACCCGTCACACCCGTGCCGACGCCGGTCAGTGCGATAGTCGCGCTGCCGTCGAAGCCGCCCGCCATCAATACCGTACCGTCGCTGAGCAGGGTCGCGGTATGCCACGCGCGGTGGTCATGCATCGTGGCGACTGGCGTGAAAGTGCCAACGAGGGGATTCGTGCCAGGATTGAAGATCTCCGCGGTATTTTGCACCGCGCCGGATCCGTTGAAGCCTCCCGCGATCAATACGGTACCGTCATTGAGCAGGGTTGCGGTTTGCCCGGCGCGAGTCGCGTGCATATTGGCGATCGCGGTGTAATTATCGGTATTGGTATCCAGTATTTCGGCGGTGTTCAGCCCGGTGCCGGCCAGATCGGCGAATCCGCCGGTCACCAGAACCGAAGTCTCATCCTGCAGCAGTGTTGCGGTATGCATCATCCGACCGACCAGAGGATTACTAGTATTGGTTACATGGTCGTCAGGATGAATCACGTCTGAAGTGCGGCATGAGTCGAGGTCCGGACCGTTGCAGAGTCCCGCGATTGCCACGAAATGACCCTCGATATGAGGCGCACCGGCAGGAATATCCAGGGACGGAAAGAATGCGCGCGGATTGGTCATCGGTTGCAAGGTTGGGAGTGTCGGCACCGCGAAGGTTCCGGTCGTGGGGTCGTACGCCTCGAAATCGTCAAGCGTTAGGATGTTGAAGGTTATCGATGAACGAGCCGGCCGAGCGCTGCCACGGAATCCGCCGATCATATAGATCTCGCCGGCGTCGTTGTTAGATTCGGATTCCGCGGTGTCAAACATCACCTGCGACTGATGCGTCGCGCGTGGCGTGGTCATCGCGCCGGTAACGACGAACTTCCTGAAACTGACGCTGTAGAATTCCGCGCTCTCCGTTACATTGCCACCTGTACTGACGCCGCCGGCGATTAATACATCGCCGGAAATAGGTAGTCGCGGTGGCTTCGCGCCGGCCTCAGCGAATACTGGCGTGCTGTAAAGAATCAGGAGCGAAAGTAGGATGCTCGGCAGGCGATGTCGAGGGTAGTCGAGCAACATGGCAGTGGGGGACGATGATGGCATTCTTTGCAGTTTCCTTTAGTGAGCATTGGAAGTCCGGAAGAAGCAAAAGAGATGCCGATACCGGGAATCGTGACGAATAGCAGATTCCAGCATTTAACAGGCTACAAGAATATCGAAAACTGCGCAGCCTGTAATTTTGACATCGCTTCGGTGCCCGCAGGATCGAACCGGTGGAACATCGCTTCGTGTTTGAAGCATGTAATGGTCATTTAATCGACCGATTAATGCGCGGAGTCCTCCATCGAAACTGGACTTCAGAGGTCGCCTGCTTTCCGCGGATTCAGCGTCGCGGACCGCGCGGCGCCGTTCCGTTGCGACAGATTCAGATCATTCGGACGCGAAAGCTCGGCGATGCGGGCGGCCGGTTCGGCCAAGTCCCCAGCGGGACTCAGCGTCGGCGCCGAAATTCGCCTGGCGTGACACCGATGACGCGATGAAAGCAGTCGGTCAAATGGGCCTGGCTGGAAAATCCTACATCCAGCGCGATTTCAATGATCGGCATCTCCGTCGCACGGAGCAGCACTTTGGCCCTTTCGAGTCGCCGCTCGGTGAGGTAGCGATGCGGCGGCAATCCAGTAGCGGCTCTGAACGCACGGCTGAAATGATGCCGACTCAGTCGGGCCTCGTCGGCGAGCGCGCCCAGCGACAACTCCTTGCCGAGATCAGCCTCGATACGGTCGCGGACCCGTCGAAGGGCTCGCCCCGCGAGTTCGCCCTGGGCGGGCGCAAGTTCCCTCGAGTGACCACTCAGGCGAAACGGGTGAAGCGCGAGCGAGTCGGCGAGGGAGTCGGCGTAGAGCGAACCGCGTTCGCTCGGCGAACGGAGTTCCTCGGCGGGCGCGCTAACCATCGATGAGATTAGCGGATCGACAAAGCCCAACCGCATACGAAACGAAGCCAGCCAGTTTCTCGCGTCACGCGCCCCCAGCAAACTCTCTAACCGCTCATGTGGCAGATCGACGGTGGTGACGCCGAGGATACCGCCACGGCGAAATGTCGCGCTCGACCCCGGCGGCAGGACGTTGACCTGCCCGGGCATCGATCCGTCGGGACCCCATACGCCGCGCGAGCGCCGGTAAACCGGCCCCTCGGTGTGCAGGGAGACGAGCAGGTCGGGAATGTCGATGAGGTCGAAGCGGTCGATGTTGACGCGCCATGAACAGACCGAGAGATCGCGCCAGCCGGAGCCCTCGCTCGAGACGGTTGGGCCGCTGCCGAAGCTCGCGGCCAGGAACTCTGAACCGGGGAAACGAACCGGCCGCGACTCTGCGGTTCGCATTACCATCCGCCCAAATTAGGGCAAATATAGACTTGACTAACCTACGCATCCGCACTATCTTCAGGGCATGGACGCGAAGGAATACACCCCGACAACCTTGGTTGATGCGATTCGCTACTACTCTGATGAGGACCGCTGCATCGCCTATATGGTCTCCCGCCGCTGGCCGGACGGGATCGTCAAATGCCCGACCTGCGGCAGCGCCAAGGTCCATTATCTGGCCAATCAGCGCCGCTGGAAGTGCAGCACCAAACACCCCAAGCCCCAGTTCAGCGTCAAGGTCGGAACCATCTTCGAGGACTCGCCCCTCTCGCTGACCAAGTGGCTGCCCGCAGTCTGGTTGATCGGCAATTGCAAGAACGGGATCAGTTCCTGCGAACTGGCGCGCGACCTGAAGGTTTGTCAGAAGACCGCATGGTTCATGCTCCATCGCATCCGGTTCGCGATGCAGCGCGGCAGTTTCGCGAAATTCGGCGGGAGCGGCCCGGTCGAAGCCGACGAGACTTTCATCGGCGGCCTCGCGCGCTTCATGCACAAGGACGCAAAGGCTAAGAAGATAACTGGCACTGGCGGATCGGGAAAAGAACTCGTGATGGGCTTGCTGGATCGAGAGACTGGCAAGGTGCGCGTTAAGCACTTGTCGAATCGCAAGCGCCACACCCTTCAGGCGGAAGTGCGCGCGAACGTCGAGGCGGGCGCGGAAGTGTTCACCGACGAACTGGCATCCTATACCGGACTCGACAAGGATTATGTCCATCAGTTCGTGAATCATGCCGAAGAGTACGTTAGCGGCAATGTTCACACGAACGGAATCGAGAATTTCTGGTCGCTCCTCAAGCGCGGCCTGAAAGGAACTTACGTCAGCGTCGAACCCTTCCATCTGTTTCGCTATCTCGACGAGCAGGCGTTCCGGTACAACGAGCGCAAGAACGATGACGGCGACGGCGGCCGTTTCTCGGAAATTCTGTCCACGGTTGTCGGCCGCCGCCTGACCTATAAGGGGTTGACGGGCAAGACGGATGATGTGCCTGTTCGAGCCGGAGCCTGAAGCGTCAGGGGCGCGGGAAGCGGAGAAAATAATGAGTAGACCAAAGCAATCCACCTTGGTCATCCCGCCGGGCGACGATCCAGGTGGAGACACGCCATTCGAGCGGTTCGACAACATCATGAAGCGAATCCTAGCCACGCCGAAAGAGGAAGTGGACCGGCGGATAGCCGAAAATGCAAAACCGCGCAAGAAGGCTCCAAAGAAGGAATCCACGAAATGGCGAAGTTGATAATCGTGCACGAAGGTCGCAGCAACACAGAGTTACTTCTTAATGTTGACCACATCATCTATGC
>Ga0307373_10003639_pt1 | contig 26676 bp, 14 predicted proteins | sample OX2MG_FD_202534 | JGI IMG/M metagenome (GOLD analysis project Ga0307373, IMG submission 202534) | Soil microbial communities from Risofladan, Vaasa, Finland - OX-2 | ecosystem: Environmental > Terrestrial > Soil > Coastal area > Acid sulfate soil | place: Finland: Risofladan, Vaasa | collected...
CGCCACGTACTGCGGGGCCACGAACGCCTGATTGCCATGCGGAACGTACCGCACGAGCCGCGGGCCGCCGTCGGCGTCGATTTCGAGAAGCACGGGGCTCGACGGGTCGCCACCGTCCCACCGGTAACCCAGGAGTTTCATGCCGTCGGCGATCCCGGCCTGGGCTGCCGGTCCGCCGGCCCGCACACCCCGCACCACGCGGTCGCGCGCCGTAGCGAGCGCGTCGAATCCGAGGTCGAACGTGAACGCCGCCACGTTTCGCACCGCGACGCACCGGCCAAGGGCGGTGGAGTCGGCGGGAACCATCTCGCCCCGATCGACGTACCGATCGATGGCGTCGTCGAAGGGGGCGCGCGCCGTTGCCGGGACGAGGCGCACGAGCAGCGAATCGGTGACCTCGATGTTCTGCCCGTGAGCAGCATGGAACGCCGTGACCATGAGGCTGTCGAGGTTGAACGGCGACCCCGACCAGCGCGGGAGATTCGCCTGGAGATAGAGCGCCAGCGCGTAGCCTTGCGCGTACGGGTAGGTCTTCCACCGCTCGTCGGTCCAGTAGCGGGCGGCCACCTGGGCGCGCGTACCGCCACGGGCCGGTGACCCGTAGTAGTTACGGAGCACGGCGTTCACCCGGCCGCGGTACACCGAATCGGAGTAATGGCCGAGGTCGCGGAAGATGCGGTCGGCGTAATAGTCGGTGAATCCTTCGGTGAACCACTTGTACCGGGCCTCGTCGTGTGTGGCGGCGAGACGCTGTCCGTTCCAGAGGTGGAACAGTTCGTGGGCGAGCAGCCGGCCCATGGGGTCGAGGTCGGCCGTGCTGTCGGCCGCGGCGACGAATCCGGCCGTGAATGCCGTGCCGGCGAGCGTGTTGGGGTCGGTGATCGGCAGGAGGAGAACGAAGGCCTTGTCGAACGCCGGCGTGCCCCAGAATTCGGTCTCGGCCCCCCACAATGCGCGGACCATCCGGGCGAAGTCAGGATCGGAGAAGCGCCAACGCCCCTGGGCTTCGACGGTCACGCCGCCGCTGTCGGGCGGGCTGACGAGCCGGAAATCGCCGGCGGCGAACGACGCGCCGGAGAACTCGCGCAACGAGACGGGCCCGGAGAACATCGCCTTGGCGCCGAAGCTCGTGAGGATACGCCAGGTCCGGGGCAGCCCGGTCCAACGGATCTGCAGCACCGGCGTGGCACTCGACGTGCGGTCCGGAAACACGAGCGCATTGGATTGATTGAAGATCACGCGGCTGCTGTCCACGATTACGCGGTGGTACAGCGGATAGCGCAGGGGGCCCGTCCAATCCTGCCGCAGCACGTAGTGCAGGTGCACGTGCGCGCCCGGCAGGTGGCCCGCCATGCGTACGCCGTCGATGAGCGGACCGAGGGTGACGCCGGGGCCCGCGTCGAATTCCACGATCGCCTTCCAGAGGCTGTCCTCGCCGCCCCACGACGTCGGCATCTCCAGGCGGGTGACCCCGCTGCGGTCCCCGCGGAAGTCCACGTCCACGTCGAGGCGGGGCCCCTGGCCGTCGCGCGCGTAATGGAAGGTGTACTTCAAAGTATCGCCCTGGCCGCGGGCCCGGGCCGGCGCCGAGGCCAGCGCAACGGCAACGGCGAGCCCCATCGCGTAACGATGCATGGTCCGAGGATGATCGCGCATCTGCTCCCCCTTTGCCAGAGCGAAGACGGCGGGCTAGAATGCGCCAACCATCGAGGACAGACCAAGCATGCGCGTGGCAATCGTGGGTGGCCCCGGAATCGGCAAGAGCACCCTCGTCCGCCAATTGGCCGATCTGTATCACAACGGGGCGTACGGCGAGGGTGAGAAGGGCGTGTGGGATCCGCGCCTGCTGGCCGACATCGAGGCGGGCCGGAACGCCGTGGGGGTGACGGCGTACTTCGCGCGGTTGTACGACGCCAACTACCGAGACGCGATGGAGCACGATCGGGCGGGCCGCGTGATCTTCTTCGAGGGCGCGCGGATCACGCTCGAGGCCCACATCGCGGAGTACCTGCCCGGGGAGCACGCGGCACTGCGCGCCGTGCTCGCGATCGGCGACTGGTGGAAGCCCGACCGGGTGATCTGCCTGACGTCGAGCACCGATACCATCGAGAAGCACATCAAGCAGCGGAACCGGCCCCACGAGAGCGTCGCGATGATGGTGCATCGGTTCCGGCTCATCGACGCGGAGTTCCGCAGGCTGGCGGCCCGGGATTCGAACACCGTCGTCATCAACCGCGACAACATGGAGTTTCACGAGCGGGCCGACCTCGTGCGTGTGATCTCGGCGGCGCGGCTGCCGATGTTTACGGAAATAGTATACGACGTCGTGCCAGGTCCCGCGGGGTAGCGCGGCGGCGCAACGGAACCCCCGCGCCCGCACCGGGTACGACGGATCCAGCCGCGGTCCTCCCCCCGCCCGTCGACCCGTGCCCGCTCTCGCCCGCCGCCCCCCACTCCAGGCCGAACTCGAACGGATCGCCGCCGAGCGCCTCGCCGCGCAACGCGAGATCGAGCGTCTGTACCGGTGGGAATTCATCCGCGTGTGCGGGGAGTGCGTCGGGTGGTGTTGCGCCGGCGCGTTTCTGATGCTGTGGTCGTTCCACATGACCGATCCCCTCGTGGCCCAGATTCCCTTCTGGAGTAGCATGCTGGTGTGCTACGGCGGCATCTCGTTCTCATTGATCGCGGCGTACGTCCGCGGGTGCGACCGCGGCGATTGGTAGCCAGCGCGACTCGCTCAGGGTGCCGCCGCGTGATATGTTCTGCACGCCCCCGCGGGCCTCCCTCCAACGCCACCGCGAACCGCTTCTTTACCACCGGATCTGCGAATGCTCTCTTTCCGCTCCTCGGTCTGCGCCCTCGGTGCGGGCCTTCTCCTCCTCGCCGCGCCGGCCGCGGCGCGTGCCCAGACGCCGTCAGACCGGCTTACCGGCGCCACGACGTTCGACTCCACGCGGTTCGGCGGCCTGCACTGGCGCAGTATCGGGCCGTATCGCGGCGGGCGGGTGACCACGGTGGCGGGCGTGCCATCCGAACCGCTCACGTTCTACATGGGGGCCACGGGCGGCGGAATCTGGAAGACGGCGGACGCCGGCGTGACGTGGCGCAACGTGTCGGACGGCCAACTGCGGGTGGGGTCGATCGGTTCGTTGGCCGTGGCCGCTGCCGATCCCAACGTCGTGTACGCGGGCACCGGCGAGCGCGAGCCGCGCGGGCAGTCGTCGACATGGGGCGACGGGATGTACAAGTCGACCGATGCCGGCAAGACGTGGAAGTCGGTGGGCCTCGAGAACACGAGGTCGATCGCCCAAGTCGTGGTCGATCCGCGGGACGCCGACGTCGTGTACGCCGCCGCCGAGGGCAACCGCTGGACGCACGGACCCGATCGCGGCGTCTACAAGAGCATCGATGGCGGGGGGCACTGGAAGCTCGTACTGCATCCGAGCGACGATGTCTCCCCGATCGACCTCACGATCGATCCATCGAACCCGCGCATCCTGTTCGCGGCCATCTGGGACTTCCAGCGGCTGCCGTGGCAGATCCGGAGCGGAGGTCCGGGCAGCGCCATCTACAAGAGCACCGACGCGGGCGAGACGTGGACCCGGCTCGCGGGGCACGGGCTGCCCACCGGAATCGTGGGCCGCATCGGCGTGTCGGTATCGCCGGCCAATCCGCAGCGGGTGTACGCCATCATCGAAGCGAGCGCCGATACCGGCGGACTCTACCGCTCCGACGACGACGGCGACACGTGGCAGCACCTGAGCGCCGAGCGGCTCATCCGCTCGCGGTCCTGGTACTACACCCGCGTCACGGCCGACCCGCAGGATGAGAACACGGTTTACGTGATGAACGCGCAGATCATGAAGTCGATCGACGGCGGGAAGACCTTCCAGGTGCTCCCCGCGAAGCACGGGGACAACCACGATCTGTGGATCAACCCGCGCAACCACCTCGACATGATCAATGGCAACGACGGCGGTGCGATCGTCTCGCTCGACGGCGGCGCGTCGTGGTCCAGCGAAGACAACCAGCCCACGGGCCAGATCTACCGCGTGAACACCGACGCCCAGTATCCCTACTGGGTGTATGGCGCCCAGCAGGACAATACATCGATCGCCACCCCGAGCGCCGCACCGGGCGGGATTACGAGCGCCGATTGGTATCCGGTGGCCGGCTGCGAGAGCGCGCACATCGTGTTCGATCCGAACGACCCGCGCTACGTCTACGGCGACTGCTATCAGGGCATGCTCGAGGAGTTCGACCGGCAGACGCGCCTGTCGCGCAGCGTGATGGCCTATCCGCAGATGAACCTGAATGAGCCGTCCGATTCGATTCGGTATCGGTTCAACTGGAGTTCGCCCCTCGCCGTGTCGCCCGAGAACGCGCACGTGCTCTACGACGGGGCCAACGTGCTGTTCAGATCGAGCGACAGGGGACAGACGTGGACGGCGATCAGCCCTGATCTCACCCGTAACGAGAAGGCCCACCAGGGCTGGGGCGGCGCGCCGATCACCAACGAAGGCGCCGGCGGCGAAGTCTACAACACGATCTACTACATCGCTCCCTCGCCCCACGACAGCAACACGATCTGGATCGGCACCGACGACGGCCTCGTGCAACTCACGCGCGACGGCGGCACGCACTGGAGCAACGTCACCCCCAAGGGGCTGGGCAGTGGCTTCGTGAACGCCATCGAAGTCTCGCCGTGGGACGCGGGCACAGCGTACATCACCTATGACGGCTACAAGTGGGGCGACCGGTCCCCGCAGATCTACAAGACCACCGACTACGGCCGCTCATGGACCAGGCTCGTGAACGGCATCCGCGACGGCGACCAGGTACGCGTGGTGCGCGCCGACAAGGTGCGCCGCGGGCTGCTCTACGCGGGCACCGAGACCGGCGCCTACGTCTCCTTCGACGATGGACAGCACTGGCAGAGCCTGCAGGCCAACCTGCCCGCGGTGCCGGTCACGGATCTCCAGCTCCGTAACGGCGATCTCGTGGCCTCCACCGAAGGTCGGGCGTTCTGGATCCTGGACGACGTCGGTCCGCTGGAGCAGGGTGCGGACGGGGTGCCGGCGAACGACTCCAAGCTGTTCACGCCTCGCGATGCGTACCTCACCGAGTGGGGCGGCGGCTTCGGAGGACAGGGCGGCGACGTCGGCACGAATCCCCCGAGCGGCGCGATCATCTATTACGATCTCGCGGCGGGCACCGACTCCACGAAGGTCAAACTCGATATTCTCGACGCGAACAACACTGTCCTCCGCACCTACGACAGCAAGCCGAAGCCGGGCGAACGCGCCATTCCGGGCGCGCCGGGCATGCATCGCGCGGTGTGGGACCTGCGGGTGGCACCGCTCGACGCCCCGCACGGCGTGACGTTCTTCGGCTCCACGAACGGCCATCTCGTGGCTCCGGGCCCGTACACCGTGCGCCTCACCGTCGGTGGCAAGACCATGACCGCGGCGCTCACGGTGAAGCAGGACCCGCGCGTCAGCCTCACCGCCGACCAGGTGGCCGAGGAACAGCGGGTGATCACCGCCATCCAGCGGCGCGCGAATGGAATCTTCCACGACGTCAAGCGGCTGGACGACGTGCGCGACCAAGTCAGAGCCATCGTGGCCCACGCCAAGGATCTGCCGAAGAGCGACAGCGTAACGTCCGTCGGCAAGGCACTGGCCGGCCAGCTCGACTCCCTCAGCACCTACCTCGTACAGACCAAGCACACCAACGGCCAGGACATCATCAACTTCCCCAACGGTTATGTGGATCAGTGGGTGTACCTGGGCGGGAACGTCGACGGTTCGTACATGCCGGTGACGGCGGGCGTTCAGCAGCGGCTCGCCGACCTGGAAGCGCAGTGGCCAGCCGTTCAATCGCGCATCGACAACCTGCTCGGCGCCCAGGTCGCCGGGTTCAACACCCTGCTCGGCGGCAAGGCGATGGTGATCGTGCCGCCCGCCCAATCGAGACCGATTCCGTGAGGCGCCCGATGTCTTCCGTTCTTCGACGCTGCCCGTCGTTTGCGCTGGCCGCCGCGCTCGCCCTCGTACCCCTGTCGGTCCAGGCGCAGGCGCGCAGCGGCCGTCCCCGCCCGGCACAACCGCGCCAGGCCGAGGACCCGCGGTATTCACAGACCGAAAAGCCGCCGCTCCATGCCACGCACTGGCTGGCGATCACCGGCAAACCGCTCTCGGCCACGGCCGGCGCGCTCATCTTCGCCGAGGGCGGAAACGCGGTGGACGCCGCCGCGGCGATGCTCGCCGCGGGGTGCACGATGTGGGACACGCTGTCGTGCGGCGGCGAAACACAGGCGTTGATCTACAACCCTCACACCAAGAGAGTGATAGGCCTGGACGCGCTCGGCGTGGCGCCGACAGGAGCGACGGCCGCGTTCTACCACAGCAAGGGCTATCGCTTTCCGCCCGAGTACGGACCGCTGGCGGCGGTCACCCCGGGCACCGTGGGCGGCCTGCTGACGATGCTCGCCGAGTACGGCAAGCTGTCGCTCAAGCAGGTGCTGGCCCCGGCCATCCAGATGGCCGACGGCTACGCCATCGAGGCGCAGATCTGCAACACGATCCAGCAGTACAAGGACACGATCGCGCAATGGAAGTACGCCAGCGACGTGATGTTCACGCACCCCGGGACCGCGCACCCGGGGCCCGAGCCGGGTGAGATCTTCGTGCAGAAGGACCTGGCGGCGACGTGGCGCAAGCTCGTGGATGCGGAGCAGCAGGCGCTCAAACAGGGCAAGACGCGCAAGCAAGCGATCTATGCGGCATACGACAGGTTCTATAGGGGCGACATCGCCCGCGAACTGGTGCGCGGCATGCGCGAGGAGGGCGGCCTGTTCACGATGGCCGACCTCGCCAACTGGAAGGTGCACATCGAGGAGCCGCTGCACACGAACTACAAGGGAATCGAGGTCTACAAGCTTCCGATCTGGCAGCAAGGCCCAGTCATGCTTCAGGCGCTGAACATGCTGGAGAACACCGACGTGAAGGCGATGGGCTACAACTCGCCGAAGTACATTCACACGCTCTATCAGGTGATGAACTACGCGTACGCCGACCGCGACTTCTATTACGGCGATCCGTACTTCGCCCCGGTGGAGCCGGTGAAGGGACTGCTGTCCAAAGCGTACGCGAGGTCGCGGTTCGCGCAGATCGACTGGACGCACAACGACTCCACGGTGAAGCCCGGCGACCCGTATCCGTACGAGGGCGGCACGAATCCGTTCAAGGATCTGCTGGCGCAATGGAACCCGTTGGACTTCGAGCCGACGGCCGCGCAGCCGCGGAGTGGACAGCAGGACCGGACGCCGGTGAAGCCGGACACGAGCCCTGGCCGCATGTCGGGGGCCGCCGAGTTTCTTCCCGACCGCGCTACGGCGGCGGACTCGGCGTTCGACGACGCCTTCTACGCAGGCACGACGTCGATCGAGGCGGCGGATGCGGAGGGGTGGGTCGTATCCGTGACGCCGAGCGGCGGGTGGGTTCCAGCCGTGATCGCGGGTCACACGGGGATCGGGTTGAGCCAGCGGGCGCAGAGCTTCGTGACGTATGCCAAGGACGGACCGTACAACGTGATCCAGCCGGGTCAGCGCCCGCGGGTCACGCTCACCCCGACGATCGCGCTCAAGGACGGCACGCCGTATCTCGCCTTCGCGGTTCAGGGCGGAGACTCGCAGGACCAGAATCTGCTCCAGTTCTTCCTCAACGTGGTGGAGTTCGGGATGACGGTGCAGCAGGCCACCGAGGCGCCGAACATCAACAGTTATCAGATGCGGTCGTCGTTCGGGATGCATGAGAACGAGCCGGGGCGGATGATGATCGCCACGTCGCTGCCCGACTCCACGCGCCAGGCGCTCGAGCGGATGGGCTATAGGCTGGAGCCGACGCAGCGGACGTCGGGGCCGATCAACGCCATCATGTTCGACTTCGCGCATCACACGATGTGGGGCGGATCGAGCAATCACGGGGAGGACTACGGCATCGCCTGGTAGCCCCATGCGCCCGATTGCCCATCTACTGTCCGTCATGCTCGCCGCGGTCACGACGCCGTCTCTCGCACCGCCGACGCCGGGGCCGATTGGCATCGCGCAACCGTCCCGCGTGCTTCGCACGCGCTTCGACGCCGACCGCGTCTACGTCATCGTCCGCGCCCGGAACGGCGCCGCGCTCGAGCTGTACACGGACACGGGCGGCGGCATGCTCATTTCCGCGGACGCCGCCCGCCGCGCCGGACTCAGCGTGCGACGTCCGCCCGACTCCGCTGCGGCCGCCGAATTCGGTCCGGGCGCGCGGATCGCAGATCCGCCCGCGCTGGCTGCGGGCGAGCCGGCGCCCCCGTTTCCCGGCACCGTCCCGATGGCGGTCGTCACGAACGTCTCCGAGATACCGGGATGGCCGGCACAGGGAGACGGCATCGTCGGGCAGGCGTGGTTTGCCGGTCACGTGTGGACGTGGGACTACCCCGCGCACACGCTGACCCTCCGTCCCAACGGATGGCACCCCGCCACCGGCCATTCCACGCCGCTCGGGTTTCACTTGGCGCTCGGGAGGCGCGATCTCAATTTCCCGCGGGTCGTGGTGCGGGTGGACGGCGCCGCGCTCTCGCTGCTGCTCGACACCGGTGCCGAGACGTTCCTCTCGCCGGCGGCGCTCGCCGCGGTTCACGATGGAGGGCCCGCGTTCCGGGCCGCGAGCATGATCGCGCACACCGTCTTCGAACGATGGCACGCTGCTCACCCTGATTGGCCCGTGATCGACAGCGCGCAGGTGGTGACGCACAGCCGCATGATCCGCGTGCCGCACCTCGAGATTGCCGGCATCGCCGTGGGCCCCGTCTGGTTCACCGAGCGGAGCGACGCCAACTTTCACACCTTCATGTCGGCGATGACCGACGCGCGAGTCGACGGCTCCCTCGGCGGAAACGCGCTTGCGGGGCTGGCGATGACTCTGGACTACCCGGATGCAGAGGCCTGGTTCAGCTGCGAGCGGGCGTGCGGCCCCGCGTTGCCAGGACGCTGACTCGAACGGCGGATACCTGCGCTAGCCTTCGTCGGCGGCCGCGGAGCGGTTGACCCACGTGAAGAACAGCCCCGTCATCACGCTGAACGCGATCGCCGTGCCGCCCAATTCCATTATGGCGCCCGCGATCTGCAGATCCATCATCGGCGGCACCCCGTGCATGGGCGGCGCCAACTGATAGACGCCATAGATGGGGAATTGGGCAAGCAGCATCACGATCGCGATGCCCGAGTGGATGAGCGTGCCGAGAAAGATGTAGACCAACTTGAACAGCGCCGGGAACTCTCGCCGCGGCACGCTCATGACCACCGGCCACCAGAACACGATCCCGGCGAGCAGCCACGCGAGATCGAACACGAACGCGCCCAGCTGCGACACCATGAGCCCGTCCACGACGCCCGGCACGTGCGTGGTGGCCGCGATGACGTTGAACACGACCGCCGCCACCAGCGGCGACGTGACGTACCGGAGCACGCGCCACCACGGGCCGCGCGGCTCCGGCCTTGCCGCCAACGCCGGCTCGAGCCCGAGCAGGAGGAGCGGGCTGGCGATCATCGTGAGCCCCAGGAATTGCACGGCGTGCGCGCTGGCCAGGTAGCCCGCGGCCAACGGGCCCAGCGGCCAATCGAGCGCCAGCCAGACGATGAGCACGCCGGCCCACCCGAACCACCGGCGGCGCCGCGCCGCGGCCGTGTCTGGCGAACGGCGCGTGAGCGACCAGTAGCCGGATGCGATGGCAAGGACGACGAGCCAGATGCCCGGATACGGGCGCCACTTCCAGCTCCAACGCAGGCCCTGGGCCGAACACCACCATTGCACCTTGGTCACCATGTCAGACGGCCCGCGCGGGAGAGAGGGTCAGTGAGCACCGCGGAGCAGTTCGGGCAGGTCGTGCGCCCAATCCTGCTGCAAGGTGCCAAAGGGATACGCGCGATGCGCGCTGTCGTCGGGCGTGAAGGCGTAGACCTGCGCGGCGTGTCCCACCGTGTAGTTGGTGTCGCCGGGCGCGCTCGCCTCACGGGTGGCGATGGCGACACCCACCGCGTGCTCGGCGGTCTCGATCTGCGCCTCCGTGCCGCGGAGCCCGACGAAGGCGGGATTGAAGCTGTCGAGCCAGGTACGCAGGCGTTGCGCGGAATCGCGCGGGGGGTCGGTGGTCACGAACACCACGCGGATGCGCTGCTGCTCGGTGCGCGACAGGCGCCGCATGGCGGCGGCGATGTTGGCCATTTGCACGGGACAGACATCCGGGCAGTGCGTGTACCCGAAGGCGAGGAGCGTCAGCGTGCCCTTCGTGTCCTTCGCAAAATTGAACGGACGCCCGTCGGTATCGGTGAGTTGGAAGTCCGGACGCGCAATGGCATGGGGGAGTCTGGCGCCGTGCAGATCCTGTGAGTTGCGCGCCGGTCCGCCGCAGGCCGCGAGGAGCGCGACCAGCAGCAGGGCGAAGGATGTACGAAGATTTCGCGAGTGGATCAATGCCCGAACTCCCAGTGCAACTGCAACGTAATGCCCGCGAAGTGCGGTTGGTAGCCGCGCCCGCGGGCATTCCGTGGTGACGCAAAGATTCCGTTGGCAGCGCGACGGCTACTCCATCTGCCGGGGATCCGCCTTCATCTCGAACGTCTGTTCGTACGTCTTGCCGTTCACGGTCAGACGGGCCGTGAACGTGCCGGTCATGGGCGGCGTGGGCCCGCTCGCTCGGCCACGGCCGCGACCACGACCGCCGCCGAAGCCGCGACGTCCGCCGCCCATCGGGTTGAAGACCACGCGGTGCATGCCGGCCGAAGTCTGGAACGGCTCAGGGGTCGGCTGCCAGAGCGGCGACACGTTGGCGATGCCCCCGCCCCGCCCGCCGCGCCCACCGCGGCCGCCGGTCGGCGCTTCCGGGGCGCCGCTGCCGAACGTGGCGCGCACCGTGCCCGATTCGTCCAACACCTCGATCTTCACGTCGCCGGGGGCGTCGGACCGCAGATAGTAGTCGATGTACGCGCCCACCGGCGGATTGGGCGTCTGCGGCTCGTCCTTCTGCAGCGGGGTACCGTTGTCCCCGCCCTGCACGTAGTTGTACGCGTTGGCCGGTTTGAACAGATACGCGTCGGCACCTGCCACCGCGTCGTTGATCTGGCGGAGCGTGCTGATGTCGTCGATCACCCAGATGCCGCGACCGTGCGTGCCGACGATCAGGTCGCCGGCATAGATCTCGAAGTCGCGCACCGACGTCGTGGGCAGGCCCAGTTGGAGCGACTGCCAGTGGTCCCCGTCGTCGAACGAGACGAACGCGCCGCGCTCGGTGCCGGCGAACAGCAGGCCCTGGCGCTCCGGGTCCTCGCGCACCGTGTGCACGTACACGCCCGCCGGCAGCCCCGCGGTGATCTTCTCCCAGGTATGACCCATGTCGCGCGTCCGGTAGACGTACGGATCGTAGTCCTGGAGCTGGTGCCGGTCGACGCTGGCGTAGGCGGTGTTGAACTCGAAGTGCGACGCTTCGATCATCGTCACGCGGCTCCACGGGGTGAGCGCGGGCGGCGTGACGTCCCTCCACTCCTTGCCGTCGTCGGTCGTGACCTTGATCAGCCCGTCGTCGGTCCCGATCCAGATCATCGGCACGAGCAGCGGCGAGGGCGCGACGGTGTAGATCACGCCGCCGTTGCCGCGCGTGGGATCGACGTCCGCCGCGCCGGCCTCGTCGAGTGTGGGCGGCACGCTCGGGATCGGCCGCGTGAGATCGTCGCTGATGCGCGTCCACGTCTGCGCCGAGTCGGTGGACTTGAAGATATACTGGTTTGCGTAATACAGCGCGCGCGGATCGGCTTCGGAGAGCACGAGCGGCTGCGTCCAGTCCGTGCGGACCTTGACGCCGTCGGGAACCTCGGGCGCCGTCGTGCCCGGCACGTTGCGATTGAGCGCGAGGTCGAACCGGTTTCCGGTACCGCCATAGATGATGCCCGGATGCAGCGGATCGCCGGCCGTGTAGCCGCTCTCGCCGCCGGCGCCGATCGGCTCCCAGTCGCGGGTGGAGATCTCGCCGAACTTGCCGCGCACGCACACCGCGACGGCGCCGCTGTCCTGCTGGGCGCCGGTCACCCAGTACGGGAACCGATAATCCACTGAGATGTGGTACATCTGCGCGGTGGGCTGGTTGAGCCACGAACTCCAGGTGACCTCGCGCGGATCGCTGGTGCGCGCGTTGCGCGTGATGATGGTGCCCTGATCGCTGGCCACGACCATCGTATCCGGGTCGTCGGGAGAGACCCACGCCTGATGGTAGTCGTCGCCGCCCGGCGAGCCGCGCAGCGCGACCCAGGTCTTGCCGCCGTCCTCGGTGCGCGATACGGCAACGTTGGACACGTACACGATGTCGGGGTTCCGGGGATCGCACACCACGTGCTCGAAGTACCAGCCGCGGCCCCAGAGCGCGGGGTCGCCGGACATCTTGGTCCAGTGCGCCCCGCCGTCGTCCGAGCGGAAGAACCCGCCCTGCCCCAATGCGCCGGCACCGAACGGTCCGATGGTCGCCGGCGGCTTCTCGCCGGGTGGCAGTTCGAGATTGTCGATCACGGCGTAGACGCGGTTCGGATGGCTGGCCGAGATCGCGATGCCGCTCTTGCCCATGCCCTTGGTGGGCAGCCCGTTGGTCAGTTCCTTCCAGGTCGTGCCGCCGTCGGTGGATTTGTAGATGCCACCGCCCGGTCCGTTGGAGGGCGCATACACGAACCACGGGGGCCGGCGCGTGTTCCAGAGCCCGGCGTACACGACGTCGGGATTGGACGGATCGATCTGGACCTCGATGGCGCCGACGTCGTTGTTCTTGAACAGCACCTTCTGCCAGGTCTTGCCGCCGTCCTTGCTGCGGAAGACGCCGCGTTCCGGATTCGGAGCGTAGAAGTGTCCGATGGCCGCGACGAACACGATGTTCGGGTTGTGCGGGTGCACGGCGATCTTGCCGATGTGCTGCGTGTCGGCGAGGCCGAGGTGCGTCCACGATCGTCCGCCATCAGTGGACTTGTATATCCCGTTGCCGTAGCCCACGGAGTCGCGGAGAGTGCATTCGCCGCTCCCCACGTAGACCGTGTCGGGCGCCGACGGGGCGACGGCCACGGCGCCGATGGACGCCATCGGCTGGTCGTCGAACACCGGTTCCCACACGCGCCCGGCGTCGATGGATTTCCAGAGGCCGCCATTCACCGCGCCGAAATAGAACTCGTTGGGCCGGCCCGGCACACCGGTCACCGCATCGGTACGTCCGCCGCGGAAGGGGCCAAGCATGCGCCACCTGAGCCCGGAGAAGAGCGCTGGATTGACCGGCGCGCTGACGGGCGCCGTACGGACGATCCCATCGGCCAGGGCGCGCGCCAACGGCGGTGCGGAGCGCGGCGGCGCTGCCCCGAGCGCGCGCGGGAGCAGCGAGCGGCCCAGAAACGGCGCGGCGAGGGACAGCGTCCAACCGTACTGGCCGGCGCGGACGAGGAAGTCGCGGCGCGAGACTGACGATTCGGGGCTTTCGGACGGTGCCGCCGGCCGGCCGTCGGTGGCGCCGAGCGAGTCGGCGGGGGAACGCTTCTTGGCCACAGAGGACTCCCGACGCGCCCCGGGGGCGCGTCACGAGAAGGGTCGTACTACACGAAACGGCGCCGCGGAGGGAGGAGCCGCGGCCGGTCGAGGGAAATACGCCCGCGTACCGGAGGGCGTCAAGCGCCCAGGGCTATTCGAGGTCCTTCCCGATGATCGCCTCGATCTGGGCCTTGGCGGTGCGGGCGTTGAGCCGCGCCTGGATGAGGTTCTGGCGCGCCGTGGCGAGCGCCGTCTGCGCCGTGAGCACGTCGACGAGCGCCGCTGCGCCGGCCCGGTACTTGGCGTCCTCGGCGGCCACGTTCTCCTCGGCCGACTCGATCGTTAACCGCTGGAGGTCGATCGTCTGCTGCGCGGTGCGGAACTGCGCCAGGTACTGGGCGAGATTCTCGCGGGCAGCGAGGCGGGCATCGCGAAGTTGGGCCCTGGCGTTGTCGGCGTTCGCGCTTGCCGTTATGACGTTGGCTTCGCGCTGAAAATTGTCGAATAGCGAGTAGTTGGCGAAGTAGTAGAGGGTGTGGTTATTCACGAGAGACCCGCCGCCAATCATGAAATGGTCGCTGGCGTAGTAGCGACTGTAGGAGTAGCCCACCCCGAACGACGGGAGGTACCGCGTGATCGCCGCCCAGCGGCTGGACCGATCGGCGTCCACCAGCCGCGCCGCCTGGCGCACGCTCGGCCCTTCGAGTACGAGTTTCTCCAGCGTTGCGCTGTCGAGGCTGATCGTCGGCACGAGGGCCGTATCGGCCGGCATCGCCGTCACTTCGCGGGTTCCGCCGACCAGGCGCGAGAGCGCGGCGTTGGCCGTCACGAGACTGCCCTGAGCCGTGATGACGGCGAGTTTGGCCTGCCCCGCGGCCACGGCACTGGTGAGTGATTCGGCCCGTGACAACGAGCCGCCCGCAACCTTGGCCTGCGTGACGGCCAGCTGCTCGTTCGCCTCCGCGAGTTGCTGATCGGCCGCCGCTTCTGCTTCGCGCGCCTCGAGAACCGCGAAGTACGCCTCCTTCACGTTCAGCGCGATCGCGTAGCGCTGGATGACTTGATTCTGATCGGCGGCCGCAAGGTTCGCCCGGGCCGCCGCATAGTTCAGGAACCGCGCGCCCCCGTCGAATAGCGTGAGCCCCACCGAATACCCCTTGCTGTAACTCCACTGGCTGGACGTGGGGATCAATGACCCCTGAAGGAAGATCGCGCCTCCGCTGTGGTAGGCCGACTGCCCGACGCTCAAACTGGGCAGGAAGGCCGCGACCGCGCTCTTGAAGTTCGCGTCGGCCACCCGTGATGCGCTTCTTGCCTGCACCGTTTGCCATGAGTTGGCCTGCGCCTGACGCACGGCGTCGTCCAGCGAGATGGCCTGAGGCCCGGCGTCGGGGGCTTGAGCAGCGCCGAGTGCCGGGAAGGCGAGTGCGACGACGACGGCGAGCCGTACAAAGGGTGAGCGCATCGAGGATCTCCGCGGGACGTTTCGTGGTTAGACACCCCCCAGGGATAGCAAGGCCCATGCCGAGGCGCAATCTCTCTAAGTCATTTCAGACACTAGGCTTGGACACTCCCCGGTGAATCCGGATCGAACCCGCATGGTCGAAAATGGGATTGCCCGTCCCAAGATCGGACGCTACGCGTCCAACGCCGCGCGCACCTGCCTGGCAAGATCGTCGATCGAAAATGGCTTCGCGATGAACGCATCGCGGGACGGCGGTTCGCCCGCCACGTTCGCGTTCTCCCCGGACGAACCACTCATGAACAGCGCCTTGAGCCGTGGCCGGGCGGCCAGCAACCGCGCGACGAGATCGCGGCCTCCCATGCCCGGCATGTGGACGTCGCTGAGCACGAGATCGATCGCACCGTCGTGGTCGAGCGCCACGCGAAGCGCCTCACCGCCGTGCGCGGCTTCGAGCACCTGGAACCCACGCCGCCGGAGCGCCCGCGCAAGCGAGGTGCGCAGAAGATCGTCATCCTCCACCACGAGCACGACCTCATGTCCACCGGCCACGGGTCCCGCGGGCGCCGTCCGCGAGGTGGTATGCGCGGGCTCGCCATCGCGGGGCGCACCGACCGGCAGGTACACGGTGAACGTGGTGCCCGCCCCGACGTCGCTCAGCACGTGCACGTGCCCGCCGGCCGCGCGGACGATGCCGTAGACCGTGGAGAGACCGAGCCCCGTGCCCTTGCCCTGCGGCTTCGTCGTGAAGAAGGGATCGAAGATTCGTCTCAGCGTTTCGTCGTCGATCCCGGTGCCGCTGTCGCGCACGGCGAGTGAAACGTAGCCGCCGGGTTTGAGCCCGACGAACCGCTTCACGGCCTCTGCGTCGAGCACCGTGTCTTGCACGTCGATCACCAGCCGTCCGCCATTGGGCATCGCGTCGACGGCGTTGATGACGAGATTCATGAGCACCTGCTCCAGGTGCGTGGGGTCGATGTGCACCAGACCCACCGACAGCTGACAGCGTATGTCGAGGGACACGGTCTCGCCCGTCACCCGCAGGAGCATCGGTTCGATCTCGGTGACGAGCTCCTTGACGGCCAGGGGTCGCGGGATGATCGCCTGCTTGCGGCTCATGGCGAGCATCTGGCGCGACAGCGCTGCGGCCCGCTCGGCCGCCAACCGGATCTGCACGATCTCATCCCGTCCCGCGGCACCGTCCGCCATTTCGAGCAACGCCAGGTCACAGTAGCTGCGGATGACGGTGAGCAGATTGTTGAAGTCGTGGGCGATACCGGCTGCCAACCGGCCCACCGCTTCGAGCTTCTGCGCGTGGTGGAACTGCTCCAGCAGTTCCCGTTGCTCGGTGGTATCGAGGGCCGCCACCGCGAGGCCGAGCGTTTCGCCGGCCTCGGATTTCATGGGATATACGTTGAGCAACAGATACCGGATCCGGGCTTCGGGGCGCGGTCCGGGCCGCACCATCTCCAGATTCTGGATCGGCTCGTCCGTCTCGACCACCTGACGGAGCTGCGCCTCGATGTCGCGACTGAGCGCCGGATTCACATCACGGAGCGTGCGCCCCACGTGGGCCTCGGGTGCCAGTCCGGTAATCGCCGCGATCGCTGGATTCACCCTGATGTACCTCAGATCGGTATCGAGCAACGAGAGCCCGATCGGCGAGCTGACCAGCGCAGCGTCGAGGAGCGCGGCGTTCCGCTGGCGACCGTGTGCCTCGTGCTCGGCCCGCTCCCGAGCCTGGTTCGCTGACTCGGCCGCCTCCGCCAATTCGGTATTGGAAGTCTCCAGCTCTTCCACCTGCTGCTCCAACTCGACGGCTTGCTCTTCGAGCAGTTCCTGTTGTACCGCGAGTTGGTCGGCCTGCCCCGCGAACCGCCGGCCGGATGCCACGACCAGCGCGGCGAGAATGCCGCTCGGAAACAACATCGCGATGAGGGCGAGCCAACCGAGAATGCGGCTGCGGCCCACCCGGTCTTCGTGGAGGACGTCTTCGGCGGTGAGGAATTCCGCGAATGCGGTGCGCAGCGGCGCGAACAACGGCTTATCAAGATTGGCCGCCGCCGCGGGACTGAGCGCGCCGGCAAGCGCGGGCGCAGCGAAGCCTGTGTCCCAGGCACGAAACGTCGAACCAATCTCACGAGCGCGGGCCATCTGCGAAGGATTATCGGCCGTGAGAACGACCAGAGAGTCCAGCGTGGAATCGACGGGGGCGGGCGAGCCTTCGCCGGGCGTCGGGACCATGCGGCCACCCGAGAGAAGGAAGGCGTTGGCCATCTCCTCGCGCTCCAGAGCCAGGGCGTAACCCGTCTGGGCGAGGCGGGCCACCTCGCGACTGTGGTCGGCCCATCGCGAGGTCGAGCGTTGCAGGGCAAACAGTCCGACCTCGGCCAGGCCGAACGCCGCCAACGCGACCCCGAACAGCGTACTGTAGCGTCTCAGCCCAGCGATGCCGCCCGAGTCGCGGCGCCGTGCCCGGGAAGGATCCATGTCCCCCATCGCCCTCGATGATGAGTCATTAACGCCCACGCTAATCTCGGAGATTACGCGAGGAATTGCCAGGCGCAAGTGGCCCGATACCCCAGGTGCCTCCGTCATGACGGTTCTCTACAGATTGTTCGCGCGGAGCGCGGGCCCGAGTCGCCCACCGGCCTCCGGGAGGTGGCGCCTTCGCGCCCACGCGGCTCTCGTGGCGGAACCCACCGAACATGCTTACGTTGACTTTCGCATGGCCGCGAGACGCTCCGCCAGGCCGACGCGGTATCGCCCGCCCCACCCCCAGCCTCCGCCCTCGCCATTGACGACCCGCTCCTGCCCCTCCAGCACGTGCTCCGCCTGTGTCCGCCGCGTCGCGGTCGGCCTGGCCGCCGCGGCAGCGGGGTGCGGCGGGGGCACGACCGCTGACATCGTGACCAGGCCGCCACCGGCGGAGGCGACGATCGCCCGATGTTCCGTGGCCGACACCCTGCGCTTGGCAGTTGCCCAGACGGCGCGCGTCGACTGCAGCAACGGCGGCACGACGGTCACGGTGGCGGGCGCCGGGGCGAGCTACCTCGTGGTCCCGCAGTTCGCGACCGACCAGGGCGCCGACTACGCAGTGTCGTACACGCTCTCGACCGCCAATGCCGCCGCGGCCGCGTCAACGCCGTCGGCCGCGCCCGCGCCCGCTGGCTCGCTGGATGGAGCCACCCGCTCTTCGATGCATCCGAACCCGCGGCAGGCGGCGTTCGATGGCGCGCTCCGGGCGGACGGGGCGCGGATGGCCGCCGCTGGTGCGTTTCGAAGCGCGTCCGTTCGCGCCAACGCGGCTCGCGCCGCCGCGAGCGTCGCGCCACCCCCGGTGGGCAGCGTGCGCACCTTCCACGTGCGGTCATCGCTTTCCTCGGCGAGCGCCACGTGGAAGACCGTTGCCGCCCAGCTCCGTCATGTTGGCGGGAGCGTGCTGCTGTATATCGACACGCTCGCGCCGCTTCCGGGCCTCTCGGACGCGCAGGTGCAGCAGTTCGGCGCCTATTTCGACCAGACGCTCTATCCGATCGATACGGCGGCCTTCGGCCAGCCGTCGGACGTGGATCAGAACGGGCGCGTGATCATGCTCATGTCGCCGGTGGTCAACGCCGATACGCCGCGCCTGTCCTGCGTGACCCTGGGCTATGTGCTCGGCTTCTTCGACCCGGTGGATTTCGACGGCTCGTCGGACGAGAATTCCAATCACGGCGAGGTGTTCTATTCCATCGTGCCCGACCCGGGCGCCAAGGTGAGTTGCGCGCACACCGTCGGCGACGTCATGGCCAGCACGCCCGCCACCTTCCTGCACGAGTTGCAGCATCTGATCAGCTTCTCGCGACACGTCGTCCTGGGCGGCGGGGCGCCGCAGCAGGGGTGGTTGGACGAGGGGATGAGCATCGCGGCTGAAGAACTGGGCTCGCTGTATTACGAGAACAGGTGCCCGCCGCCGGCGTGCCGGCACGATGCGTCGCAGTTGTTCCCCGACTCGTCCCAGGGCTTCGTGAACGGCTTCGTGTACGATTCGTACCAGTACGCGCTCGGGCCCGACGCGGCGAGCGTCACGCTGCACAGTGACGCCGACAACGGATTCGACTGGAGAGGCGGCGACTGGGCGCTCGTGCACTGGCTGGGCGACCAGTACGGCACGAGCATCTACCGAAAGCTGGAGAACTCCTCGTCCGTCGGCGTGGCCGGCATCGAGGCGGCTTCGGGCCAGTCGTTCCCCATCCTGTTCGCCGACTTCGGACTGGCACTCTACACCGACAGCCTCTCCGGGCTCCCGCGGGCCACGGCGCCTTCCGCCGACCGGTTCCTCACCCGCAATCTGCGCCAGCTGTGGGCGCGGCTGTTCACGACCTCGGGCGCGTCGGCCGAGATTCCGTATGCCATGCCGCTGCAGCTCAAGCCGATCACCAGCGACACGACGCCGGCCGGAATGCCGCCCGGCGCGGGCGCGTTCTACCGACTCGACACGCCGGCATCGGCAAGCGCCGTGACACTGCACTTTTCGGCACCCGGCTCGCGCGCGCTCACCCCGTCGCTACGCCCTCAACTGGCCATCTTCCGCCTCCCGGACGGGCAGTAGGCACCCGCCCGGGTTGACAACCCCTTGGCTCCGCCGCTCCCCGGCGGTTACTTGCCCGCGATCATCGCCTCCACGGCTTTCCGGGTATCGGCGTAGCGCAGGCCGCCCACGGCACTCTCGAGCCGGGCCAACACGGCGGCGTGGTCGGGGCGCGAGAGCGCAACCCGGAATCCCTGCAGCACGTAGCGGCGGACTCCCGCTCGTTCGTCGTTCAGATGGCGGACCAGGATGTCGAGCGCGCGCTCGTCACCGCGGGCCGCGAACACGCCGAGCACCTGCGACGGCAGGCCGTCGAGGTCCAGCATCCGTTCGACGTCGGCCGTGCGGGCCGTGTCGTTGAGTTGGGCGATCGCCTGAAGGGCCGCGTGCCGGATCACCTCCCGATACGACGGGGTGGCGAGCGCCTGCGCGATCACCGCCGGGGCACCCGCGGAGTCGGCGCGGGCCAGGGCCGACACGGCCGCGGCACGCACCCCGTAGCTGCTATCGTGCGCGAACGCATCGCGGATCAATCCGATGGCGTGTTCGCCTCCCAATTGGCCGAGGGCCGACACGGCGGCGGCGCGTACGGCGGCCGACGTGTCGTGCGCCGCCTGCGCCACCGCATCCAGCGCGTCGCCGGCCCCAAAGGCGCCCAGGGCCGTCACCGCCTGCTCGCGGGTGAGGAAGTAGTCGGCGTGGAGAGCGGCATTGCGCAGCGCCTCACCGGCGCCGCTATCGGCGGGGCGCTCGGCCAGTTGCGCGATCGCCCACTCGCGGTTCCAGAGGTTGGGATCGCGGGCGAGCTGGGTGGCGAGCCACGCCGTGGGCTCGTCGAAGGTGAGCCCCTTGAGCACGTGATTGCCGTCGTCGAACACCACCATCGTGGGGGCGCTCTCCACGCCCGGCACGGTGATCGTCTGATCCCGCGCGTCGAGCTGCGCATGCGCCACCACGTCGCCGTGCGCCGTACCGACGCGCACGGTCACCGGCATCTGGAACACGTCGGCCACGTGGAACTGGACGCCGTTACGATCTGGCTTGAGGGTGTCCTGTTGGGTCTGCATCACGTGCAAGGTGACGGCGTGGGCGACGCTGTCGTACGCGGCCGCGACGTCGAACTTGGGATAGCCCGCGCCGTACACCCATTCGCTCCAGAACCAGTCGAGGTTCTCGCCAGTGGCGGCCAACACCGCCTGGCGCAGGTCGTCCGACGTGGCGTTGCCGGCCGCGTGTCCGGTGAGGTAGGTATGGACGGACGCCCAAAAACGCTGGGGCCCCAGATAGTCCTCGAGCATCTGGAGTACGAGGGCGCCCTTGGGATAGATATTATCGGATTGATATGACGCCAGCGCCATCGGCCGGCGAGCGTCGATGGTCATGAAATCGCGGTACTCGTCGCTGTAGTAATCCTGGGCGGCGTGCGCGCCGAGTTTCCGGCCCCAGTACTGCCCGGGCATGAACTCGGCGAAGCCTTCGTTGAGCCAGAGGTTGGCCCAGTCCTCGGTGGTCACGAAATCGCCGAACCATTGGTGGGCCAGCTCGTGCGGGATGAGGAGCCACAAGTACCACGGGCGGTCGAGGTACGCCCGCGTGTCGGGAAGCCAATCGACGAGCGTCGTGGCGCTCACGTTCTCCATACCGCCGAAGAAGTCGGCCACCGTGGTCTGGGCGTACTTGGACCATGGATACTTGACGCCGGTGAGCGTCGAGTAGGTGTCGATCATGTCGGGGGTGTGGTGGAACAACCGCCACGCCTTCGCGCTGTCGGCGTGGTAGACGTAGTAGTCCACCGGAACGCCCTTCCAGTTGTCGTGGATCTTGGCAAAGGGGCCGATGACGAGCGACACGAGATACGTCGCCGACGGCAGATCCTCGCGCCAGGTCATGGTGTGCACTGCGCCGTGCGCCACGTCCGACACAAGGCGGCCGTTGGACACGGCCACGTCACGCTTGTCCACCGTCGCGACGATTTCCCACGACGCCTTGTCGTTAGGGAAGTCGTAGGTCGGGAACCAGAAGTGATTGTTCATGTCTTCCCCCTGGCTCCAGATCTGCCGGGGCCGATGCGTGAGGCCGTCGGGGGTGATGTAGGTGAGGCCGCGCCCGTTGTCGACCTTGCCGTCGTACGCCACCGTGAACACCACCGTGTCGCCGAACGCCGCCGGGTGGGGCGGGAAGACGACCAGGGTGTCGCCGTGCCGTGCCGTGCGGATGAGCCGGCCGTCGGGGCCCGTGACCTTGGTGTTCTGGAGCAGCGCGCCCTCGTCGACGACGACCGAATCGAGATCGGGACGCCGGGCAACGAGCGTTGTCGTCACCACGCCCTTGAACGACGTCGAGTCCCAGTTGAAATCGGACACGACGATGCGCTGGTGGATCAGGTCGTAGTCGTGCGAGCGGGCGTAGTGGTCCACCGCCATCAGCGCGGTGTTGGTCTGCGCCGACGCCGTGGCAGCGACGAGGACGAGGCAGGCAGTGGCAATCGAGATACGCATGGACATTCCAGGTGAAGTGGGTCGGCCGGTGGCATGCCGGGAGGAGAGGGCCCCACCGGGGCGATGGAGTGTGTAGGGCTACCAGATGTTCGGCACGAGGTCGCGCGGCCGCACCATGGGATCGCCCGGCTTGCAGCCGAACGCCTTGGCGAACGCCTCCATGTCGGACAGCGGGCCGTTCACGCGCCAGCGCTCCGGCGAGTGCGGGTCGACGGTGACGCGGCTGCGCAGTTCCTCGGGGCGCGAATGCGACCGGAAGCTCTGCGCGAACGAGATGAAGTAGCGCTGTTCCGGTGTGTAGCCGTCGATCAACGCCGGACGGCCGTCGCGCGCCAGTGCGGTCTCGAGCGCGTCGTAGCCGGTGAGCGCACCGCCGTAGTCGGCGATATTCTCGCCGAGCGTCAATTCGCCGTTCACGTGGAACGTATCGACCTGGATGTACCCGTCGTATTGCTTGGCGTCGAGTTGGGCCTGGGCGTTGAAGCGCTTGGCGTCGGCGGCGGTCCACCAGTCGCGGAGGTTGCCCTGAGCGTCGTAATGGCGCCCCTCGTCATCGAATCCGTGGGTCTGCTCGTGCCCCGCCCAACTGCCCCCCAGCGATCCGTAGTTGGCACCGTCGTCGGCATTGGGGTCGAAGGTCTGGGGAACGAGGGCGCCCGCCGGGAACACCATCTCGTTCTTCGTCGGGTCGTAGTACGCGTTGACCGTCGGCACGGTGATGTCCCATTCGGTGGTGTCCACCGGCTGTCCGGGGCGGTTGGCGACCCGGCTCCACTCGAAGTGGTCGGCTGCCATGACGTTGAGCACGAACGGCTGGTCGCTCACCTGCAGCTTGGAATAGTCGCGCCACTTGTCGGGGTAGCCGATCTTCTCACGCATCTTGGCGAGCTTGTCGAGTGCATGCGCGCGGGTGGAATCGGACATCCAGGTGAGGTGCATGAGCCGCTCCTTGAATGCGGCGCGCACGTCGTGGATGACCTGCGTGGCCTTGGCCTTGGCCTCGGGCGGGAAGGTCTTGGCCACGTACGCCTGGCCCAGCGCCTCGCCCATCTCCCCGTCGGTGGCGCGCAGGCAGCGCTTCCATCGCGGCAACAGCTGCTTGGCGCCCGTGAATCGCGAACTGAAAGCGAAGTTCTCGTTGACGAACGGCGACGAGAGCCAGGGCGCCGCGCTGGACACCGCATGGTAACGCAGATAGGCGCGCCAATCGGCGAGCGGGCGGCTCGCGAGCAGCGCGCTCACGGCTTTCATGTACGCCGGTTCGTCGACGTTCAACGTGGCGACCGGCGCGGTGACGCCGATCTCGCGGAAGTACGACGCCCACTGCACGCTCGGCGTGAGCTTCGCGAACTCGGCCAGCGGCATCTGGTGGTCGCTCACCTTGGGGTCGCGGCGGGCCACGCGGGACAGCTGAGCCTTCGCCATCTCGGTCTCCACCGCCATCACGCGTTTGGCATCGGCGGCCGCGGCGATCGAGTCTTCGCCGGCAAGCGAGAACATCCGCGCGACATGGGCCACGTATGCCCGGCGCATCGAGTCGGCGGACGCCGCAGGGTTGAGGTAATAGTCGCGATCGGGCAACCCCAGGCCGCCACGATCGACGTCGGCGATGTAGTGCGCCGCATCGTGGACATTCACCGACGGGTAATAGCTGAACAGCACGTTGGCGCCGTTCATCTGCAGACGGGCCACGGTGGCGAGCAGCGACGGCTGCCCGCTGATGGAGTCGATCGCCGCGAGGGTGGGCTTGAGCGGGTCGATGCCGGCCGACTCGGCGGCCGTGGAGTCCATGCAGGTGGCGTAGAACGTGCCGAGCTTGCGCTGCGTGCTGGTGTCGGGCAGCGCGGCGCGCGCGGCTTCGGCATCCTCGAGCACCGAACGCACCACGAGTTCGTTGCGGTCGGCCATGTCCTTGAACACACCGGACGACGAATACGCCGCGGGGATCGTGTCGGTCTTGAGCCAGGCGCCGTTGGCGAACTCGAAGAAGTCGGTGCAGGCCTTGACCGTCGTGTCCATGTAGGCGACGTCGACCACCTTGAGCGGCGCCAGCGCGCCGCCGGTGGACGGTGCCTCCTGCTTGAGGGTACACGACGTGGCAAGTGCGACCAGCACGAGCGCCATAGCGGCGCGCAGACCGTCAGCGTGGCGAGACATGAACGCAACTCCGTGGGTTCGGGAATCCGTTGGTGATCGTTCGGCGCGCGGTCACGGCCGGTGGGACGCGGCGGCGGCGCCGACGTTCTTGGCCGTCACGTAGAAGTTCTCATCCACCGCAAAATCGCCGGGCTGGGCGAGCGCCTGGTCGCCCGTGAGCGCGACCGGGCCCCAGCGCTCCGACGGCCGGAGGAATGCCGACCGGCCGGCGCCGAACCAGACCTTCACCGGCATGTCGAATCCGGGAACGACGTTCGACCAGCGCGACCAGAGCGTATCGCCGGCAATTCGGTACTCGAGCACGGGGATCATCGTGGTCGTGAGGTACTCCTGGAACACCTTGCTGAGGTCGATGCCGGCCTGCCGGCTGATATAGTCCTCCACCTGCTGCCCCGTCACGGTCTGGTGCCAGAAGGTCCTGTTCAGGCCACGGAGGATGCCGCGCCACTTCTCGTCGTCGTTCACGATCTGGCGGATGGTGTGCAGCATGTTGCCCGCCTTGTAGTACATGTCGCCTGATCCCTCGGCGTTCACCCCGTAGGCCGGAATGATCGGGCGGTCGTTGCGCACGTTCTGGCGTACGCCGATCACGTACCGGGCCCCCGCTTCCTTTCCGTCCTGGCACTCCTCGTAGATCGACTCGGCGTAGTTGGCGAAGCCCTCGTGGATCCACATGTCGGCCTGGTCGCGCATGGTGATGTTGTTGCCCCACCATTCGTGAGCGCTCTCGTGCACGATGATGAAATCCCACGCCAGACCGAGCCCCGTGTGCGAGAGATCTCGCCCCAGATAGCCATTTTCGAAATGATTGCCGTAGGCCACGCCGCTCTGATGTTCCATGCCCAGGTGCGGGGCTTCGATGAGCTTGTAGCCGTCCGCGTACCACGGGTACGGCCCGAACCAGTGCTCGAAGCACTTCATCATCGGCACGGCCTGGGCCCACTGGCGCTCGGCGGCGTCCAGATGGTAGGCGAGAGGCCAGAAGTCCATCGTCAGGGGACCGTCCTCGCCCTGATAGGTCTCGCGGTAATGCGCGTAGCTGCCGGCGTTCACTTCGACGTCGTAGTTGTTGATCGGGTTCTGGACGAACCATTCATAGGTCGTCGTGCCGTCGGCATGGTGCGTGGTGCTGCGCAGCCGCCCGTTCGAAACGTCGATCATCGGATCGGGCACGGTGACGGCGATCCGCTGGCTGTCGGGCTCGTCGGCCAGGTAGTCCTTGTCGGGCCACCACGCGCTGGCGCCGAGCCCCTCGTTGGCTGTGGCCACCCATCGATTGCCCAGGCTGTCGTGCTGCCAGATGTAACCGCCGTCCCACGGGGGATTCTTCGCCACCACCGGCTTGCCGTGGAAATAGACGGTGATGGCGTCCACGGCCCCCGTTCGCTGCGGCGCCACGAGAGCGACGAAGAAGGCGTTGCCATCCCGCCGGTAGGCGAGCGCGCGGCCGCTCTGGATCATGCTGTCCACCAGCATGGGCTCCTGCAGATCGATCTGCATTTCCTGGTCGGGGTGCAGTACGCGATACGTGATGCCCGTGAACCCGCTGATGCTGCTGTCGGCGGGATCCACGCGGACGCTGAGATCGTAGAAGGTCACGTCCCACCAGGCGCGCGCGGGGCCGTTGGACCCGCGCAGCGTGTCAGCGTGGGTGTACGTCCGCGGCCCGCTCTGGGCAAGCAGGGGCGCGACGGGGGCGAGCGCGAGCAGCAACGCGACCGCGGAAGCGATTGGACGCATGACGATATCGGGCTCGAAGGCGGGAACGGGACCCTTCATCTTACTCGCCGGCCCGGCCGCTGTCACCGATGGCGGTATTCGCCTTCCCGATGGTCCACGCGGTCTCGCTCGAATACCCACGCCTTGGCACAGCTCGTCGCATCATGGGACGCGCCGCCATTCTGCACCGCGTCGGCCCCCATCTGGGCCAATATGAGGACCACCACGGCAACTCTCGAACTGGCCCACCGCGGCAGATCGCCCCACCGGCGCGCCGCCCACCAGCCACCGGCGATCGTCGTCGCTTCGACCAGAAAATCCGCCCACGGCCAGCGGTAGAGATCGAAGCCCCAGACCGGGCCTCCCAACCAAAGCGCCTTGCGGCCGACGATGTAGTCGGCGAGCAGGTGCGACACGACGAGAGCGGCAATAACCAGCGCCGTCTTGCCGCTGCGCGTCTGCCAGGCCGCGGCCGCCCCGAGCACGGAGGCGGTTGCAGCAATGGCGACGAGAGAATGGGTGTAGACACCGCCCGAATTGCAGTACCCGCCTGCGGCGATCGTGAGGTCCAGAATGTCGGGCGCCATGGTCGCGGCCACGAGCCAGCCAAGCGGCGCCTCGGGGTCCACGGCGCGGGCGCCGAGGGCGAGGCCAAGGTGGCCGACGATCATCGAA
>Ga0307373_10003642_pt1 | contig 26653 bp, 16 predicted proteins | sample OX2MG_FD_202534 | JGI IMG/M metagenome (GOLD analysis project Ga0307373, IMG submission 202534) | Soil microbial communities from Risofladan, Vaasa, Finland - OX-2 | ecosystem: Environmental > Terrestrial > Soil > Coastal area > Acid sulfate soil | place: Finland: Risofladan, Vaasa | collected...
CGTTCGGCCTCCTTGCCGCGGGTTGCCTGGGAAGTTGAATTCACCACAGGTTTACCCGTTTTTGGCACGGAGGCCGATTTCAATTCGACCGAAATTGCCTGGCGAAAACCGCGAAACTTGAACTTAGTCTACAACTCGTTTGGCCAGGTGGCTTATGAGAGCGCACCGACCGTGCATCATTTAGAAGGCTACACCGGCGCCATTTCTGATGCCGACACTGGCATGGTGAGCGACTGGCATCGTTGGTACGACCCGGCGGTGGGACGCTGGATTAGCGAAGACCCGATGGAGTTTTCGGCGGGGGATGCGAATTTGAGTCGGTATGTGGGGAATGGTGCGACGAACTACGTCGATCCGTTCGGATTGTTTCCACCGAACAATCGTTCGGAGGACGTCCGTCAACTGATTAATGAACTGAATCAACTGCACCTCGCCATAACACTTTATTCGAATATTCATTGCGACGAGGCAACGAGTATCCTCAATCGCAAGAAACGCATAAGCTCGGATGTTCAACAATTGAAGACGATGCGTTGGGATGTCCACGTCACATCTGAATTCACGAACAGAGAGGGTGACTTGAATTTCAACTATTCATACAAGATAACCCCCGGCAAATCCGGCGATGAATCGGGCGTGACGATAGAAAACAGGATTATAGATAACCTGAATAAAATTAAAGATAGCGTAAGACTTATGAACATAACGTGCGATCAGTTAAAAACACTTAGACAGAAAAGGGACGCTTTACTAAAGCGCCTTAACAGCTTGTAGCAGAAGTAGCGGCAGCGGGAGTGCTGGCGGCAGAAAATGCGAATAAATCAGTGGGTGGTATCCTAGGAAGGGAGGTGCATGTGGCTTTCACCGGTCACATTTCGTGGCGGCGCGCCTTGCGAGCACGGTTCAGCTTAAGCGCGCTGTTGATCGCCGTAACGATCGCCGCTATCGTCACGAACATCATCGTAAATCGCGCTCGCGATCAAGAAACGGCCGTGCGACTCATTCGGGAGCAGTGCGGAATGGTTTATTACGACTTCCAAGAACGTCCGCCAGGTTCGGCGACATTCGACGGCAAGGCCAAATTAGAACTGCCGCCCTGGCTGCTCGAACGATTGAGCGAAGATTTCTTCGCGGACGTAGTGTTCGCCCAGTTAGGCGGGATCTCGGTGAGCGACCGGAAGGACAAGATCCCCATGACATCACCAGAGTGTGCTGTGCGGCATCTCTCGGGGTTGCGCAAGCTTCGGTATCTATTTTTCGTGGATGAGGAAATTACCGATGAGGGGCTGCGTTGCATAGGGACGCTGGAGAATCTGGAATGTCTACGAGCGGTCGGCGGTGCAACCACAGTAACGGACGCCGGCGTGGCAAATGTGTCGCGCTTGCGAAACCTAAAAACGCTGGTTTTGTTCAATTCGCAGATTACCGATAAGGCGTTTCAGACTTTCGGGGGGCTGCACTCTTTGGAACGCCTTTTACTTGGAGGAAGTCGCATCTCAGATCACGGTCTGGTGCATATTCGCGGGCTAACGAACCTTCGGTCGCTCGACCTTGGCGGGGGCAGCCGCATTACGGATGAGGGAATGGCCTCGCTCAGCGGCTTGCTGCGACTGCAATATCTTGTATTGAGCGGCGCGAACGTGACTTCCGCGGGCGTCGAGCATTTGAAGCATCTTACGCAGATGCGTTATTTGGACCTATCGAATAATCGGGAGATTGGCGATGACGCAATGCGAGTCATTGCGTCCTTCGACCTGCTCGAAGAGCTTAGGCTGAGGGGCACAAAAATTTCGTCGAGAGGTATGATACACTTGGCCGGACTTAACAAATTGCGTGTCTTGGACCTTTCCTGTAACGGCCGCGTTACTGACGAAGGAATCGCTTACCTGGCCGATCTAACGACACTGGAGGAGTTGAATTTGAGTAACACCAGCGTGAGTTCGGCGGCCGTGGCGAGCTTGGACAGGTTAACAATACTCCAACGTATTGATCTGTCGGATAATCTCCTCATCGACGAGCGGGCGATTCCGTATTTAGCAAGGCACGTAACATTGAATGAACTTGATCTTCATCACACTAAGAGCAGGATGACTCAAGAAAACGCCGGAACGCTGGCGCCCTTAACCGCGCTTACGCATTTGAATCTCGCGGAGACGGGCTCCAATTGTCGCGCGGTTATGGCGATTCTACCTGGGTGCCAGGTCGCCGGGGCGCTTGCAAACAGTCGAGCGGAGTTGGGACCGTCTGTGAGCGACTATTCGGAATTGGTGCATGAACTCGGAGTCCAGCTTACAAATGGAGCAGACTTTGCGCTCGCGGAGCCGGACACCGAGAGCGAAGCCGGCAGTGTCTTCCCGCCCCCCAGATTAATGCCGGCGTATGCGACGCTAGAACGAATGGTGGCTCTGACGAAAACCATCGGCGTAGATCAAAGGCTCGCGGAGCAGCGGCCTGTATTAGAAGCATCGGCCGATGCATTCAGCGCACTCTCACCTGAGGCCGATTCTCGTTTTCTCAATGAAGCTGCGAGAAAGCTTTGGGCCTTGGCAAAGTCTGATCCGTCGCTGGGAAGGCTGTACAGTGCTGCAATCTATTTCAGTTTCGCCGATCGATTTTCGGAACATCAAGAGTACCTTGACGGTGTGCGAGATGCGTTCGGATTGACCGACGATGAAAGGGGTGAATACGAAAATGCGACCATGTACGCGAAGTTTTGTCTGCGGGAGGCTGCCCAACAACTCGGGCTCGACACGGACCCTTCGGCGAATGATAGCGAGAGCCTAATTATTCGCATCTGGAAGGATTCATACAGGCTCACTTCGTTCCCGCGAGGTGGCGATTGAAGCCGCCGGTAGGCTACCATATTGGTGGGTATTCCGGGGTTCGAGTGGGCGAGCGTTTTGTCCTTTCGAGGTGGAAACGGGAGGTGGAAATGGGGCGGGAGTCGCAAAGACGTCGCGTCTTTCACCTCAATGGCAAAATGGGCCGGAAGCCCCTCCGCGACGGCCGTGTCTGTCCACCTACGACGACTTGAACCGCCAAACGGCCGAGCATGGCCATACTGCGGCCAAATTACGGCCTGACCGTCACGTAATTTTACGAGGCAAAAGCTATTTGGTTGCCAAACTTCTGTCGTGGTGGCTTGTTCAGCCGATCAACGCCAGAATCGCTCGGCGGATCGGATCGGAAAGCCTTGGCCACGCTTCGATGATGCGTGCCAAGTCGGCGTCGGCCCAACTGGGCGAGGTTGTGTCAAATTCTGTGTCAACGGAGAGCAAAACCGCCGTTTTCTGGGGCGTTTGTTGTTGCTCCAGTCGGACTTCTAATCCGCAGGTTACAGGTTCGATTCCTGTCGGGCGTAATGACAAAACTGGCCGCAGGTCAAAGACTTGCGGCCTTTCTTTGCGCCAATCTTTAAGCGGCGCGAAAGCCCTGGGGACATTTTGGGGACAAAACCGGGGTGGCATTCCGCCACATGGGAGCCGGTGCTGCACGTGTCCGCCCGAGCTGGCCTGGACAGTTGGTTCTTCGTGACTTGGCCTCGACAGCTCGTCCAGTCCCCTTCCCTGTTTGCGGAAGCCAATTTGTGCCACCGCTGGCGGCACAACTTCGCCGAGAGCCGGTTTAAGCCCTCGCGGGGGCGCAGCGGAGCGGCAGAGCGTGCAGGTCCCCAACCACACTCCCTTCCGCAGAACTCGAAAACCAAGCTTGGACCAAGCGCCAGTGCGGTCGCGCCTTATGGGCGGTCGCGCGGGCGGCGGTCGATGACGGCCCGCGCTCGCAACCCGCGGTCCTCGAAGGTCAGGCCGAAGTTGCCGCCGACGACGTCGCCGAGCGTGACGTTGGCCGGGCCGCGCTTGGGTTGACCGGGATGGCCGTACACGGTGGATTCCATCGTTTGCCACTCGTCGTTCCAGACATAGTCGCCGCCGCCGGGACAGACCAGCCGCGCGTGCCAAAACTCCTCGTGCAATTTCAGCGGGTCGCGATCGGGCCAGCGGCGGCGCCATTCGTTGAGAATCGGCAGGTTGCTCCATGAAAGCGCCTGCAACGCTTGCTGCGCTTCCACGCCCGCGAACAACAAGATCAGGTCGGCGAGTTTTTTGTCGAATTGGAAACCGACGCTCGTGCCGAGCCAGGGCCGGCCCTTGGCGGCAACCGGAAGACCGGCCTTTTTCAGCCGGCGACGCTCGACCAACCGGTCGATCGCCCGCTTCATCACATCTTGATTCCAGGCGAGGATCAAGCCGTCGGAAGAAAACGAATAGTAAAGACGCGGCGGGCCGACGCCGGGCGGCAAGTCTCCTCGCGTTCGGTCCGACGGCCCAACCTCGACATAAGGCTCGCCTTGATGCTCGAACGATTGCCAGACCGTGGCGCCGGGCGCGACTTGTTCGACGAGCACTTTCATGCCCGTCAAAAACGCCGTGAGCTTGAGCGCGTCGCGCACGTCGATGTAAAACGCCAGCGGCGCTCGGTCCAAGGCGACCGCGCTCAAATCGGTTTCTCCATGCTCGATCTTCTCGGCCAGCTTCTTCCAATACTCGGCGTCGTCGTCGACGAACATGCTGACCCATTGGCCCAGCCAATCGAAAGGATCGACGTTCACCGCTCCGGCCGCCAAATCGGCCCACCCGCCGGCATGTCGCGCCTTGCGGTTGATGCCCCAGACGTAATGAATGATCGCCTCGTGCGGATCGGCGTCCGCCGGGGCGATTTCGACGCCGCGGACCATATCGATCATCCAGCGATAGCGGCTGCCCCAGATCAGCGGCATCACGGATAGATCGGTCGCCAATTGCGACTCCTTCACCGTGAAACGCACGGCAATCGGGTCGAAGGCCCAGCGCCAGTTCGCTTGGTATCCGTCGCGCCAATTGGAATACGCCTCGGACTCGGCCTTCGAGACGCGTTCGAACGGCAGTTCGGCGATCGGCGTTTGGAACTCCAGCGTGTTTTGGGTCCAGGAGTGAACGCCGCGCGCCGTCATCCGCAGGCCGCCCACGCCGGCCAGCGCTTTGTCGGCGCGGATGGGGCCTTCCTTGGCCTTGCCGTTCACGAGATCTTCGAAAAAGCGGGCTTGCACTTCGCTCATCACCGCGGCGTCGCGCAGCCGGCGCGAGGCGGCGATCCGCCACTGCGGCCCGCACCAGCGGCGAATGGCGGCGTCGCTGAGAAAGGCGAACGCCGTTTCATCCGCTTCGCCTCGCGGGTAGCGGTTGCGGAAAAACTTGTATTCGTCGAGCGACGCCGCGGACGGCGAATTGCCCCGCTCGACCTGGATCAGCCTCTCGAGCTGCGCCGGCGAGTTGGTCACGACGACTGCGCTAGCCAGAGCGGCGATGTAGCACGATACGCGGCGGTCGGGGGAAATAAAGCCGGACCAGGCCAGCCCGCCGGTTTCGCCGGCAACGGGGATGGCGAATTTCTCCTTCGTGGCCGAGCCGACGGCCTGTTCGAGCAGCAGCGTTTCAAGAGCCCCCGGCTGCTTGCTTTCCAGGAGGATGGCCACGTCCGCGCCCGTGGAGAAATAAGAATATGGATCGGAACTGGTCAAGGCCGCGCTGTCGACGACGTCGGGACCGAGCAGGCCAACGACCGCCGACAACGGCAAGCACAATTGCCGCTCATAGCGCCGCTGCACCCGTTCGTCTTCGCTGCGCCCGACGGCGAAGCGGCCCAAGGGCGCGCCGCGCTCGGCGATTTCGTCGACCAGCGCGACGGCCGCGGCCAACGAGGGAAAGAAGACTGCGTACTGATCGGCGGGGATACACTTCGCCAATGGGTCGAGCGTTGGCTTGGCGTCGGCCAAGAGCGGTTTCCAGTCGATCTCGGCGACGGTGATGCCCTCGATGGAGGAGACGTCGACCATTTCCTGTTCGTCATCCTCGTCGGCTACCCACAAGTCGCTATCGAGTTGCAGGTTTTCGCGCAGGGCTCGGCCGCCGATAAAAAGATCGAAGGTCTCGTTGAGGTCGCTCGACGTTCCCATGCCGCCCATCCACCCGCCCCCCATTGCCATGCCGCCCATCCCCATACCGCCGCCGCCCCTCCCACGGTTGCCCCAGCCGTCCGGATCGTCGCCGTGGGCGATTCGCGCCAGGCGCAGTTGATGGCGAAACCAGGCGCCGCCGGGCAAGTCGCGATCGAGCAATGTCTCGTAGTGGTCCTCCTTGGCCTGATAAAATGCGTCGCCTTCCTTCTGCGCCTTGGAGGCTTCGATGACGAATCGCAACCGGACCATGCCGGTGGAGTCGGTCTTGGGCACGTAGAGCGAGCCCGTCACCTCGCGTCCCATCACCTCGCGACCCGCCGCCTCGCGACCCGCCGCCTCGCGTCCCTCCGCGTCGCGTCCCTCCGCGTCGCGAGCCGCCGGCGCGCGAACGGCGAGGGCGCCTTCATCGCGCAGCGATTTTGGCGTCCCCGAATACCAGGAGTACCAGTAATATTGGTCTTCCTGAAACTCGACATAAACTTCGCCTTCGCCATCGAGCACGGCCCGCGGCGGCATCGCCTCGCGGCGTTGTCGCATTCGCCAATCGTAGCGATATTCCGGCAGGTCCGGGAATTTTCCTTCGGTCAGTCTGAGTTCGGCCAGCGGCACGTGGTAAAAAACATCTTCGGCGCGGGCCGCGCCCCCAAGGGCCGCGAGGCAAAAGACCAACGAAAATGCGCGGCGAGCGAGCATGGTAGTTTTCTCCAATCTGCGGGTCTTACGGCCAATCTGGGCTGCGCAAAATTTACAATGTTGGGGTCTGATGCGGGGCCAAGTCTACGTCGATTTTGTTCCGCGCCGCCACCGCCGCGGGCGCTCTTTTACTTAGCCCAGGCATTTATGCCTGGGATCTGCGGGGAAGATTTTACCCCCTGATCCCGATCGGCGTCCCGCGAGACGCCGATCGTGGGGAGGGTCGTGTGTGCCCCGCGAATTCCCAGGCGTAAACGCCTGGGCTAGATAAAAGTTTTCTGGGTTGTGTCATTGAACGAAAGATGCCCCGTCGTGGCCGAACAAAAACAGGACAAACGATCTCTTTACGGAACCACGATCTTGCGCAGTCTACGGCCAATCCGAGAACGCGACTTCTCAATAACCGGGTAGCGATGCGACAAATAGCTCGTGTCAAGACCAATGTGCAGTCGTCCTTTGTACATTGGTTGACAAGGGTTTGCGAACTCTTTCCTGTTTTAGATCTTAGCAGGCTAACCGCCGGAAATCGGTTGGCGATTCGATGTGGGGCCAAACAAAATCGACCTTGATTTTCATGCCAGCGTCGCCGATAATAGAACTGACCGGCCTTTCCCAGGGGTCAATTCTCTTTCGGTCTATTTTTGCCGTATGGTCCGCTTCAGCGTCACCGCCTATCTGATCGCCGCCACTTGGCTTGGTCCGGGGCTCTGCTGTTGCGCGGTAAAGCAGTTCGCGTCGGGATGCGAGGGCTGCTCTGCCCATGCGGTGAAAAACCAGGCCCATTCGCATTCCCATTGCCATGATCATCACCACGCCGGTGATGCTACTGCTCCGGCCCCTGTGAAGCGGCCCCCGGCTGCGCCTCCTGTGAAGCGGCCCCCGGCCGCGCCTTGCGATTGCCCCTGCGAACGACATAACGTGCAGCAAGTCGCGGTAGTGGAGGAAGGCGTCTCCGCCGATTCCCTCGAATGCGACTTCGAACTTCTGTTGCGGGCGTTGGCGCCCGTCCTTGACGTGCTGCCATGCGTGCAAGCCGACGGCTTGACGATCGAGCAGCATTCTCTCGATTCCCCTTTCTGGGATAGCAAGGCGATTCTGCGCGCGCATCACGTTTTGCGCTGCTAGACCGGACATCGCCGCTCCGGTTTCTAATTTCACTCGGTAATCCCGCTGCGGATTCCTTGTCAGTTGCGCCTGTGCTCGTTCTCGGCGTGGTTCTCCATGCCTGGAAGGCTCGGCCAACTGCTGCGCGGCATTGTGCCGCTTAGCGTCCGTTGATTCACGAAGGAGAACAAGAATGGTTCGTCAAGTATTGTCTTGGGGCGCCGCCCTGGTTGCGTCCGCCGCTGCGCTGATTTTCGCCGTTGGCTGCGGATCCAATTCGCCCCCCGCCGCGCAACCCGCCGCAAGTGCGGCGCAGGCGCCGCCGACGGTGGCGTCTGGCGAGGAAGAACACGCCCATTTGCTAGGCGCCCATGGCGGCATCATCGTGCCCATTGGGCGCGATAGCTATCACGCGGAGGCGGTTTTCGAGAAGGGCGGATTGGTTCGACTGCACATGCTCGGGCGGGACGAGGCGAAGGTTGAGGAAGTCGCCTGGCAGACGCTGACCGCCTATGTGAAGTCGGCGGGAGAGACGGAATCGACCGCCATCAAGTTCGAACCCAAGCCTCAAGCCGACGATGCGCGGGAGATGACATCGGTCTTCATCGCACAATTGCCGCCGCAGTTCGAAGGCCAGCCCGTTGAGGTGACGATTCCCAGTATCCGCATCGCCAAGGATCGGTTCCGCCTTGGCTTCAAGTCATCGGACGGCCCCGCCCATGCGGAAGAGATGCCTGATGCTCTGGCCGACGAAGAGGCCCGCAAGCTGTTCCTGACGCCGGGCGGCGCCTATACGGAATCCGACATCGCGGCGAATAGGCGGCAGACCGCGGCGCAGAAGTTTCGGGCGTTCACTCCTGCGCACGACTTATTTCCCAAGCCGGGCGATAAGCTTTGCCCAATTACGTTGACCAAAGCCAACGCGAAGTGTACCTGGGTCGTGGGCGGCAAGACCTATGAGTTCTGCTGCCCGCCTTGCGTGGAGGAATTCGTAAAACTGGCGAAAAATGATCCCGAGAAGTTGCAGGATCCTGAAAAGTACGTGAAACGCGTCGATGCCGATGAGACAAAGCGCCGCTAAGGAAGGCGTCGCTGGCTGTTTGTTCTGTTTTACGTTGAAAGGAGTTGTGTCATGCGAAATCGAGTTGCCGGACTGTTAGGGGCCGCGTTGGCGATCGTATTGGCAAGCGGTCCGTTGCTGCGGGCCGCCGAAGTGCGACCAACGGTGTTGACCGTCGAAGGGATGCACTGCGCCGGCTGCGCCAAGAAAATCGCCGGCAAGCTGACGGCAGTATCGGGCGTGGCGCAGGTGGAAGCCAACGTGCCGAAGTCGTTCTTCGTGGTCACGCCGGCGGAACGTCAAGCCCCCTCGCCCAAGGCATTGTGGGAGGCGGTGGAGAAAGCGGGTTACACCGCCGTCAAGTTGGAGGGCCCGAGCGGCGTCTACACGAAGAAGCCGAAGTCGTAACGCCTGCCAAGAGATGGCCCTGCCGTCGTTGGCCGCCTGGTCGGTCGTCTGCCCGAGATTCGTCTCGGGCAGGCGGCCCCTTGGGCCGGCAGGCCGTCGGCGACGGGCTCGATGCGTGCGTTCTGCAAATTAAAACCGCTCGTCACCGCGAGCAAGAAAGTCAGGTCTCCACGATGCCTTTCGTGGCGACCGTTGATTGAGTTCAGCGAGATTCAAACGCCCGCGCCGCGGGCAATCGAGGTCTTTATGACGCATCCTGCAATACGGCGTGGTTATCCGAGGTCGCACGCGCTGATCGTCGCGGTGATGTTCGTCGCCGCGTCGGCTACAAGTCGCGCGTCAGCGCACGAAGGGCATGCGGCGCTGCCCGCGAAGGGCAGCCAGGTTGACCGGGCCAAAGGCACGATCGTTCTCAGCCCGGAGGCTCACGGGAACTTGGGCGTCGCAACCGCGGAAGCGACGCTACGGGAGCCGGTGGAAAAAGTGCTCGCCTATGCGTCGCTGGTCGTGCCTTGGACGCAACATGCCATGGCCTCCTCGCGTCTGGGCGGCCGGATCGCCGCGCTGAACGTCAAACCGGGGCAGGAAGTGAAGGCGGGCCAGGTTCTGGCGGAGATCGAAAGCCTGGAGTTGGAAAGCCTGCAGTCGGAGTTCGTCAATGCCCATAACGATGCCCGGCTGTCGACGAAGGTGCTCGAGCAGGCCGAAACGTTGGATGCCGAACAAGTGATCGCCCGCCGCGATTTGTACGAGTCTCGCACGAAGCATCACGAGAACGCCGACGCCGAAACAATCACGCGCAACAAGTTGTTGACGGCGGGCCTGAGCGACGACGACGTCGATTCGCTCGCCGCGGACTCGCCGCGCAAGCTCATGTCGCTCCCGGTCCGCAGTCCGATTGCCGGCGCCGTGATTCATGCGGATCTGGCCGTGGGCAAGGTAGTCGAATCCAGCGAGCACCTGTTCGAAATCGTCGATCTCTCGAAGATGTGGGTCAGAATCGGCGTCCTGGAACGCGATATCCATCGCATCGAGGTTGGCCAGAAAGTGCGATTGAAGCTGACCGCGTACCCCGACAAGGCGTTCGAAAGCACGGTGAAGGTCAAGACGCCCTATATCGATCCTGAAACGCACCTCGGCGTCGTGTGGGCCGATCTTGAGAACCCGGCGGGTCAAGAACCCATCTTCTTGCCGGGGCTGTACGGCCAAGCCGAAATCGTCATTTCAGCTCCGAAGAAAATGCTCGCCGTGCCGGCGACGGCGCTGTTCGGAGACCAGGCCGGACGATACGTGCTCGTCGAAGAGGCGGCCAACTCGCGAGCCTTCGAGTACCGAAAGCGAGATGTCGCCGTGTCTCTCTTGACGCCGGAGTTCGCATACCTGCTGCCAGGAGACGTCTTCGCCGGCGATCGCGTGGCGACCACGGGCGGACATGAGCTAGCCGCCTACTTTTTTCCCGGCGTCTTGCGACTTAGCTCCGCAGGCGCCAAAAACATCGATCTCCGCGTGGAGGCGGCGAAGCCGCGAGCGGCGGAAAAGATTATCGAACTGGACGGAAACGTCGATCTGCCGCCCGAGGGCCGGGCCACGGTTTCAACGCAGCTTCCCGGCGTGCTGCGCAAGATCGTCGCCCGGCGCGGACAGGCCGTGCAAGCCGGCGACGTGCTGGCCGAGATTACGGGGCTGGAAATTCAAGACCTGCAATTGCAGCTTCTCAAGGCGCAATTGCGCAGCGAACTGCTGCTGGCGCTGCTTAAGAGCCGACGCGAACTGAGCGCCGAGCAAAACCTCGCGGCGCGGCAGCTTTGGGAGACCGAGAGTCAATACCGTGCAGCCGTCAACGACCGCGAGACCGCGCGTCGCAAACTGCAGGCGATCGGCCTTTCCGAGGCAGACATACGGACTATTCTCTCGGAGCAACGCGTGTTGGATTCGGTCCCGATCCGAGCGCCGATCAGCGGGGCGGTGGTGCGGTTCGACAAGACCCTGGGCCAGTCGCTTGCGGCGCAGGAGCCGTTGTTCGAAATCAACGACTTGTCCACGGTCTGGGTGGAAGCTTATGTAGCGGAGCGGGCTGCGCCGCACGTGCGCCTCGGCCAGCGAGCCCGAGTCCGCCTTGTGGCGCAGCCCGACGCCGTCTTCGAGGGCGTCGTGGTGCGAAGCTCGCGGACGCTCGGCGCCGAAAATCGCACGCTCTCGGCCTGGATCGAAATCAAGGGCGGCGGCGGCGGACGAATCCAGCGAAATATGCTGGCGAACGTCGCTTTGCCGATCCGGCGGACAGCGCCTTCGCTGGCCGTTCCTTTGGGCGCGGTGGTGCGCGAAAGCATCCGCAGTTACGTCTTCGTGCAACATGAAGACGGGCGTTTCGAGCGCCGCTTGGTGCGCACCGGGCTCGCCGACGACCGCTTCGTACAGGTCGTAAGCGGGCTCAAGCCGGGGGAAATGATCGCCGTCCGCGGGGCGGCCGATTTACAAACCGCTTACGCCTCGGTGAGGTAGAGGGTCCTTGACGTGCTCAACCAGGTCATCGCCTTTTCGTTGCGCAACCGGGCCATCGTGCTCATGGCGGCGCTGGCGCTGATCGTGCTCGGCTCGTACCAGCTCCGGCAAATGCCGGTCGACGTCTTTCCCGACCTGAACCGGCCGACGGTGGCGATCATGACCGAGGCTGCGGGCCTGGCGCCGGAGGAAGTCGAGTTGCTCGTGAGCCGGCCGATCGAGTACTTGCTGAATGGAGCCACTGGAGTCCAACGGGTCCGCTCCGCGTCGGGGATCGGCCTGTCGATCGTCTGGGTCGAGTTCGAGTGGGGCACGGACATTTACCGCGACCGGCAAGTGGTGGCGGAAAAACTGCAGCTTGCGCGCGAACGGCTCCCGCAAGAGGCGAATCCCGTCATGGCCCCCATCTCGTCCATCATGGGCGAGATCATGCTCGTCGGTCTGCACTCGACCGCCTCGTTCGCCGCCCCTGAGGAGCAAGAGCAAAAGTGGCAAGAATTACGCACGCTCGCCGAGTTCACGATCCGCAACCGGCTGCTGGCCGTCGAAGGCGTATCGCAGGTGACCGTGATGGGCGGCGTTCTCAAGCAGTACCAGGTCGTCACCTCGCCCGGCCGGCTCGCCGCGCAGAATGTCTCGCTCCAACAACTTGTCGACGCCGCCGGGAAAGCCAACGTGATTGCCGGGGGCGGCATTATGGAACGCGGGGTCGAGGAAACGTTGATCCGCATCAGCGGACAAAGTCTGACTTCGAAAGAATTGGCCGACACCCCGGTGCTGTGGCGGGACCCGCGTCCGGTCTTGATTCGAGACGTGGCCGACGTTCGCTTTGGCGGCCCGGTCAAGCGCGGCGAGGGCGGCGTCTGGGTCAAAGATTCAGGCGCGCTGGAAGGCGGCCCTTCCATCATGCTCAGCATTCAGAAGCAGCCGAATGCCAACACCTTGGTCCTCGATCGCGAGATGGACCGGGTCCTAGACGAGTTGCAGCGGGAGCTGCCGCCCGATGCCCGGCTGGAACGGCGAATCTTCCAACAGGCCGATTTCATCCGGGCCGCCATCGACAACGTCGTCGAGGCGATTCGCGACGGCGTCATTTGGGTGTTCGTGATCTTGTTCCTGTTCCTGTGGAACCTGCGGACGAGCGCTATTACGCTCACCGCGATTCCGCTTTCTCTGTTGGTCACCGTGCTGGTGTTTTCCTTTTTTGGCGTGACGATCAATACGATGACCTTGGGAGGCATCGCCGTCGCGATCGGCGAGTTGACCGACGACGCCATCGTCGACGTCGAGAATATTTTTCGGCGATTGAAGGACAATCGGCGCAAGGCCAGCCCTGACAATTCGTTAAAAGTCGTTTTCCTGGCGTCGAGCGAGGTCCGCGGTTCGATCGTGTATGCCACGCTCATCGTGTGCCTCGTCGTCCTGCCGCTGTTCGCCATGAGCGGCCTCGAGGGTCGAATGTTCGCGCCGCTGGGTCTGGCGTACATCGTTTCCTTGATGGCCTCGCTGCTGGTGTCGCTCACCGTCACGCCGGTACTTGCGTCCATTTTGCTGCCTCGCGCACGGTTCATGGAACATCGCGAAGACCCGCTGTTGCTGCGCTGGTTGAAGAAACTCGACGCGAGAGTGCTGCGCGTTACGTTGCGGCATCCGTGGCCGATTCTCGTCACGACGCTCGCGCTGGCCGTCTTATCCAAGCTCGTCGTGATGTGGATGGGGTCGGAGTTCTTGCCGCCGTTCAACGAAGGCACGCTGACGATCAATCTGCTGACCGAGCCAGGCACGAGCCTTGTGGAAAGCCAGCGCGTGGCCGAGCGAACCGAGAAACTGCTGCTCTCCGTGCCGGAAGTGCTCTCGGTGTCGCGACGCACGGGACGGGCCGAAATGGACGAACACGCCGAGGGCGTCAACTCGTCGGAGATCGACGTTCGCGTACTGGAGCATGAACGGCCCAAACCCGGTTGGCTTTACGCCGCGGTGCGCGCCATTCCAGGCCTGCACCGCTGGGGCGTCGAAGCCCAGGGGCGGCCTCGCGATGAGGTCGTCGCCGACATCCGCGATCGGATTACCAGCATTCCCAACGTCAAAGTCAACATCGGCCAGCCGATTTCGCACCGGCTCGATCACATCATGTCGGGCGTCCGGGCCCAGATCGCCGTCAAGATCTTCGGACCCGATCTGCGCGAGTTGCGAACGGCGGCCCACGATGCGCACGCGCGCATGAGCGCCGTCCAGGGAACGGCTGATTTGCAGATCGAACCGCAAGTCGAGATCTCGGAGCTTCGCCTGAAAGTGAAGCGGCGGGAAGCGGCTCGCTATGGCTTGGCGCCGGGGGATGTGGCGACGCTCTTGGAGACGGCCTACAAGGGGCGCATCGTGTCCGAAGTGCTCGATGAGGACCGCCGGTATCCCATCGTCGTCTGGTACGAAAAAAATGCCCGCGACGATCCAGGCGAGATCAACAAGACGATTCTCGACACGCCCTCCGGCCGCAAAGTGGCGCTCGGCCAGGTCGCGGAAGTCCTCGATACATCCGGCCCCAACACGCTCAATCGCGAGGACGTTCAGCGGCGGATCGTCGTGGCCTGCAACGTCCAGGGACGCGATCTGGCGGGCGTGGTCAACGACATCCGACAGGCGCTTTTGCCCGTCGAGGAGCAGCTTCGGAAGCTGCCGGGCGACTACCGCATTGAATACGGCGGCCAATTCGAGGCCCAGCGGCAGGCCAATTCCCGCCTGTTGCTGCTCGGCTTGCTGTCGATCGTCGGGGTCTTCTTGCTCCTCTGGAAAGGGCTGGAATCTTGGCAGGCCGCCCTGCAAGTTTTGCTGGTCAACATTCCGTTAGCGGCGCTGGGGTCGGTCGCGATGCTCTTGGCCATCAATCGGCCCGGCGCCGAGTCGCTGCACGCCGCGCCGATCTGGGAGTGGCCGAAGGTTTGGGCGCAAGCCACGACGCTCTCTGTCGCGCACTGGGTCGGTTTCATTACGCTGATCGGCATCGTTTCGCGCAACGGCATCATGATGATCTCGCATTACGTGCATCTCATGAAGTACGAAGGCGAAGCTTTCAGCGAACAAATGATCATTCGAGGGAGCTTGGAGCGATTGGCTCCCGTGCTGATGACCGCCTTCGTGGCCATGATCGGGCTGGTGCCCCTGGCCTTGGGAGCCGGCCAAACCGGCAAAGAAATCCTGCATCCGCTGGCCATCGTCGTCATTGGCGGCCTGCTGGACTCGACGCTGATGGACCAGATCGTGACGCCCGCGGTTTTCTTTCTGTTCGGGAGCAAGGTTTACGACCAGGAAGCAAGCGGCGCCAACGACCATGCGGATGTCGAACGAATGGCCGAGTCGCTGTTCCCGCCGCGGCGCGACCGACGGTCGCACCAAGGCAACGGGCGACCAACAGGCGGCGATGTCGTCGGCGGATTGTTTTCCCCTGTAAGCAAGGAGTAGCGAGAGCGCTCAGGTCGATAAGGATCGTAGACGACAAGACGGCCCGTTCGTCAGAAGGCGAGCGGCCGATGGGGCGATGCCGGGGCGCAGGCGGCTTTTGACTGTAACTCACTTCTTGCAAGGAGGCAAAGCGATGACGTATCGATTCCGCATGTTGACGGCCGCTGTGGGCGTGGTTTTCGCGTGCGGCCTGACCGGTTGCAAATCGGCCGGCAGCCGCGCGGCGAGCGATCCAAATCCGCCATCGGCATATGCTCCGCCCGCCCTCAACGGTCCAGCGGCCCCGCCTGCGGCGTATGCCCCGTCCTCGACAGCCGGCGCCTACGGCGCCGTTGCCGAGCCGGCGGGTTATCGCCCGTCCGCGAGCGACGCCAGCGGGGCGTCCCGCGCGTCCGCGGCTCCGCGTGCGGGGAGTTGCCCAAGCTGCGCCAGCGGCGGTTGCAGCATGTAACCGGGGAGGCCGCCATGAAAGTATCGATACGGCTTCCGCTGCCGCCTCCCAGGCCGTTTCCACGAACTCGTCGGAGAGGTGGTCGGGGCGCCACATCAAGTTGGTGTGCGTATCGAATAACATCGCGGGCCTCTTGGATTTCAAGCTTCAGCCTGGAGGGCCGGGCGCCCTCGCCCGGCTTGCGTGTTATGGAGGGCAGCTCAGGACGGGCGAGGGCGCCCGTTGCCACATGACAGACGGGCGAGGGCGCCCGTCCCTCCATGATGCGGTTGCCACATGACAGACGGGCGAGGGCGCCCGTTCCTCCATAGTCTTGCGAAATAGCGCGAAAACGGGCGAGGGCGCCCGTCCCTCCATGATGCTCGGCCGTGGTACCAAACAGGCTAGTTCTTCAAATAACGTTTTTCCACCTTCGCGCCGACCGTGCCGCTGCCGTAATAGCCGACGGAAAGCCGTCCCACGTGAGTCAACAGATCGTAAGCCCGCCAGCGGTTCCAGCCGTAGTCGGCTTCCATCCACAGAATCAATCGAGCATACGCTTCGGCGATGGCCCGTTCCAGCGAGCCGTGCGTGGCCACGGCCATGAGAAACTCGGGCGACTCGATCCGCAGGCCGCTCAGCGGCGATTGCCGGACAACGTCAACGGTGACGACGGTCAGGGCCGCCATCTCCAACCCGGTGGCCGACAGTTCGCCGTGGCCCATTGCGGCGTGTGCGTCGCCCAAATAGAGATAGCCGCCGGGAACCGAGACCGGCAAATAGATGGTGCTGCCGGGGGCGACTTCCACCTGCCAGCCCAACCCAGACCATCATGCTGAACTGGATACCGGAGTCAAGGCGCGAGGTCCGTCGATACCGCGCAGCTTCGCCAACGAGATAGGATCGGCCTGCGCGCAACTTAGGCGCCAGCAGTTTGCCGGGCGGCGATGCGGCTCTCGACTCGTCGAAATATGGCGGCCAATAAAAATACAGGAACCCTATAGCTCTTAAAGACATAAAATCGGCCGCGCACGTCCCGCGGTTCTCGCTGGCTGCCGCGTGGCACGAGTCGTGCATTCGAGCCGGCGTACAAAGTGGAACAGACGCTTGCGGCACAGGGCTTTGTTGCCGGCGTTCTGCCAGACATTCCGCGATATTTCGCTTTACGGCGCCTGGTCGGCGCTTCGTTCGACCGCAATCGCCGCATTTACCTCAAGGAGGCTTTCCGCATGGCGTCTGTAGTTCGATTGCGCGCCTCGCGCGCGTTTACGTTGGTGGAGCTGTTGGTGGTGGTGGCCATCATCGGCATTTTGATCGCGCTGCTCTTGCCCGCCGTGCAGGCCGCACGCGAAGCGGCGCGCCGATCGCAATGCACGAATAATCTCAAGCAGATCGGCCTGGCGGCGCAAAACTATCACGATACGCACCGGGTGTTTCCGCCCGCCGGGTTGAACTACGGGGCGGTCGAAGCGGCGCCTTCCCCGCCGAACAACAACGTGATGAACACCAGCGGTTACGTACTGATGCTGCCGTTTTTGGAACAGCAAGCGCTTTATACGCGTTTCAACCAGAACGTCGCGGCTTGCGACTCGCACTATTACGGCGCCATCTCGGCGCCGACTGCCGGCAACCCGATGGCCGCGGGCAACGACGTCGTCGTCTCGACTCAGTTGCAGGGATTCTTTTGCCCCAGCGATGATGGCGTCAAAACCATGGCGACCGGCGCGGCCTACGGCATTACCGCGACCGACACGCTGCTGGGCGCCAAGACGTCCTACGAATTCAGCACCAAGCCGGCTTACGAGATTTCGGCGTACCTCTGGCAGACCTGGTACGCCAACAACGGCTATTCGAAGTATCGCGCCTTGTTCGGCCAGAACAGCAATAGCAGTCTGGCCAGCATCCAGGACGGGTCCAGCAACACCGCGGCGTTCATCGAGAGCCCGCTGATGGTCTACAACGGCAACGGCAACGCCTGGGGTTATCGGGCCTGGGTGATGTACGGCGTATCGCTGTACGACAACCTGAGCAATTACCCCGTATCCACCACGCCTTTGTGCACGGGCGGAGCGATCAATTGCTGGACCTATTACACTTACGTCGCCTCGTATCAGCCCGGACGAATCGCCTCGTGGGGCATGGCGGGAAGTCTGCACCCGGCCGGCTGCAACGTGACGTTCGCCGATGGGTCGGTGCACTTCATCAACGAGTCGACCGATTTGATCACCTTGGCTCGCATCTGCAACATCGCCGACGGCAGCGTGCTGGGCGCCTTGTAAGGCTTCCGGCCGTGAGCGGCGCCAGCGATAACAGCGACGCAAAGCTCACGCAGAGGCGCGGAGCCGCGGAGAGAAACTTCTTTAGGTCTCTGCTCCGCGTCTCCGCGTGAGATCTGCAAGACCAGGTGGCGATGCCATCTGATGCTCGGTCAAGAAAAAATCAGTGCGATCGGGAACGCATCGTCGCGAGGCCGGAGGCAATGATTTGCCGCCAGCTTTAGCTGGTGGTCGCCGTCGTGCGGCAGTCATTTATATTTCGGCCGATTCATTTATATCGCCGCGCGCGGCGCGCGTTCGATTCGCGTCGCGGGGCGAGATTCTCCGAGAAAACAAGCGTTTCGCGCCGCGCGGGGCCGCCCAGCGGCGGCGCCAAACCGGCCGTTTCATGCCTGATCGCGGCCCATTGGGCGGCCGTTTCGACGCATATCCATAAATCACCGCGATCGGCGTTTTCGCCTGCGGGCCGAGGATTTGGCCGTTTTCTCGCCTCGCGGCGGCTTATCAATTCGTGAGGCGTATAAATCATGATCTTTCGCTTTCCAGCCGCGGCTCTTCGGCCGGCAAACGCGCTGGCTCTAGACCGGATTATTCACCGGCCCACGCTATGAGTTGACACAGCGCGTTCACACTAACCCGAAGCGCAAGCGAGGTAAAAGCGTTCCTATTCCTCGCTTGCGCTTCGGGTTGGTGTAGGCCGGCGAATAATCCGGGCTAGACCGCTGGGCAGTCCGAGCTTATCGCCCCGGCGGCTTGCTCGCCATCGCCAGTTTTGTAGGGCGGGCACTGCCCGCCGGAACCGCGCGCTTTTGCACCTGACGCCCGAACAGAAGCCCATGATTTGATTCTGTTCAATGCCGCAGGAGGCACTGGCCCGCGTGTTGGCTAGTAAAGGCTTTAGTTGTAGTTGTAGGGTGGGCACTGCCCCCCCTACGGAACTTAACGGAAGCGCGCAATGACATGAGGCGTCGGCGCGGCAGCCGATAACCCCGCGAGTCTCATTTGCAGTCGTAACGAGAGCGAGGGTGTTCTCGTGCCCATTGGGCCGCTGTTCTGCAAGCAATTCTGTTCGTACTGTTCATAGGCAGCCGTGGCGGCGGCATCGATCTGTAATCTATTCGCTTCCACAGACCAGCCGGCAAACAATCCTCTGCTCGGAGACGAGGGGGGAGAGGATGCACGTTTTCAAGCCGGCATTGGCGCCGAGAAAGTAGTTGTAGGGTGGGCACTGCCCACCGGGACTGCAATTACGCCCTGCCGAACGCGCTAAGCGCGAACGGTCAATCCAGTTATGAGCCGCGGTTGCGGGGTCCAACGGTGCGACCATGTGCCGTTCAACGCCAAGCAGAATTGGGACGCTACGACACGTCTGGTGGGCAGTGCCCACCCTACGAAACTATTCGTCAGAGTCCCTTTGTCGCGGCGTCTGCGACCTCTTTCACGTACAATAGGATATTCGCGTGGCCCGCGCCTTTGACGACGACCGGTTCGACGTGCAGATACTCGCGCGCGGCCCACTGCTCCCATTCCGGCCGTATCGCGTCGTCCTTTTCGCCGCAGACGTAGACATACTCGACCTTCGGCAATTCCTTGAGCGGGCAAACCTCCGACATGCCGGGGGCGCTCTGCGAGGTCGCGCGTAATCTCCGTCGCGAAGACTTCTTCGAAATCGAATGCCTCTCGGAACGACTTGCCCGGCCACGGCACGACGGCGTTGATCATCACGATCCGCCGTATCGGACGCTCGGCTGCCACGAGAGGCATGAACATACCTTGGTTGGAGATGCCGACGAGGACGATGTCGCCTTCGACATCCTTCAGCGCCTCGACCATCGCTTTCGCCCGGTCCTGATTGGGCGTCTTGGTTTTCGGCGAGCGAACAATTTTGCACGAATAGCCGCGCTTTTCGAACTCCGCTTTTAGCGGACCAAACCCCAGCGCCCCGATCACGCCGTCGTAGCCGTGGAACACAAACGTAATCTCGGCCTTTCCCGGATCATCGGGACGGGACGCCTCCTTGACCGCCGCGTCGCCATCCGCTGTCGCTTCCTGCGCCCCGGCCGAGCCGGGGGCAACGAGGCTGGACGCGCACGCGACAAGGCCCAAGATCCAACGGTTCATCGGGCGCCTCCTTTATCCGCGGAGGGGCAGGAATACGACGACTTGGTCCCTGATCTCTTCCTCCGGCATGTACTCCGCAATGAGCAGGATGTCATCGATGGCCGAGCTAACGGATTGCTCATTCGTCGTGGCGATCAGGCCAGGCGCTGGATCTCGCGCAGCCGCCCGTTGGTAGGCGAAACCGACCATCGTGTTACGGTCGTTAGTGATAAGGACTCGACGCTCCGCCGCGGCCCAGGCCAGGACCTCGGGGTCGGGCGTGCCCTCCGGCAGGGCGTCCTGGACGCGCACCAAGTCGATTTCCGGTAGACGGCGGCGCAGCCCGCGGATGATCTCCCCGTGGACGTCGGCGTCACTGGCCAGTCGGAGCATCGGCCTTTTCCCCGGCGCCGCGGCGGGCAAGCAACTCTTCCCGCGAGACGCGCGGGCGCTCGGCTTCGATCTTCGCCCGCAATGCCCCGGCTTCCTCTTCGCGCCGCTTCAGGTAGGCCCGCACCTCGTCGCGGCGGCGGAGATAATAAGCGATGACGGCGTACACGTCGGCCAGCGCCAGAGTATCGTAGGCGCGGACCATATCTTCCGCCGACATGCCGTTCTCGTATTGCTCGACGATCAAGTCGAGGCTGACGCGGCTGCTGCCGACACGGACGACGCCTCCTTGGTCTACCCGCAGCGGAGGAGGTTCGGCAAGTAGCGGCAGCCCGTTCGTCGGGTTGGTCATCGGTCACCTCTCAATCGGGCCCGGGTCCATCGCGCCCTTAGGCGGTTCGCGCCCCATGTTTATTTTAGCATCTTCTGCAGGAGGCGGACATTCGGGAGGCGTCCGAGCTTGCGGCCGACATTCTTCGGTTGTTTGCGGGCAATGCCTCCCGGAACTGCAATGACGCGCTGCCGAACGGTCTGAGCGCGAACGGCCAATCAAGTTACAAGCCGCGGTTGCGGCATCCAACGGTGCGACCATGTGCCGTTCAATCGCCAAGCGGAATTGGACGCTGCGGCAGTTCTGGTGGGCATTGCCCACCCTACCAAACTTCCGCGATCAACAGGTTTCGTGCAAGAATAACCGATCTCCCTCCCGTCCAATCCACTTCTTCGCAACCAGTGCCTCGATTATGTCTCCATCATGATTTTTATCAATTTGTTCCGTCCACTCACGTCGCAACCCCTTGTAGCCTAACCCGTGGAATTGGACAAGAAGCTGCAAGAACCACCTGTGTTTAAAGACCGGATAATCACAGTAGCGGATCGCACAACATGCGAATCTCTCCCGTAGTAAGACGAGCATCGGCAGCCACGTGACAAACTGTCGAAGCATGGGACGAATGATGGTGTCACGTACTTTAGCATCGCCTAAGACTCGCCGGTATTCGCTTTCGCGGTCGCCTAGACCTCCCCCGAGCATTCCGACCGCAAACCAGAAATGCTTCATCCCATCGAGAATAAACTCTTGCTCAGCAGTAATGGCTTTGCGAAAGGCGCTAGACCTCTCGCCATGTCTCCTGGCGCTCCGTAATCTTGCCGGTCTGTCCATCGAAACCCAAAGGGGCCACCAGTGCGTTTCGTTGCGTTTGAAATTATCTCGCCGCATTCGGTAGATGATCACCTCGCCAGGATAATCGGCTATCGACACCATATCCGGCGGCGCGCACTTACCAATGCCGCCTGCCTTCCAGGCTCGCTGCAAGAAGCGACGCCAGGCGGCGCGTGTCGCGGCGGCGTCTCCGTAAAGGAACTTCGGGAACAACGGCAACGCCGCTTGATTACGCGAAATTCCCACGTTTCGTTTAATCATTGCGTGTCAAGCCATTGGCTCCCCATTCGGACCCGTCGGAAACTGCGGGGCAGATAAAGCAGACCAGTCCATTTCCTCCAGCACCTATCGAGGAGTCATGATTCCGCTATCCATAGTTGGACCCGTTCCCTTGATGTCCTCCCTTTATGTCCTCTGGCGAGGACCCGGAGGCTGACGCCTCCGGCTCGCCTGATTGCCAGCAGCGCGGACAGCGAGCGATGCGCGGATTAAAGCAAAATCTCCCGCACCACTCGCCCGTGGACGTCGGTCAGGCGGAAGTCGCGGCCGCTGTAGCGATAGGTGAGCCGCTCGTGATCGATGCCCAACAGGTGCAGAATCGTGGCGTGCAGATCGTGAACGTGGACCGGGTCTTTGACGGCGCGATTGCCGAACTCGTCGGTTTCGCCGAAAGCCAGCCCGCCTTTCACGCCGCCGCCGGCGAGCCAGGAAGTGAAGCCGCGGCTGTGATGGTCGCGCCCTTTGGCGCCTTGCGACCAGGGAGTGCGGCCGAACTCGCCGCTCCAGACGACGAGCGTCTCGTCGAGCAGGCCGCGACGCTTGAGATCGCCGATCAAGGCCGCGATCGCCCGGTCGCTTTGCTCGGCGTGCTTGGCGTGGTTCATGATGTCGCCGTGGTCGTCCCACGGCTGACCGCCGCCGAAGTAGACCTGCACCATCCGCACGCCGCGCTCCACCAGGCGCCGTGCGACCAGACAGGCGTCGGCGAACTGGCCGGGACCGTAGGCTTCGCGCGTGGCGGCCGTTTCGCGGGCGAGGTCGAACACGTCCTGGGCGGCGAATTGCAAGCGGAAGGCCATTTCGAGCGATTCGATGCGAGCTTCCAACTGGCCGTCTTGCCCGCGAGCATCGAGGTGTTCGCGATTGAGCTGCTGCAGCAGGTCGAGCTGCTTGCGCTGGGCGTCGGGCGGCAGGTAGGCGTTGTGAACGTGCTGGATCACCGATTGCGGATCGATCTTGCCGTTGTTGATATGGCAGCCTTGAAACACGCCCGGCAAAAAGCTGTTGCCCCACAGTTGCGGGCCGACGACCGGCTTGCCGGGGCAGAGCACGACGTAGCCCGGCAGGTTCTGGTTCTCGGTTCCCAGGCCATAGGTCAGCCACGAGCCCATCGATGGCCGCGTCGGCTGCGTGTGGCCCGAGTTCATCAACAACAGCGCCGGCTCGTGGTTGGGAATGTCGGTGTACATCGAACGAATCACGCAGATTTCGTCGATCACCCGGGCCGTGTGCGGGTACAACTCGCTGACGTCGACGCCGCTGCGGCCGTGCTTGGCGAACTTGAACGGCGAGGGGAAGAGCTTGCCGACGGTCCGCTGGTAGTCTTTGGTCAACTCTTCGGGCTGTTGCCCGGCGTATTTTTCCAGCGAGGGCTTGGGATCGAACGTATCGACGTGCGAGGGGCCGCCGTTCATGAACAGGAAGATCACCCGCTTGGCCCGCGGCGCGTAGTGCGGCGGCTTGGGCGCCAGCGGGCTCGCGGCCGCGCCGCTCGTCGCCGCTTGCGCGGCCCCGGCGCCGGCGCCGAGCAGGCCCGCATCGGACAAGACCGTCGCCAGGCCGAGCGTTCCGAAGCCGGCGCCGACGCGGGAGAGGAAGGCGCGGCGGGAAGGCAGGTCAGAGTGAACGAGCGCGGAACTCGGAGCGCGGAGTGCGGAGCGATGTCGGTCGTGCTTTATCATAGGTTAATCCTTGTTTTGCTCCGCGCTCATTAGCAGGGTGCCTGGCGGCAGAGCGAAGCGATGCCCCAGCGACCTGGGGCTTCGCCTAGGCTCTGCCGCCAGGCACCCAAGCGATCAGTTCAATCGACAAACATAAACTCATTCGTGCTCAATAGCGCCTGGGCGTATTGCACCCAGGGCGTGAGCTTGATTTCGCCTTGTCCGGCGGCGGGAGTTGGACTGCCGGTAATGAACGCTCGGGCCAACTGACGCTCGTGATCGTGCGGCGCGCGGCCCAGGACCCAGCGATAAAGGCGCCCGATGCGGGCGTCGTCGCGTGTGGGGCGGCCTTCCAGGCCGTCGGCCATTGACGGCCTGGAAGGCCGCTCCACGTCGGCGAGCGGCTCGTTCAAGGCGCGAGCCGCCAACGCCTTGGCCTGCCGGATCATGAGCTCGCTGTTGAGCACGAACAACTGTTGCATCGGCACGGTGGTGATCGTGCGCCGCTCGCTGGTCAGGTTCGGATCGGGGAAGTCGAACAGCCGCAGCATCGGATTCAAGTCGTGGCGGCTGACCGCGGCGTACAGCGTCCGGCGGCGGCTCGCCGCGTCGTCCAGCTTGAAGGACGGCCCGCCGAGCGACGAATCGAGATTGCCGCAGGCGGCCAACACCGCGTCGCGCCAGGCCTCGACGTCGAGCCGGCGGCGATTCATGCGCCACAGCCAGCGGTTGTCGGGGTCGCGCTCGAAGTTGGCCGCGTCGAAGGTCGAAGCCTGGCGATAGGTCGCCGAGAGCATGATCTCGCGGTGCAGCGCTTTGATCGACCAGCCGCTGGCGATGAATCGGCTGGCCAGGTGATCGAGCAGTTCGGGATGCGTCGGCCGCTCGCCGAGCAGGCCGAAATTGCTCGGCGTGCCGACGATGCCGCGGCCAAAGTGCTGCTGCCAGACCCGATTGACGAACACCCGGGCCGTGAGCGGATTGTTGCGGTTGGCGATCGCCCGGGCCAGTTCCATCCGCCCGCTGCCTTGGGCGAATGGCTTCGCGCCGGGCGCCGAAAGCACGGCCGGAAAGCCCCGCGGCGCCTCGTCGCCCAAATCAGCCGGATTGCCGCGGCGATGGATTTTCAGATTGGCCGCCTTGCCTTCGCTCAGGCTATGGGCGATCGGGTATTTCTCGCCAGCCGCTTTCTTCAAGCCGTCGATTTCCGTTTGGATGCCCGCCAACGCCTGACGGCGTGCTTCGGAAAGTCGCTTTTCGACCTCGTTTTTGGGCAAGGCCAGCGGGGCGTTGCGATCGTCGATAACGTACTTCAGCGCGTCGGCCGCCGGCTTTTCGAGATCGGGCTTTTTCGGTTGCGGCTCGCCCGGCTTCAACTCGGTCAACTGCCGCTCGTATTGTTCCTCGAGTTGGCGTCGCCGTTCGACGGCCGCCACGATCTCTTTTTCGACCGCCGTCGCCGCCGGCTCGATTTCGGCCAGAGCCGCAGGGTCGCCCGAGAGATCCTTGGCTGCGTCTTGCCGGGCCAGCAATTCTCGCCACGGCGCAAACAGGGCGTGCTTGGCGTCGCGATCCGACTCGCAATGCCGCCGCCAACGTTCGAGCAGGAATTCTTCCAGGCCGGCCTCCTGGGCGACCTTCGCCAGAGCCAACTCGGGCTCGCTCTTGCGGCGATTCTCGAACTTCCAAACCGCCACGAGATACTTGGAAATCTGTGAAGCAAACGATTCGCCGAGTTCCCGAGCCGCTTGGGTCTGGGCCTGTTTTAGCCGCTCTTCCGCTTGTTTGACCTGGGCCTGGGCCTCGTCGTAGCGCTCGACGACATCCGCCGGCGCCAGCGGCGCCTCGAAGTAATCGCTGCTGGCGAACACGCCCGCCAGGGCATAATAGTCGCGAGTCGAGATCGGGTCGAACTTGTGATCGTGGCAGCGAGCGCAAGAAATCGTCAGCCCCAGAAAGCCGCGGCAAAGCGTGTCGACGCGGTCGTCGTACTCGTCGGCCCTGGCCCGTGCCGAGCAGCCAGCGTCGCCGTAGTAAACCGGCCCCAAAGCGAAGAACCCGAGCGCCGGCAGCCGCTGGCGGCGATCGTCTTCGCCGTGTTCTTCGCCCTGTTCGTCATCCAGCAGATCGCCGGCGATCTGCTCCATTGCGAAGCGATCGAACGGCAGGTCGCGGTTGAAGGCGTCGATGACCCAATCGCGATAGCGATAGCCGCTCGGATAGAGCCGGGCCTGGAAGGTGTGGGCTTGATCCTCGCCGTAGCGGGCGACGTCGAGCCAGTGCCGGGCCCAGCGCTCGCCGTAGTGCGGAGAGGCGAGCAGCCCCTCGAGCAGCCGCTCGTGCGCGGCGGGCCCCTGGTCGGCGACGAATGCTTCGATCTCTTCGGCGCTGGGCGGCAAACCGACGAGATCGAACGTCGCGCGGCGAATGAACGTGCGGCGACCCGCCTCCGCCGCGGGCTGCAAATGCTCGGCTTCGAGCTTCGCCAACACGAAGGCATCGAGCGGCTGTCGCGGCCAATCGGCGCGTTCGACGTGCGGCGGCGCCGGATCGCTAATTGGCAGAAACGACCAGAATCGTCGATCGGCGTCGGTAATCGAGCCGTCGGCTCTAATCTCGCCGCCGCCGCTCGGCTCGCTGGGCCAAGGCGCCCCGAGCGCGACCCATTGCTTGAGCGCCGCGATCTCTTCGTCCGCCAGCTTGCCCGCCGGGGGCATCTGCACGTCGCTCGCGTAGCCGACCGCCTCGAGCAGCAGACTTTCCTCGGGCTTGCCCAGCGCGACGGCCGCGCCGCTGTCGCCGCCGGCGAGCAGGGCCTGGCGGCTGTCGAGGCTCAGGCCGCCTTTGTGCTGGCCGCGGCCGTGGCAGGCATAGCAATGCTGGACGAAGAGGGGCCGGATTTTGCGTTCGAAAAACTCGGTCTCCGCCTCGCCGGCCGCCGGTTTCGCCGACCAAGCTGGCATGGCCGCGCCGCAGAACAGGAAGACGGCGATCCAGCAACTTGCAACACGCATGGGCGAGCCGTTCGGTTTATCGTCGGGTGAGATTCACGCTCGCCGCGACGCGGCCTCTTGCCGGCGCTGCGACGCAGCGCGAATAGATTTCGCGGGGCGGCCTTCCAGGCCGTCGGCCATTGA
>Ga0307373_10003645_pt1 | contig 26635 bp, 21 predicted proteins | sample OX2MG_FD_202534 | JGI IMG/M metagenome (GOLD analysis project Ga0307373, IMG submission 202534) | Soil microbial communities from Risofladan, Vaasa, Finland - OX-2 | ecosystem: Environmental > Terrestrial > Soil > Coastal area > Acid sulfate soil | place: Finland: Risofladan, Vaasa | collected...
CGGAGACGTCCTCTCCCCGATGGATGAGCAGCCTCCGGAAGCCGGCGGTGATCGCCGCCAGCACAACGTCGTTCACGGTCCCGCCGAGCCCGTGGCGAACGGTCGTGACATCGTCGAGGCTGGCCTCCGCCCAGCTCCAGCGGCGATGCGGTCCGATCGGGCCGTTGAGCGACGTCGCCGATCGCTTCGTCCACTCGGCGAGTGAACGCAACAGCAGCGCTCCCTCCGCAAGACGGGTTCGTGGCCCTCCGGCGATCCGGAGTCCCCCGGGGAGATCCCGCAGACGCCCGAGCGGGCCGGCGACGGCGCGGACCACGCCGTGGGCCGCGATGGTGAAGGATCCCGGCTCAGGCTCGGGGGTCCACTCGACAGGCTGCGGGTGCGGCGCCGGGGCGTCAGCGGCATCGAACATCACGGTCAGCAGGTCGGTGGCGGAGACGCCGTCCACCATGCAGTGATGCACCTTGGAGATCAGAGCCCAACGCCCGTCCTGGAGCCCTTCCACCATCCAGAGTTCCCAGAGGGGTTTGCTGCGATCGAGGGTCTGCGCGAACACGCGGCCGGCAAGGTTGCGGAGCTCGTCCCGGCCGCCCGGTGGGGGAACCGCCGTGTGGCGTATGTGATAGAGGATCTGAAAGTGCGGATCGTCGACCCACACCGGCCGTGCCAGCCCAACCGGGGCGAACCGGACCTTCTGGCGGTAGCGCGGGACCAGCGCCAGCTTGGAGGCGATCAGCCGCACCAGCTCGCCATATGCCGGCGCCGGGCCGTCGAGCACCGCGACCGACCCGATGTGCATCGGATTGTTGCCGTTCTCGATATGGAGGAACGCCGCGTCCTGCGCGCTCATCACGTCCACGTCATGTCCCTCCAGGTACCGGGTGCGGCACGTGCTCGCGGACCATCCTCCGCAGCGGACCGATCATCACGCATCACAGGGCTGAACGCCTCGCGCACCTCGCTCGCATCCCGCCTCCAGGCGCAGGTGAGCGGGATGGCATGTCAGCGCACCACTTTCGACTTGCCCGGCCGTGCGCTGCAGGGAACGCACAACGCGGCCCAGGGCACGGCCTGGAGGCGTTGCGCGGGGATCGCGGTGCCGCATGCGATGCAGCGCCCGTACGCACCGGCGTCGATGCGCTCCAGCGCGTGGTCGATCTCGGCAACCGTCGCGTAGATCGTGCGCGCCTGGTAGGCGTCGGTCATCCTCTCGACGGCGTACGTGGTTCCGTCACCGATTCGCTTGCCGAAACCGAGGTTGGCCACTTCGGCCGGATCATGAGCGCCCAGCCGGTCGACTCTGTCGAGGATCTCGGATCGCTTGGTGACGAGTGCTTCGCGGGCATCGCCGAACGGGTCCCGTTCGATCGCCGGCGTCACGCGGACACGGCGAGCAGCGCGCGCACGCCCTCGGGATCGACGCGCTCGGACCGCGACGTGCATCCAACCAGGTCGGCGAAGAGCACCGTGACGACCTTGCGCTCCTCACGCGGTGCCGCCGACATATGAGGCATGGCGGCGCCGCATTCGGAGCGGAACGTCGCTCCCTCCCGATTCTCGTGGCCACCGGTGGGACAGCGACTCATCCCCGAAGCGTACGCCGCTCCCCTTCGGGCGGAATGACGCAGGGCACGTTCCCGGTATGTAAGCTGCTGCTTACATACCGGTGCGCCACCGAGGTGAGGGAGGCGGGAGATGTGGCGATTTGCCGATGGAAAGCGACCGTTTCGTTGTCGGCCACCGCCAGGAAACGCAGGACACTCAGCCCGTGGCTCCCCGGTCTCCTGATCTGCGCCTCGATGTCCTCACGCGCCTCGGACACTCCCTACCAGGCGCGCGAACTCCAGAAGAGGCGAGCGCAGAAGTCGTGACGGCGCTCGCGAGCCTGAATGTCGCCGCCGTTGTCAGTGCCGTCGAGTCGGACATGGCGGTTGTGCTCGCAGTGAACATCCCCCCGTTCCTGGTTGCCCGGCTGTCGTCGCGACTGGCCGCAACGATGGTGGGTATGCGGATCCCGCTCGACGGGGTGGAATCGCTTCGCAGACCCGTCCGTCTCCGACGCCCGTACGTCGGCGCGGCCGACGCCTCTGAAACACTGCGACGCCTGACAACCGACTCGGCACTCGCGAAGGCGTTGCCCAGGGCGGCGGATGAGCGCGAAGTGATCGCACTGCCCGTGACCTGCCGGGACCGCGTCGTCGCGGTCCTCACCGTGTGGGGCCCCGGGTGCGCGCCGACCCTGAGCCCGACTCTCGAGGTCGTGGCGGCCATGCTCGCCGGGGCCTGGTCCCCTGAGGCGCACCGCTTCGTCGAGCGTTTCGATGCTCCCGGCTCTCTCGTACCCGACCGCCGGCTTCGGGGCACGGTCGCCTCGCTGCTCACCAGCGACACGATCGTCTCGGCGCTGCAGCCGATCGTCCGGCTGGTGAACGGCACGGTCATCGGGTATGAGGCGCTCGCACGGTTCCCCGCTCGCGCTCGGATGGCCACGCCTGATCAACTGTTCAGCGCAGCGGCCGCGCTCAACATGCAGTCGGCCGTTGATCTCGCCTGCGTGCGCGCCGCGCTGCGGGCGGCATCCAACATCGGCGAGGCCGACCTCTTCGTGAATGTGCTCATCGGGACGCTGGTCGACCAGAGCGGAGTGGCAGCTCTCGACAAGGCCGTGTGCGACGCCCGGGTGGATCCTGCCGCGGTCGTCCTCGAATTCAGCGAGCGGGAGCCCGTGCCCGACCTCGCCTTGCTGCAGCGGATCGCGGCGGAATTGCGGGCGCGAGGGTTCCGCATCGCCGTCGACGATGCGGGCGCCGGCCATGCCAGCATGCGGGTCATCGCGGAGTTGCGGCCTGAGTTCATCAAGGTCGACCGTTCCCTGATCACCGCCATCGACGCTGACCGCGCGCGCCGCGCCCTCGTGGTGGCGCTGCTGTCCTTCAGCGGGCACATCGGCGCGAGGGTGATTGCGGAGGGGATCGAGACACAGCGTGAACAGGAGACGCTCCAGTCGCTCGGCGTCCAGTTTGGCCAGGGATGGCTCCTGGGTCGCCCCGTGCTGCCCCATCCCCTCAAGGGAGACACGTCGATGGAGGTTGTCGACGCGACCTGGTTTGCACAACGAACGATCTCGCCCACACGCGTCGCCGCGCCCGCGACCGAACCGGCAGCTCCGTGCGACATCGCGTCAGGGCTGAGCGTCTCCGGCCCGCGCCCGCGACGGGGCCTGGCTCGCGCCCTCAGTGACGCGGCGCTGGCGCTGCAGAGCGAGCACGACCCGATGCGGATTCTCGGGGTCATGGCGGAGCAGATGGGTCGCGTCCTGCCGGTCAGCGAGATGGCGATCTTCGTCGCCGACTACGAGACCTTCCGCCTGGTTCCCGTGCTGGCGACCGGGCCGGATCGCGACGAGATCATGGCGGACAGCATGGCGCTGGACGCGGGCATCACCGGCTGGGCCTTTGCGAAAGGCACACCGCAAAACATTCCCGACACATCAATGCATCCGCTTGCGCGCCAGATTCCCGGGACCTCGTACGTGCAGGAGTCACTGCTCCTGGTGCCGCTCGTCGCCACCGAGCACAAGCTTGGCATCATCAACTGCTGGCGTCTCGGGATCGGGCAGTTCAGCGGCGCCGAACTCGAGGCTGCGTCCCTGTTTGCTCACGTCGCAGCATCCGCGTGGCGTAACGCCCAACTCTATGTCGAGCTTGTCAACGCGGCTATGACCGACCCGCTCACCGGCCTCAACAACAGCCGCTGGCTGCGTGATGCGGGCGAACGGGACATCGCCCGTGCGGCACGCGAGTCTCGGCCGCTGTCACTGCTCCTCGTCGACCTCGATCATTTCAAGACAGTGAATGACAGCAGCGGCCACGCGATTGGCGATGTTGTCCTCCAACGCGTGGCCGCGCAGCTGCGGACCTCCGTGCGTGGCGCTGACGCGGTGGTGCGGCTTGGCGGTGAGGAATTCGTCGTCCTGCTGCACGACTGCTCCGCGGACGGCGCATGGATCGCCGCCGAGTCGGTGCGCGCGGCGGTCCGCGGCGTGGTGATGCCCGACGGATGCAGCCTGGAAGGACTCACGGCGTCGATCGGGATCGCCACGTATCCGGAGCACGGCGGGACGCTGGATCAATTGCTGGGAGCCGCGGACCGGGCCATGTACTCGGCGAAGCACGCGGGCCGCGATCGCTCGGTTCGTGCAACACCGTTGCGCGCCGGCGGCAAGATCATCGCCCTCCCACGCCGCCGGCCCCCTCACCCGAGCGCTCCGGTCATCGTCTCGGGGAGCTGAGCAACCCTAAGGGACATCGCGGCGGATGGTGAGCACCCACCCGCAGACCGCAAAGAGCAATCCCCACCCCAGCAGTACGAGGCCACCCTGGACCGGGTCGAGATGTGCCAGGTCCCCACGGCTGGCGCCCGTGATGGCCGCGGCGGCCGCCCCGGGAAGGTATTGATACACGTTCTGAATCACGGGAATGATGTCGATGAGCGGCTCGAGGACGAACAAATACACGAGCGCGGCGATCACGGCGGCGATCTGATTGCGGACCAGCACGCCGACGCCGATACCGACTACCGCGAATATCGCGATCACGACGATGTCGCCGAGCATCGAAAGGAGGACGCCGTTTTCGACCCACCCAATCGTGACCCCCATCGCGGCGAACCAGGGCGCCATGATCGCGGCGGTCAGGGCCGCGCAGGCGACACCATAGATGACGCCGACGAGCGCAGCGACGATCAATTTCGCCACGATCACCAGACCGCGTCGCGGTTCGATGAGGAAGGTCGGACGCGACGTGAAGTGACGAAATTCGGTGGTCACCAGGATGATCCCAACCACAACCGAGAAGAGATAGGCACTGCCCGCGGAGGCAGCAATCGACCGCTGCGTCGCCGCGGCGCTGAGCGGCAACGCGATGTTTCCGCGAACGCCGTTGCTGGCGATCTGCGCGACGACCCCGAGCGCCGCCAGTGCCATGGCCCCGAGCAGCATGCCCCATCCCAGCTTGACGGTGATCACCTTTCGCCACTCGGCGCGGAGCAGGTGGATCACGGGCTCGGCCCCGGTTGTGCGTTCGGCTCAGCGGTCAACCTCAGGAAGGTCTCCTCCAGGCTCGAGCTCCCTGCGCGAAGCTCGTGCAGCTCGACGTGGGCTTGCCACGCCGCGCGGCCGACGTCGGAGGGGGTCGCACCCACGATCGCAAGCGTTCCATCGGGTCGAGGCGTGACGTGGGCATTGAGGGGCCCCACAGCCGTGATCAAAGCATCGGGCGTCGGTGTTCGCACCACGACGCCTGCGCTCGCGCCTTCGAGATCCGACAGTCCCCCCTCGTAGATGAGCCGTCCGCGCGCGATGATCACAACCCGGTCGACCGTCTGCTCGACTTCCGAGAGCACGTGGCTCGAGATCAGGACCGTCCGTCCGTCCACCTCCGCGAAATGACGGAGGAGGCCCCGCAGCCAGGCGATACCCTCGGGGTCTAGTCCGTTCGCCGGCTCGTCGAGCAGCAGCACCCTCGGATTTCCCAGAAGTGCCGTGGCCAGTCCGAGCCGCTGGCGCATTCCGAGGGAGAAGCCCCGCACCGCGTATCGGGCTGCCTGCGTCAGCCCAACCCATTCGAGCACCTCGTCCGCTCGCTTGTCCGGAAGCCCAGCCGCGGCGCAGAAGACACGCAGATGGTTGCGAGCCGACCGGCCCGGGTGGAAGCTGGTCGCCTCCAGAACGGCGCCGACCGTTCGGCCCGGGGCGGGGAGATGCGCGTAGGTGACACCGCTGATCGTCCCGGTGCCCGAGGTGGGTGTGGCCAGTCCGAGGATCATTCGAAGGGTCGTCGTCTTGCCCGCCCCGTTGGGGCCGAGGAACCCGGTCACCGATCCCGGCTCGACACTGAAGGACAGCCCATCCACCGCCTTGACCTCGCCGAACATCTTGGTCAGGCGTGTCGCCACGATGCGACCCTCCACCCCGCTGGGATCGCCGCTCACCCCGCCGTGCCCAGGTGCGCCTGCGCCCACGCGCCCAGTGCCGTCAGTGCCGGCCGGAGCGCTTCGCCGCTCGGCGTGAGCCGGTAGAGCGAGGCGATCGGTGGGCCTTCAAGCACCTCACGGGTCAGCAGCCCCGCGCCTTTGAGCTCGGTGAGGCGGGCCGAGAGCATGCTCTCGGTGATCCCGGGGATCGCGCGCGCGATCTCGGCGAACCGAGCCGGACGCTCGAGGAGCACGCCGATCACAAGCCCCGTCCACCGCTTCCCGAGGACGCCGAAGACCGACGTCAGCGCCTCGTCGCACTGAATCGCGGCCGCGCGGCAATCGTCGTCCATAACAAGCTCATGGTACCTGCTGTCGTCGTGCCGGCTAGCAACTTGCATTACGCTAGTTACGAGCGAAGCCCACGCCGAGAGGCAATCGTGAGTCCGAATAGCCCCGGTGCCGGCGCCGCTCGCCGTGAATCGGCGGATATCGCGGTGCCGTCATGGCGTTTGCCGAGCGGATGACCACTTTGCTACCGAACAACGCGGCGCTGTCGCGGACTGACGGGTAAGTGCGTTTGCGTACAGACCGCGCCGCGGGCTCCTACCAACGTGATCAGCAGCCATCGCTCCATTCACGCTCACGGTGACTCTCAGTGTCGATACGGACTCCTCACGCGTCACGCATCCAGGTGCTGGATGGCGACATCCATCGGACTGTCCGCGAGCGCGGACGCGAGGTCTTGGGACGCGTCGACCGGCCGCTCCTGGTACACGCCGGCGACCCGGCTGAGCCGTTGTTGGTCCGCGCGCTGGCGCTGTTCAACGAGTCGGACGATCTCGATACGACCCTTCGTTCGGCCCTGGCCATGGTGACGACGGCGCTCGACGGACGCATCGGAGAGATCTGGTTGCGCGGTGGCACGGCGCGCGACGTCGAACTGTGCTATTCGTCCTCCGACGGAACGCCGTTTGTGGCAGCTTTCGAAGCCGAAGGAAGGGCATTGGGACGCGGTGCGGGCCCGGCGCTCATCAGCCGGGTCGTCAGGACCGGCCGAGGGTCACCCCTGGCATCGGTGATTGCCGGCGGACAGGGCGGCCGAGTAGCCGAGGCAGCGGCCGCTGATATTCACAGCGCTCTGACCTTCCCCATCGGGGGCAAGGACAGCGTCGTCGGGGTCCTCGTCGTCTTCCGTGAGTCGACGGTGCGCTCGAACCGCCCGGCGCTCGCCGCGATGCCTGAGATCTCCCGCCACCTCGGACGGTTCATCGAACGGGTACGCGCCGAGTCAGCGATCCATGCGGCGGCGATGGAGTTGGCGGCCCTCGCGGCCACCGACGCGCTCACCGGCCTCAAGAATCGGCGCGAGTTCGACCGCGCGATGCGCACCATCCCTCGCCTCCCGTTTGCGGTGCTCTCCCTCGACGTCGACCGCCTCAAGGACATCAATGACTCCGAAGGTCATGGAGCGGGCGACGCGTTGCTCCGCGTCGTCGGGCACACGCTCGGTCTGCTGGTCCGCGGGTGGGACGTCATGGCACGGATCGGTGGTGACGAGTTCGCGGCACTCCTGCCCGAGGTCGGCGTCTTTGGCGCTCACCTGGTCGCTGAACGCATGCGCATCGCAATGCACTCTCTGATCCTGCCGTCCGGACCGGTCCGCATCACCGTCGGATGGAGCGCGGCGCCGGCGGGCGCGGACCCGCTCTCCGTCTGGCAGCGGGCCGACGAGGCGCTCTACGACGCCAAGCGAGCCGGCGGCGACCGGGTCGCGGGTTCACCGTATGAGGGTGGCGGCGAGGCTTCCGACATTGCGGAGCGGTCGTACTCCGACGTCGTCACTCGCATCCTCGAAGGCGGGGTGATCTCGACCATGTTCCAGCCGATTGTCAGCCTCGACAACGGCGCGGTCATGGGATACGAAGCGCTGGCGCGACCGGAGGGATTCGCCGCCATGGACTCGGTCGAGCCCGTCTTCGAAGCCGCCCGAACCGGCGGTCGGATCCGGGACCTCGATTGGGTGTGCCGCCGCAAGGCGGTCGAGGATGCCAGGCAGCTTCCGCAGAGCACCCCGTTATTCCTGAACATCAGCGCGGCTGCGTTGCTCGACCCGGTGCACGGCGTTGATCAGCTTCTGATGCTCCTCAGCAACGCCGGGCGAGCGCCCGCGACCGTGATCCTCGAGATCACCGAACATGAACGCATTCGTGACTACGACGTGCTCGCGGGCACCCTCGCCGCCTATCGCGCCGAGGGGATCCGATTCGCTCTCGATGATGTCGGCGAGGGACACTCCACACTCGAACTGCTCGCAGCATCGTCGAGCGAATTCCTCAAGCTCGGTCGCAGTCTCACCATGACCTCCACCAGGGTCGGATCACGCGCTGCGATGGATGCGACCATGGCGTTTGCGCGCGTGAGCCGCGCGACTGTTATTGCCGAGGGTGTCGAGAACGAGTTCGTCGCCGACCTCATGAAGGCAAGCGGTATCACGCTCGGCCAGGGATTCGGGCTGGGCAAGCCCACCGTGGCGGCGGATATCGAGGATGTCGCCACCGCGCTGGCCGAGCGGGCGGCCCTCAGTTCGCTCCGGCCCCGTCCTGCGACGGTGCGCTCGCTCAGTTAGCCGGTGGCGCCGCGCTCCACACCGGCCGGGTGAGCGCGGGCGGCGGGCGCCGCTGCGGGATCCGGCGCCAGTTCCGCGCGCAGGGCTGCTGCGCACATGCCAGTGAGCGCGATGGGGCACACCGCACGGCTGCCCCCACCGCGAGCACTGCCACGAGGTCGTTCATTCCCTTCCTGGGCGCACAAGGTGTTCCATCGCAAGGGAATGGGTCTGTTCGTCAGCGTACATACGAGCCCGCCGTTCCGTACTGTCACAACTGTCACGACCGGCGCCTCACCCAGCTGTGATCAGGGCCACCGCGACCATCGCCGCCCCGACTCCCACGAACTGCGGGGTGCGCAGGCGCTCCCCCAGCACAGCCATCGAACACAGCACGGTCGAGACCGGGTACAGGGACACGAGCACCGCAACGATGCTCAGCAGGCCACCGTGAACCGCGAGCAGGTACAGCGCATTGGCGGTGACGTCGAGCGCGCCGGCCCCGAGGATCACGAGCGGATGGGCGGCGCCGAAGCTCGGGGCAGTCCGCGTGATACCTGAGGCCCCCAGCAGCACCGCCACCGAAGCGCCGCGCGCGGCCACCAGGGGCCACAGGTTTGCTCCCATCGACGTCCTCGCGATGGCGACGTAGAACAGCCCGAACCCGATGCCGGCGCCGAGTGCGAGCAGCAGCGTCCCACGACCGAGCCGTGCACCCCTGCTTCCGCCCCCGCTGAGGAGCGCGACAGCCAAGACCGCCGCAACGATGCCCGCGTACTGGAGCGCCGCAGGACGCTCGCCGGTTCCGACGCCAACGGCAATGGGCACGACCACAGCGACCACGCCGGTGATCGGCGCGACCAGCGACATGGCGCCCGAGGCGAGGCCCCGATAGAGCATGGCGACACCGGCCGCTCCCGCCAGCCCGGCGATGGCGCCGTAGCCGAGGTCGGCGCCACTCGGGTTGCCTCCGAGTACCTGGGCGACGCAGAGCATGCCCACCAGACCGATGCCCTGCGAGATCAGCAGCACGGAGAGCAACGACGCGGCGCGGTTTGCAAGTCCGCCCAGGAAATCCCCGCAGCCCCAGAACGCCGCCGCGCCGAGCGCCAGTGCGATGCTCAGGCGGTCGTCACCGACGCCGCCGCGTGCAATCCCAGCTCGTCGACGGATGCCTCGCGCATGAGGTACTTCTGCACCTTCCCCGTCACGGTCATGGGAAAGGATTCAACGAACTTCCAGTACCGCGGGATCTTGTTGGACGCGATTCGGCCGCGGCAGAACGCCCCGAGCGATTCGGCGGTCGGCGTCGCACCGTCTTTCGGCTTCACCCAGGCCATCACCTCTTCGCCATACCGCTCGGAAGGAACCCCGATGACCTGAACGTCGCTGACGTCGGGATGCGTGTACAGGAACTCCTCGATCTCGCGCGGATAGATGTTCTCGCCGCCACGAATGATCATGTCCTTGATGCGCCCCACGATATTCACATAGCCGGCTTCGTCCATGGTCGCAAGGTCGCCGGTGTGCATCCAGTGCCCGGCGTCGATCGCGCCGGCGGTCGCGGCGTCATTGTTCCAGTATCCGAGCATGACGCTGTAGCCGCGGGTGCAGAGCTCGCCCGATTCCCCGCGCTGGACGACGCGGTCCGTCTCGGGATCGACAATCTTGACCTCGACGTGCGGATGCACCCGCCCCACCGTCCCCACCCGCTTCTCGAGCGGATCATCAAGCGCGCTCTGTGTCGACACCGGTGAGGTCTCGGTCATGCCGTAGCAGATGGTCACCTCACGCATATTCATATGAGACTGCACCTTCTTCATGACCCAGACGGGGCACGGCGAGCCGGCCATGATCCCCGTGCGCAGCCGGCTCAGGTCATGCTCTCCGAACCCCGGATGGTCCAGTTCCGCGATGAACATCGTGGGCACGCCGTAGAGCGAGGTGCAGCGTTCCTGCTCCGCAATCCGGAGAGCGGCGTCGGCGTCGAACGCCTCCCCCGGAACCACGATGCACGCTCCATGCGTCGTGCATGCGAGGTTCCCCAGCACCATCCCGAAGCAGTGATAGAACGGTACCGGGATGCAGACACGGTCCTCGGACGTGTACTTGACGGTCTCCCCGACGAAGAAGCCGTTGTTCAGGATGTTGTGATGGGACAGCGTCGCGCCCTTCGGGAATCCCGTGGTCCCCGACGTGTACTGAATGTTGATCGGGTCATCGAATTGCAGGCCGGTCTCGACCTCCGTCAGCTGCTCCTCGGAGATCTGGCCACCCTCTCGAAGGAGCGATTCCCAGCCATCCTCGAACACCAGCGCCTCCCGAAGCTCGGGGCAAGCGCCCTTCACCTCGCCGAGCATGCGCACGTAGTCGGCCTGACGGAATGCCCGGGCGAGGAGCAGAAATGAGACGCCGGACTGCCTGAGCGCGTATTCCAGCTCCGTCGTCCGGTACGCCGGGTTGATGTTGACGAGAATCGCCCCGATGCGGGCGGTGGCATATTGGACGACCACCCATTCGAAGCGATTCGGCGACCAGATCCCAACCCGGTCTCCCGGGCCGACGCCCCGGGCGATGAGGCCTCGCGCCACGAGCGAGGTCTGCTCCCAGAGCTCCCGGTAGGTCGCCCGATAGTCCTGGTGCGGTACGACGAGCGCCTCGCTGTCACCATGCCGCTCGACGGTGCGCCTCAGGTTCTCGCCGACGGTCTCGCCGAGCAGCGGTAGTGAACTCGGACCGGATGCATACGAGAGCAAGCTGCGTCGACCTCCTCGTCACGTGTTGACACGGTCTGTGCGCGGCGCACAGCGCAACGATACGCGGCATGAGCGAACCGCACGAGGTGCTGTTGCTGACGCCTCAGACTGTCACGCCGGGGTGTTCTATGGCGTCGGTCATCCCGTCCACGGCGGCGCGAGCGCCGGGGTGGGTCGCGGATGCCGTCTGGTCGCCTCCAGAGCGTGGGTGCAGAAGCCCGAGCCTGGTCATGGCGAGAAGGCCGATCGCGGCCGCCGCGAAGCAGGAGAGTCCGCCGACGCCGAGTCCGATGCGCGCACCCGCGATCGCGACCACCCAGCCGATGAGCGGGCCACCCACGGGGGTTGACCCCATGAAGCCCACCGCCCACAGCGCCATCACGCGGCCACGCATCGATGGCGCGGCCTCGAGCTGGAGCGTCGAATTCCCGGTGGCGAGGAAGGTCACACTCGACCACCCCATTGCCGCCAGCGCGACGAACGCGAGGGCCAGCACCGGTGAGAACGCCGCACAGAGGATCGCGACGCCGAAGCCGGCGGCGGCAAGGGTCAGCGGGCGCAAGCCGGTACGTCCACGCGTCGCGGTCACGAGACCGCCGGCCACCGCCCCAACTCCCATCGCGGCAGTGAGGAACCCATACGTGGCGGCGTTACCGCCGAAGGAGTCCTTTGCCAGCACCGGCAGGGTGACCTGGAACTCGTATGCGAGCGTCCCGACGATCGCCATCATCAGCAGCGGGACGCCGAGGCGAGGCTCGCGTGCGACGTAGCGGAATCCCTCGCGAAGCTGTCCACGTGCTCGAGACATTGGCGCACTCGGTGTCAGTGCGGTCGTGTCCATCGACACCAGCGAGTAGACGACGGCCACGAAGCTGATCGCGTTGACCAGGAAGCAGACGCCGATACCGACTGTGGCGATGAGCAAGCCCGCGATCGCAGGTCCGACGGCGCGAGCGCCGTTCACCATTGTCGAGTTGAGGCTCACGGCGTTTCGGACGTCGCCCGCTCCCACCATCTCGCGGACGAAGGATTGGCGCGCGGGATTCTCGAAGCAATTGTTGAGGCCGAGCACGACAGCCAGGGCGCAGATCTCCCAGAACACCACCACGTGGGTCACGACGAGAATCCCAAGCACCAGCGCCTGCACCCCCATCAGCGACTGCAGCACGATCATGAGCTGTCGTTTGTCGACACGGTCGGCGATGACGCCACCATACGGTCCGAGGATCAGCACCGGCAGCGTCTGCAGCGCGAGGACGAATCCGATGGCGGTGGCCGAGTGTGTCAGCGTGAAGACCAGCCACGATTGAGCAACCGACTGCATCCAGGTCCCGATCAACGACGTGCTCTGACCGAAGAAGAAGCGCCGGAAGTTCGGAATCGAGAGCGCCGAGAACGTACGGCGTGCGACCGCGACGACGCGGTTCACCTGCTGCCGACCCGAGCGGTGGTAGGCGGCTGGTCCACCATCCGATCTGCCAGCGCTTCGAGGACCGGCACGGCACGAGCCAGAGCGCTCCGATCCGCGGCGTTGAGCTCTCGAAGCAGCCGTGACAGCGCGTCGTTGCGCTCGGATCGAATCCGTTCCAGCAGCCGCCGCCCCTTCGCGTTGATCTCGACACGACACACACGCCGGTCGGCCGCGCTGGCCAGGCGGCGCATCAGTCCCGCGGCCTCGAGCTTCGGGATGAGCCGCGACAGCATGGTCGGATTGAGCCCCGCGAACCCGGCGAGGTCCGAGAGGCGCAGCGGCCCGCGGCGATCGATGGCAACCAGGACATCGACCTCGGTCGGGGTGAGCGAGCCCGCCGCAGCGGTGGGCCGGAGCCTTCGGGAGAGGCGAGCCACCGCGATGCGCAGCCGAGCGGCACTCGTCTCCGCGCCGTCGCCGGCCGTGATTGCCGGCTTCTCGATCACCCCGGTGGCAGTCATCGTCCTGGCCGCCGGCCTCCCGCGTTCCGATACTTGTTTGCTGGCAAGCATGGTACTCCCCTTGGGGTGTCGACGTCGCGGGCTACAGCCCCGGCGCTGTGCTCTGGCCGAGGCAGGCCGCCGCGAACGCGGCCATCGACTCGAAGGTCCAATCGGGCGTGACCGCGAACTCCTCACCGACATCGAGTCGGTAATTCTCGTCGGCTCGCCCTGGTCGATGGGGCGGATGCGCGGGCTGCAAGACATCGTCCCCGAGGAGGTGTGAACCACGGATGACGGGGGCGCGCTAGTCTTCGCCCCGTGGAACGGTTCGACGAGGGGCCCGCCTACCTCGGCCCGACGACGTTTTGCCGGGTTCCCCTGCTCACGAGCCCTGATCAGCTCGACGAGGTGCGCCCGGACGTCGCCATCATCGGCGCCCCGTGGGATGAGGGGGTCACCTACCGGCCGGGAGCACGCTTCGGCCCGCGTGCCGTCCGGACCGCTGCGTATCAGAGCGCTGAGTGGCACATCGAACTCGACGTCGCGCCGCTCGAGGTGCTGCGAGTCATTGACTACGGCGACGCGCGATGCCTGCCCGGCATGACGGAGATCTCGCATGCCGCCATCCGCCGGCGTGTCAGCGAGGTCGCCACGCGGGGCATCACTCCCATGGTCATCGGTGGCGACCACTCGATCACCTGGCCGTCGGCAACCGCCGTGGCGGCGGCGCACCCCCCGGGAAGCGTCGGCATCGTGCACTTCGACGCCCACGCTGACACGGGTGAGGGTCTCTGGGGAAACCTCTACTCGCACGGCTCGCCGATGCGACGTCTCATCGAGTCCGGCGCGATTCCAGGCCGCAATTTCGTGCAGGTCGGACTGCGCGGTTACTGGCCCCCCAAGGACGTCTTCGACTGGATGCGCGTACAGGGAATGCGCTGGCATCTCATGGGCGAGCTGCGCGATCGCGGTGTTGTGCCGGTTATCGAGGAGGCGATCGCGGAAGCACTCGACGGTCCGGAGCACATCTACCTCTCGGTCGATATCGATGTGCTCGACCCAGGCTTCGCGCCCGGAACCGGAACGCCGGAGCCCGGCGGCATGCAGCCGGTCGACCTGCTCCGCGCCATTCGCCAGATCGTGCTGCGCACCGACGTCGTCGCGATGGATCTCGTCGAGGTGTCACCCCCCTACGACTGGGCCGAGCTGACCTCCCAGAACGCGCACCGTTGCCTGCTCGAGGCCATATCAGCGCTCGCCGTCAAACGTCGCGATCGCGCGCCCGCTGACGTCTGAGCGACCCGGCAGCCCCAGCGCGAGCGGCAGCCCCAGCAGGCTGATGACCGCGAGCGCGCCGAGCGGAAGGTACGCGTTGCCCATCACCCCCTGGATCACAAGCACGAGCACAACGCCGCCGAGGTTGCCGGACATCAGCAGAAATCCCGCAGCAGCGCCCTCGCGCGCGATGCCGGCGTGAATCGCCGACCAGTCGAGGACAACCGGCAGGCACGCCATGATCGCGAAACCGGTGGCGAAGAGCCATATCCCGAGCCACGCGATGTCGTGGCGCACGTCGGTCGCGACAAACGCCAGGGCGCTGAACGCAAGGGCGACCACCAGCATCGAGCGCCGCACGTTGCGGGCGGCGACGATCGAGGGCAGCACCGCGGCGCCGGCGATGCCGCCCGCGGTGAGCACCGCGATGAGGTTGCCGGCCGCACCACCCTCGCCGAAATTCGCGAGCACCGGCTGCAACCAGGTCGCGACGGCGTTGTACACACCCATGCCGATGAAGATGAGGCCGGCGAGCAGCCACATGAACCGGTCTCTGACGAGCCAGCGCATGCTCAGACGGGTCGATGCGTCGTCGGGGTAGATCGCCGGGACCCGAAGAACGAGCAGCATCAGAGCCGCGCCGACGACCGACGGGACGGCTTCCACGACGACCACCAGTCCGAGCCCACCCGCGGAGAACAGCGGTGCCGCGATGAGCACCGATGCGAGGATGCCGACGAACAGCGCGACGCTGCCGATCGATATGGCGGTGGCGCGCTCCGGCTGCGGGAAATAGCGTGCCGCCACCTTGGTGATGCTGTTGAGCACGAACGGCTGGCCCGCCGCGATCACGACCTGTCCGGCGAGCTGAACGCCAAACGAGGATGGCGCCAGGATGCGGATGACGGCGCCACCGCCCGTGAGCATCGCACCGACCCCGAGCGCGTGGGCGAATCTCGCGTCGAGCCATCGGCCGACCGGCAGCGCGAGCACCACATAGATGAACGGAAAGATTGCCGCGAGGTCGCCGACGGTTCCGACATCGACGTGCAGCACCCTGGCCGAATCGGTGTCGATCGCCGCGAAGGTGAGCCAGAGAAGTTGGGTGCACGCGGCGAGCAGCGCGTACACGGTCAGGATCGCCCAGCGCACGGCCGGAGCACGGACCGCAGTGGCGTTCATGCGTTCAGCCTCGCGTAGACCCCGTGGAGGCGGTGGTACAGGCGACGATATTCGGCGTAGATCGGCGCATAGACCTCGCGCGCGTGCGCGTCTGGTTCGAAGGTGCCATCCACCCGGACCCGGGCGGCGGCTCCCGCGAGGTCGATGTTGCCGAGGCTCATCGACGCGAACAGCGCGGCGCCGCGAAGGTTCGCGTACATCGGCTCGGCGACCCGTTCGATGCGCCGATCGAGGACATCGGCATGTATCTGACACCACAGATCGGAGATCGCACCACCGCCGAGGATCCGGAGCGTCGGCATGGGGCGCTTGACGAAGCGCTCAACTGAGTCGAGCAGCCATCGTGCGTTCAACGCCACTCCCTCCAGCACCGCGCGCGCCAGATGCGAGCGCTCGGTGGTCATCGAGATGTTCAGGAATGCCGCACGGAGCGTCCGATCATCGACCGGGCTGCGCTCCCCATTCAGCCATGGTGTGAAGAGCACGCCTCCCGAACCGACCGGCGCCGTCGATGCGAGCTCGGTGAGCGCCTCGTACCCGCCGTGGCCTGACGCATCGGTTACGCCGGTGGTACCGATCGAATCGCGCAGCCACTGCAGGCACACCCCTGCGGTCTCGTGATTGTTGGCGACGAGGTATGACCCTGCGCGCAGCCCGGGAACCGACGCGATCTGATGAAAGACGTCTGTGCGCTTGAAGGGAACCGCGCAACCGATCCACGCACTCGTGCTGATGGTGACGTGGCCGGCGAACGGCGCGACGGCGCCGGAGCCGATGTACCCGGTGTGGAGGTCGGGGATCCCGGCGACAACGGGGATTCCCTCGGGGAGGCCGAGCTCGGCAGCGACGGCCGGCCGCAGGCCGCCGAGGACGCTCCCCGTGGGGAGGAGCTCCGGCAACTTCGCCCGCTCGCGACCCGATCGCCGCACCAGGGTTGGCTCGTATCCAGTCTTCGTGCGTCGAGGACGGTTGTCCGTGAGCCACGAGAGGATCATCGACGCCTGGGTCGCCGCCCGCCTCCCGGTGAAGCGCATGCCGAGATAGTCCAGCGGCTCGAGGAGCGTCTCGATGCGGGCGTACAGCTCCGGCTCGCGGCTGGAGAGATGCAGGTGGTGCCCGAGCGGGTCGGCGCCGCCCGGTGACGGGGCGCCACCGGTGAGGCGCAGCCAGCGCACGAGGTTGCCCGGCGAGTAGCCGACGACGCTGATCACTCCGCCGAGACGCCGGGCAGCAAGGGCTCGACCACGCGTATCCGACCACAGCAGGCACGGTCCGACCGCATCGCCACCCACGCCGACCGGCACCGTCGACCCCCACTGACCGGTGATGCCGACGCCGACGGCGTCGCCGGCGACGGCGCCGTTGCCGAGGACCTCGGCGACGCCCTCGCGTATCCCACTCCACCATGCGTCTGGATCCTGGACGGCGCCGCCGTCGTCGCTGAACCTGGTCGCCACAGGCCGGTGGGCCACCGCGAGCAACTCGCCGGACAGGGTGACAGCGCCCGTCTTCGGCCCTCCCGTGCCGAGATCAACTGCGAGGATCCAGGGCTCGGCCACGGTCTCAGGGGACCACGTCGAACATCGCGTCGAGAGCCGCCGCAAACAGCATGTCGAGCGCCTCGTTGCCTTCGGGCGATCCCCCGAGCCCGTAGAGCGCGCCGCTGCGCGCTGGGCCGAGGTCGGGGGTCTTTGCATACTCGACCGCATCGCGCAGATCGGCGAGAAAGGCTCCGGCCACACCGTCTGCCGTATTCGGTCTGGTGACGCAGAAATGCAGCCCCGGCGGAAGCTGCAGGGCATTGAGGCGCCAGCCCTTGCTGATCAGGAAATCGTTGACGTGGTAGATATCGATGCCGCGCCCGCGAAAGGCGATGCTGAAGGTCGGATCGCCGAAGACCTCGAGCTCGGGAATCGCCGCGACGCCGGCCAGGATGGTCGCGGCGGTCTCGAAGATCCGCTCCGCAATCTCGAGGTACCCCTGCTCGCCGAGGCTGAGCATCGCCGCCCAGGCCGCGGCCACGACCCCGCCCGAACGGCTGCCGGAAAGCCCGGGCGACATGTAGATGCCGCCCGGCCAGTCGGGATAGCTGAAGTACTGGTAGTGGCGGAGCGTGCTGTTCCGATAGAGCAGCACCGAGGTTCCTTTGAGCGCGTACCCGAATTTATGCGTGTCCGCCGAGATCGAGGTGACCCCCGGAAGCCGGAAGTCGAAGGTCGGGATCGGATAGCCGAGACGTTCCGCCCACGGCAGGATGAAGCCTCCCATGCATCCGTCGACGTGGAAGCCGAGGTCGTGCTCGAGCGCGAGCGCCGACATCTCCTCGATCGGGTCGATGAGGCCGTGTGGGTAGTTGCCGGCCGATCCCACGATCGCCACGGTGTTCGCGGTCACGTGGTCGCGCATCCAGCCGACGTCGGCACGCCAGTCGTCGCGAAGCGGCGCTTGAATGAGGGTGATGCCAAGCATATGAGCGGCTTTCTGCAGCGCGACGTGCGCAGTGATCGGGACGATGACCTCGGGAGCGGTGATCCCCTTCTCGAGCCTGCCGCGCTCCCGGTAGACGAGCATCGGATCGATCAGGCTCTCGGTTCCGCCGAATGTGACGACGCCGCACACCTCCTCGCCGGGGTGATGCTCTGCGACAGCGCTGCCGTTCAGCAATGAGGCCGTCATCGCGACGATCTCGCCCTCGAGCTTGGTCGCACTCGGGTACATGTCCCGCTGCAGGACGTTCGCGTGGGCGAACAGCCCGTACGCGTCGGTGAGGAAGTGATAGTGGTCGTGGCCGCCGTGGTAGATCGAGCCGGAGACGCGACCGGCATTCCCCATCCGGTCCTCCTCCTCAGCCATGGCGCTGAGCTCGGCCAGGATGCTCTCGCGGGAACGGGGCTCGGCCGGGATCCGATGGTGGGCCTCGAATCGGTCTCGATACGGGTGGAAGTCGATCAGTGCCGCGAAGTCCTGGGACTCGTCCGACTCATGCGATTCCCTGGACGCGTGGTGTTCCTCCATCGAGGCCGGATTGTCGTCGAAGCGCCGTGACGGGCGCAGCGGCGGCGGCGCGTCTATGCTCGCCGGCGATGGCTGATGACGTCGTCCTGGTCGAATCGGGGGGCCGAGAGATCACGATCACCAACCCCGCGAAGGTGTATTTCAACGAGCGCGGCGAGACCAAGCTCGATCTCGTCCGCTACTACCAGGCGGTCGAGGCACCGCTGCTCCGCGCCATGGGTGGGCGCCCGGTGCTCCTGCAGCGCTTCCCCAACGGGGCGAGCGGCCCGTCGTTCTTTCAGAAGCGCGTGCCGGATACGCGCCCCGACTGGCTGGAGACCACGATCGTCAGCACACCCAACGGAACCACGTCCCGAGCCCTGGTGGCCGCCGACCTCGCCCATGTGCTGTGGGCGGTGAACCTGGGATGCCTCGGGTTTCATGTCTGGCCGTCACGGGCCTCGGATCCGGAACATGCGGACGAGCTCCGGATCGACCTCGATCCGAGCCCCGGTGTCGTCTTCCCGATGGTGCAGGAAGCAGCACGCGAGGTTCGCGCGCTCTTCGACGAGCTCGGGGTGGCATGTCTCCCCAAGACGACGGGCAACCGAGGCATTCATGTGTACGTGCGGCTGCAGCCGCGCTGGACGTCCTACGAAGTTCGGTCGGCCGCGGTTGCCGTGGCGCGGGCGCTCGAGCGGCGCCGTCCGGATCTGATCACCTGCGCCTGGTGGAAGGAGGAACGTGGACGCCGTGTGTTCGTCGACTTCAACCAGAACGCACCGCACAAGACGATCTTCGGCGCCTGGTCCGTCCGCGCCCGGCCCGGCGCACAGGTCTCGACGCCCTTCGCGTGGGATGAGCTCGACACGATCGCACCTGACGCACTCACCATGGTGACCGTCCCGCCGCGCGTTGCTCGGAGCGGCGACCCGTGGCTGGCGATGTCGGCCGCGCCGCAGTCGCTCGAACCGGTGCTGGCGCTTCACAACCGGGATACCGCAGCGGGTCTGGTCGACGCGCCATGGCCGCCGCAGTACCCGAAGATGCCGGGAGAGCCATCGCGCGTGGCGCCGAGCCGGGCGCGGAAGCCAAATCCGCCCGCCTGAGGAATGCGCCGAGCGAACCATTCGAGTCGCGATGTACGCTCGACCGGTCTGCGGAGAGTCGACCCCGAGAGGAGGGTGCCGCCGGGGTTCCCCAAGGTGCCGTCGCGCCGCCTACTCCCGCGACCCCGTCCACGCCGAGCGGTGCCGCGGCTGGGCGAGAAAGGCGTCCCGCACCTTGTGGCGCAGGTCCCGGTCGAGAATGACGTCAGCGCCGATCCTGCCCAGCACCTCGGCCGCCTGCAGCATCGCGCTCTCCGCGCGCGGGGACAGTGCGGCCTCGCGAAAGGCGTGCGTGTGCGGCCCGATGCCCGCATCAGCGATCGCGAATTCCGGGTGCAGGGTGGGCGCCGCGTATGAGACGTCGCCGACATCCGTTGAGCCGGTCCGCTCCCACGGGACGACGCAATCCTCATCGAGTCCGACCGCGGCCAGATGGACGCTCGCGCGCTCGGCGAGGGGCTCGTTGGGACGGAGGTCCAGGTAGGTCTCCTTCTCGTCGAGCTGCAGCTCGCAGCCGGTCGCGTGCGCGGCGCCCTCGAAGATCGCGCGGAAACGTGCGTTCATCGCGCGCAGGTACTCGCCATCACGCGCACGCGTCAGGTATTCGCCGCGCGTCAGCTCTGGGATGATGTTCGGAGCGGTACCGCCCTCGATGATGAACCCGTGCACCCGCGCGTCGTCGCGAAGTTGCTGGCGCCACAGCGACACACCGTTGTACGCCTGAACAAAGGCGTCCAGCGCGTTGATGCCGTGATCGGGATGACCGGCCGCATGGGCAGCCTTGCCACGGAAGGTCCACTCCCAGTGCGTGCACGCGAGCGCGTACTGCCGCGACGCCGTCCGGTCGGAAGGGTGAAAGATCAGCACGGCGTCGAAGTCGTCGAAGAGCCCGTCGTGGCAGAGGGGAATCTTGCCGCCACCGCCCTCCTCGGCCGGCGCGCCAACGATGGTCACCCGAGCGTCAATGTGGCACTCGTTGAGCGAGCGCGCAAGCGCAATGCCGGCCCCAGCAGAGGACGTCGCGATCAGGTTGTGCCCGCAGGCGTGACCGAGACCTCGCAACGCGTCGTATTCGCACACGAATGCAACGTGCGGGCCCGCGGTGCCGTGCCTCGCCACAAAGGCCGTCGGCATCCCCGAGACACCACGTTCGACGCGAAATCCCTGCTGCTCGATGACGCGGCTGAGGAGGCGCGCCGACTCGACCTCCTCGAAGCCGATCTCGGCCAGCGCGTGGATGGAACGCGAGGTGGTGATCAACTCGTCGGCGCAGGCCGTGGTGGCGTCATGGATCGCCCGATGGATTTCGACGGGAACAGCTGTCGTCATGCGCTTCTCCTGGGCCGCTATTGTGCATAACGTGGAGAGTCCCGAGCGCCTCTACGTGGACGCGGAGGCGTCGTTCGCCGCGTGGGACGTGGTCAAGGATGTCGTCGACGAGTTCATCGACCTGGCGCTGAACTATCGCCAGAGCGGGCACCCGGGTGGTTCGCGCTCGAAAGTCCATCTGCTCCTCGCGACCATGCTGTCGGGGGCGATGCGCTGGGACATCCGCCGCCCGTGGCTCCCGTTCGGCGACCGGTTCGTCCTCTCGGCGGGGCACACCGTCCCGGTCGTGTACGCAACACTCGCCGCGCTCAACGAGACGCTCCGGCTGCGCGCGAGCCGCGACCCGAACCCGGCGTTCACCCTGCCCGAGAATGGGCGCTGGGCTCTTGCGCCCGAGGACCTGACGAGACTGCGGCATCGCGGCGGGCTTCCGGGACACCCGGAGATGGCGGGCAAGACCCTGTTCCTCAAGTTCAACACCGGTCCATCGGGTCATGGGATGCCTCCCGCCGCCGGCGAAGCGCTCGCACTCAAGCTCGCGGGAGCCGGGGAGGTGCGCGTCTTCGTCGTCGAGGGGGAGGGCGGCCTGACCGCGGGTGCGAGCCACGAGACTCGCAACGCGGCCTGGGGGCTCGGGCTGTCGAATCTCGTGTTCCTCGTCGACTGGAACGACTACGGCATCGATGACTTCGCCGCGTCGTCGGTGGTGCCGGGAACACCCTCGACGTGGTTCGGGTCGTACGGATGGCGCGTGTCGGGGACCATGGATGGATCGGAATGGTCACCGGTCACCAAGGCCGTCCTCGAGGCTGCATGTGGCGAGAACCCCGACGGTGTGCCGTCCGTCGCATGGTTCCGGACTCGCAAGGGACGCGGATACGGCAAGTACGACAACAAGAGTCACGGCTCTCCGCATGCCATGAACAGCGATCAGTTCTGGGACCTGCGCCACGCGTTCATGGCGAAGTACGGCATGAGCTACGCCGGAGTGGACGAGCCGGCGCCCGCGGATCCCGTCGCCGTGCGCGAGCAGGCGGCGGAGAACCTGCGTCGTGCGGCGCGAGTGCTCGCAGACCATGCGGAGGTTGTCGATGCGGTTTCCGATCGCCTCGTCGAGCTGGCGGACCAGGTACCGGACCAGATCGACGGCCTCACCGTCGGCGGTCACGGCGCCGATGTCTTCGCGGATCCACGGCTGACGGATTTCCGCGCCTATCCGGCGGCGCTCTACCGGAAGCCGGGCGATAAGCAGGCCAATCGCTCCGCGTTCGGCGCGTGGAGCGCGTGGGTGAACGCCATGGCCAAACAGGACTATGGGCGCCCCCTGTTCATCGCCGCATCGGCCGACCTCGCCGATTCGACGAACCTCTCGGGCTTCGCCAAGGACTTCGGCGACATGCGCGGGTCTGGCTGGTACGAGCGCGATACGAACCCGCGCGGTGCGCTGCTCCCCACCGAGATCACAGAGTTCACCAACGCGGGCATGATCGTCGGGCTCGCGACGGTGAACCTGTCGCACGAGCCGTTCACGTCCTTCAACGGTTTCTGGGGTGCGTGCTCCACTTACGGCTCGTTCAGCTACCTCAAATACGGCGAGATGCGTCTGTTCAGCCAGCTCGCCCAGGACTGCGAGCTCAAGGTCGGCAAGGTCCTCTGGGTGGCCGGTCACTCCGGTCCGGAGACCGCCGAGGACTCGCGAACCCACTTCGGGATCTATGAGCCCGGGGTGACTCAGCTCTTCCCGGAGGGCAAGGTCATCGACCTGCACCCGTGGGAGTACAACGAGGTGCCCGTGGTGCTCGCCGCCGCCCTTGCCACCGAAGTTCCGATCGTCGCCCTCCACCTGACGCGACCGGCGATCGAGCTTCCGGATCGAGAAGCGCTCGGCATGCCGAGCCACTTCGAGGCGGCGCGCGGTGCCTACGTCCTCCGTCCGTTCCGCAACGACCTTCCCGCGATGGGGACGGTGTTCGTGCAGGGGACGACCACCACGGCGAACCTGGTCAAGACGCTCCCGGATCTCGACAATCTTGGCCTCAACGTCAAGGTCGTCGCCGCGATCAGCCCGCAGCTGTTTCGGATGCAGCCGGCAGCGTATCGCGACGGCGTGATCGCCCCCGCCGACCGCCTTGATGCCATGGCGATCACCAACCGGACCGTCAGGCTGATGCGTGACTGGGTCGACGGGCCGCTTGGTGCCGAGTATTCGATGGGCGCGGACTGGGATGACCGCTGGCGCACGGGCGGATCGGTCGACGAGGTCATGGACGAGGCGCACCTCACGACGTCGCACATTCTCGAGGGCGTTGGCCGGTTCGTCCGCGACCGCGAGAGCCGGCTCCAGCGCCTGCGAGCCCTGGTCGCCGCGGCCGATCGAACGTCGCCCTAGGGAGCGGCTACACTGCGGCTCGATGCACATCGGCGTGCGGCACGATCGTACGAGCGAAGCTCTGGCGACGCATGACGAGGCCCCGCCGGTGCGTGGCCGTGGAGAGGCGCCGGCCGTGGCAAGGACGAGCGATGGATAAGGGCGTCGCCCTCGGATTGGTGCTGCCCATGCACGAGCGGCCCGACGACGGCGGCAAACCGACGTGGACGGACATCAGCACGTGGGCTCGTCGTGGCGAGGAACTGGGCGCCGACACGGTGTGGTTGGCGGACGAGATTCTCTGGCGCGTTGACGAGTGGCCCGGTCCCCGAGGCTGGTGGGATTGCCTCACCATGACCGGAGCGGTTGCGGCGAGCACGTCGAAGGTCGGCGTCGGGACGTGGGTGATGTCGGCGCTTCAGCACAAGCCGGGGATGATCGTCAGGGCTGCTGAGGCGCTCGACGAGATATCGGACGGACGCTTCGTGCTGGGGCTCGGTGCCGGCCACGGCGGTGGCGCCGAGTCCTTCGGATATCCGGCCGACAGGCCGGTAACGCGCTACCTCGAGGCGCTGGACATCATCGTGCCGTTACTGCGCGGTGCGCCGGGCGCGACGTTCGACGGCCAATTTCATCATGTCAAGAACGCTGACGTGCGTCCGCGTGGACCTCGAACGGGGCGCATCCCTCTGATGATGGGCGGGCATTCGACACGCACGATGACGGCGGCCGCGAAGCACGCCGACATCTGGAGTGCATACGCAACATCGAGCAGCTTGCCTGAAGCCTTTGCGACGATGACAGGCGAGCTGGATCGGATCTGCGAGAGCATCGGCCGCGACCCGACGACCATCGGTCGGTCAGTCGGCGCGTTCGTCGAGCCGGGGGACGCGAAGTCGACCGAGGCGACAGGGTTCGGTATTGCGATATCGGGCTCGATCGATCAGATCACCGAAACGATCGCCCGCTTCTCAGCAGTGGGTGTCACGCGCGTGGAGGTGATGCCCTGGCCGCCCTCGATCGACACGGTCGAGCAGCTGGAACCGGTGTTCGCCGCCTTGTCTCGCGGCCACCCTGTTTGAACTGACGTCGAGCGTCGCTAGTCCAGGACCACGTCGTTGCCCTCGTCGGCCAACGCTCGAAGGGTGCGGTCGGGTCGATCACGGCGGCGAGAGAATGGTGATGCTCCCCGACTTGGCGGGTGGCGCTTTGGTCAGGGCGAGGGGCACGGGCCAGGAAAGCTCAATGAGCCACCGGCGTTCCTCATGAAGGCGCCCGCGTTGCCGGAGGCATCAGTCTCGACAACGACTTCCTGACCCGGTGACCCATGAGCGCCCGCGAGTTGGTCCAGGACGATCTTGCCATCGGGCTTGACGGCAACCACAACCCGCCACGGGAGCCGGGGCGCGCCGCGTGATCCGTCTCGGAACTCCACCCCATTCCCGCACGTGATCGTGCGCTTTGGGCCACCGACCCACGGCGTCACGACAACTGCACCGGCCGAGTAGTTGTTCACGTCAAGGACCCATGTCCCATCGCGTGTGGGCGTCGCAAACGCGCTGCTGCATGCCACCCCGGTCAGGCCGGTCAGGAACAGCGCCGCGGCACGCGTCCACTTCATGTGGGGATCTTCGCCCCGTCATTCTGGGAACGGGATGACGTCGGGGTCGCAGTCGGCAAGCCCGGCCCATCGGCTGGCGCGACCCGCTGCCCGACGTGTCGGCGAGGGCCTGACGAACACCTGTACGACACCGGGATCGCAAGTCCTCGCCGTCGATCTCCCGCCGAGATGGAAGCTCGTCTGCGAGTTTCGAACGACCACCTGCCTCGATCGTGAGCGGGCTGAGAACGATGCCCCCGTTTCGGAGCTGGACGATACGGCGTCCTCGCGCCCGTTGTGCGCGCCATGCGACTAGCATCTGAGGTCGTGAGCATCGGTAGCTGGTTCGAGGATCGCGTGAATCAGGTCGACGCGCGTCGTATGCATCGCCGCAAGCATCTCCCGGATTCAATCGAGAAACCGTACTGGCACAACGACGCGTTCGCCAAGGACTCAGCCCGTCTCGAAGCCTTGGGCTACGCGGTCGAATCCGAGGTCGACAACGATGCGTATGTCAATTCGACGTACCCGGCGAACACCGGCGGAGGCTTTGGTCAGTTGAGCCGGACCGTCACTCGGCGAGTGCCGTCCATACACGTGAAGTACCGGCGGGAGCCACCGACGCGCTGAGTGACGTCACCGTTGCTCCGGGCGGCGATGACAGCGTGGCCACAGATGGCCGCGGCGTCTGGAGGATCCGCCTTCTTGGGAGTCGCTTCAGACGTCGGCCCTGCGCAGCGTGTGGGGCCCGTATCGCAGTGCGGTGGAACGCCCCGCGGCACCCACCGCAAAACTCACCTCTTCTCCGAAGTGGCCGTAGTCGTCACCCTCGACGATGGTGAATCGCCGGGCACCATCCGGCCGCAATCGTGCGGCGGACGCAAGCGGCATCGTCATCTCGGGATCGATGATGTATAGCGACCGGTTGATGCGCGCGATGGTGATCTCGCCGATGTCGCCGCGGAAGTGGCCGGCGAGGCGGCCCAGGCTCACCCGCGAATGTCCGTGCGCGGTCTCGGCAGCGTCCCCCCAGCGACGCAGCACCGAGGCCACGCTGTGAAAGATCATGTCGACGCCGAGGCTCGGCACCGGAGTGTTGGTGTTGCTCAGCACGGCCGCGCACAGGCCCCATTCCGGCGAGAACCCGATCTTGGTCGTGAAACCGGGGAACCCACCACTGTGCCCGCGGATGCCGACCCCGTCGACCTGCCAGATCATCCAACCGAGCCCGTGACTCGGTTGCTCGGGCCGCTGCCATTGCGTGCGCTGCATCTCGCGCCGTGACAGGTCGGAGATGAGGTTTCCGACGCCCGGGAAATGAGCGTGCTGATAAGTGAGCAGATCCGGCACTGTCGAGACGAGCCCACCCGCGGGGGCAAAGGCGCGCGCCTCGGCGTGACGCGTCGGGCGTCGCGGCTCTCCGGGGCGTCGACGGTAGTACCCGGTCGCGAGCGTCCGACGCACGCGCGGCGCCAGCGACGGGGCGCTCCCGTGCATACGGAGCGGCCCCAGGAGATTCCGTTGCAG
>Ga0307373_10003646_pt1 | contig 26625 bp, 40 predicted proteins | sample OX2MG_FD_202534 | JGI IMG/M metagenome (GOLD analysis project Ga0307373, IMG submission 202534) | Soil microbial communities from Risofladan, Vaasa, Finland - OX-2 | ecosystem: Environmental > Terrestrial > Soil > Coastal area > Acid sulfate soil | place: Finland: Risofladan, Vaasa | collected...
CGGGCCCGAGCGCTTCAGCGCCAGCGCGACGCGCTCGATGCCGACGGCGTCGATGCCGACCTTCACAGCGAGATTGTCTCGCAGGCCGCCCATGAGCCGGTGAAGGTGCCGCCGAGCATGCTCGGAAGATGAGCCGCGCTATTCGACGGTGACGCTCTTCGCCAGGTTCCTCGGTTGGTCCACGTCGGTGCCCAGGGCCACGGCCACGTGGTAGGCGAAGAGCTGGAGCGCGACAGTGTTGAGCACGGCTCCGGCCGCCTCGTCGGCGGGCGGCATGAAGAGCAGGTCGGCGGCGACCCCGTCGGCCGAATGATCGCCCTCGGTCACCAGCGCCAGCACGGGGGCATCCCGCGCCGCCATCTCGTGGATGTTGCTGATCATCTTCTCCCGGGTCGGCGAGTTGGTGGCGAGGGCGACCACCGGGAAGCTCGCATCGAGCAGCGCGATGGGACCGTGCTTCAACTCGCCGCCGGAGGCGCCCTCGGCGTGCAGGTAGCTGATCTCCTTTAGCTTCAGTGCGCCCTCCAGCGCGATCGGGTAGTTGATGCCGCGCCCGGTGAACATGAAGTTGCGGTACTGCGCGTACTTGAGAGCCAGCTCCCTTATCCGCGGCTCCATCGCCAGCACCGCGCGCAGCCCCTCGGGGATGCCGCGGAGCGCTTTGACCAGCTCCTCCAGGCGCTCGGGCGAGAGCCGGTGCCGGGAGGCGGCCAGACGCATCGCCAGCAGGTAGTGGCTGATCGCGTGGCTGACGAAGGTCTTGGTCGAGGCGACGCCGATCTCAGGGCCGGCCTGGAGGTAGATGACACCCTGAGCATCGCGCGCCGCGGTGCTGCCGACGACGTTGGTGATGGCCACGGTGAGCGCGCCGCGCTCGAGGGCCTGGCGCATGCCCATGATGGTGTCGGCCGTCTCCCCGGACTGGGTGACGATGACGGCCAGGGAGTCCTCGCCCAGCATGGGCCGGCGGTAGCGGAACTCGGAGGCGTCCTCGGCCTTGGCCGGGATGCCCGCCCAATCCTCGATCACGTACTCGCCGAGCATCGCGGCGTGGAGCGAGGTGCCCATCCCGAGCAGCTTCACGTTGCGGATCCGGTTCAGCTTCTCGTCGCCGACGGAGAACTCGTTGAAGGTGATGGCGCCGTCGTCCTGGATCCGGCCGCGGAGGACGTTGGCGGCGGCCTCGGGGGTCTCCTGGATCTCCTTCAGCATGAAGTGCTCGAAGCCGCCCTTCTGCGCCTGGGAGACGTCCCAGTCGACCGAGATCACCTTCGGCTCGACGGCGACGCCGTCGAGGGTGGTCACCTGCGGCCCGACTGGGCTGATGGCCACGATCTCGCCCTCACCGAGGACGAGCACCCGCTTGGTGTAGGGGATGATGGCCGTGATGTCGGAAGCGAGGAACCACTCGCCCTCCCCCATCCCCACCACCAGCGGCGCGTTGAGCCGGGCGCCGATCAACAACTCGGGGTCGTCGTGCGAGTAGAGCGCGATCGCGTAGGCGCCCTTGATCTTCTGTAGGGCCTGGCGGACGGCACTCAGCAGGTCGCCCTGGTAGAGGTCCTCGACCAGGTGCGGGATGACCTCGGAGTCGGTCTCGGAGGTGAACTCATGGCCCTTCGCCTCCAGCTCCTCCTTCAGCTCCTGGAAGTTCTCGATGATCCCGTTGTGGACGACCATGATCCGCGCGTAGCAGTCCGAGTGGGGGTGCGCGTTGACGATCGTCGGCTTGCCGTGCGTCGCCCAGCGGGTGTGCCCGATGCCAAGACGGCCCTTGGGCATGTTCTCCGTCAGCTTGGCGATCAGGTCGTCGACCTTCCGCTCGCTCTTGGTCAGCGTCGAGTGGATGTCGGTCTCCATCACCGCCACGCCGGCGGAGTCGTAGCCTCGATACTCGAGCCGCTTCAGCGACTCCATGAGGATGGGGGTCGCCTCCCGTTCGCCGACGTAGCCGATGATCCCACACATGGTTCTTTGATTCGCTCCTGGTGAGGTCCGCCGCACACCGGCGACGAGCCATCCGGCCCTTCTCAGGTTACGTAAAGACCAACGAGCCCGGCGCAGTGCCGGTTACGGGCTCGGCGTCGGCGTTGGCGATGGTTGCACAACCGGGTTCTTCTGGATCGTGATGGTGACGGTTACCGAGGTGACAGTGCTGGTGATATTGGGTGGCAGGGTGAGACGGACAGGGCGGGTGATGGAGGAGGTCGCTCCGTCCACCGCGATCGCCGGGAGGGCCAGGCTGTTGAGCCCGGCGAGGTCTCCGGCGGAGCCCGCGATGATCACGAACAGCGGATTGAGATCGATGGCGGTTATCCGGTAGCCCGGAGCCACGTTGCCCGTCGGCGTCTCGACGACCGGGACCTGGCTGGTCTGGGTCGGCCGGGTCGCCTCCACGTGGAGGCTCGCGATCAACGACGAGTCGTCGACATGGGTGAGGGGGTCCGTGTCGTTGGGAAGGGTCGCCGGCCGGCCGTTGCGGACGAACTGGATCGCCAGGCTCGGGATGTCGGCGGTGGAGGCGGCGATCGGCTCCGCGGGCGCAACGAAGGCCTGGAGGTCCTTCAGCTCCCCAGCGGCTCCGGTGATGCCAAGAGCGGCCGGGGTAACCGCGATCTTGCCGGGGACGGCGGTCCAGCCCTCGGCGTAGGTGATCCTGGTGTCGATCGGCACGCTGACGGTGACCCGGTCGTCGACGGTGACCTGGATGGGGATGGTGTCGTCGAGGGGACGAACGCTGCTGCCGCCCCCCACCACCTTGGGGTGGCCGGTGGCGGTGACAACGCCGTTCTTGACCTTGGAGGCGTCCACCACCACCGTCACGTTGCTGGCGGGGATCGCATGCAACTCGTCGGCAAGCCCGGTCAGGACGACCGGGAAGGTGGTCGGCGAATGGACCAGGATCTTGTCGCCGGGCAGCCCGTCATATTCAATCGACGCCTTGACCTGCACCGTGACGACCGGGTTCTCCTGGAAGGCGACCGCCGCGAAAAGGCCCAAAGAGAGCACCAGAGCCAGCAGCTTCAGCTGCCAGTTGCCGAAGATCCAGCTCATCTCCGGCCCATCTCCAGCAGGCCGGCCAGGGCGCGCGGCCGGCCGTTGGTCGAGGTCTTCCGCTGCAGGCTGCCGACCAGCCGCGCCCGCAGGCCGTCCGCGTCGAGGTTGCGGCTTATCTTCCCGTCCTCGACGACCGAGATCGAACCCGTCTCCTCCGAGACGACCAGCACGATGGCGTCGGAGACCTGGGAGAGCCCGATCGCCGCCCGGTGCCGCGTTCCCAGGCGTTCAGCGCCCCTCACCCGCTCCTCGGGCATCGGGAGGAGGCAGCCGGCGGCGACGACCGTGTTGCCGCGGATGATCGCGGCGCCGTCGTGGAGGGGCGAGTTGGGGAAGAAGATCGTCTGCAGGAACTCCGCCGTCAGCTCACCGTTGATGCGGACGCCGGTCGCGGCGTAGTCCTCCAGGCCGACCTCCCGTTCGAAGACGATCAGCGCTCCCGTCTTGCGGGAGCTGAGTCGCTCGGCCGCGCGGATCGCCTCCGCGACGCCGCGGTTGAAGGCCTGCGGACTGAACGCTGAAAGCTGAAGGTTCAGATGGCTGAGGCGGCCGACCTGGTCGAGGGCGCGGCGAAGCTCGGGCTGGAACAGCACTATCACCGCGATCACGACGAAGGGCGCCGCGTTTTGGAAGAGCCATTTGAGCAGCAAGAGGTTGAGGGCGCTGGCGACGATGCCGACGAGCGACAGCAGGACCAGTCCCACCAGCAGCTCCACCGCCCGGGTGCCGCGGACGAGCTTGAGCGCGTAATAGAAGAGGACGGCCACGACCAGGACGTCGATTACCTCAACCCAGCCGACCTTCACGACGGCGCCGGCCATCGAGCCGAGCAGGCTGAGGACGTAGCGAGCCATCAGCTGATCAGCGCCATGAGGGCCATCTGGGCGTGGAGGCGGTTCTCGGCCTGGTCGAAGACGGCCGAGGCGGGACCGTCGATGACCTCGTCGCTGACCTCCTCGCCTCGGTGGGCGGGCAGGCAGTGGAGGAAGACGGCGCCGGGTGCGCGCTCCATCAGGGCGGCGTCAACCTTGTAGCCGGAGAAGTCCGAGCGCCTCTGCTGGGTCTCATCCTCGAATCCCATCGAGGTCCAGACGTCCGTGTAGATCACCTTCGCGCCGGCGACCGCGTTCAGGTAGTTGCTGACCTGCATGCCGGGCGCGACGCGGCGGAGCGCCTCCGACGGCTCGTAGCCGGGCGGGGTGACCACCGTGAAGGGAAACCCTAAGAGGGCGTGCGCGTGGGCCAGCGAGGTGACGATGTTGTTGCCGTCGCCGACGAAGGCGACCGGTGCCTCGAGCGATCCACAGCGCTCGCGGATGGTCATGAGGTCGGCCAGCACCTGGCAAGGGTGCTCGAGCTCGGTCAGGGCGTTGATCACGGGGATCGACGCCGAGTGCGCCAGCTCGACCAGGTCGGCGTGGCGCCGAAGGCGGGCGACGACCAGGTCGACATAGCGCTCGAGCACACGGGCGGCGTCGGCCACCGGCTCGCGCACGCCGATCTGGACGTCGCCTTCGGCGAGGGCGATGGTCGCCCCACCGAGCCTGGTGATGCCGACCTGGAAGGAGACCCGGGTTCTCATCGACGGCTTCTGGAAGACCATCGCGACCTGCTTGCCCGTCAGCGGACGTTCCCGCCACTCGCCCGCCTTGATCCGGGCGGCGAGGTCGAGTATGCCGAGCAGCTCCTCCCGGTCAAGGTCGGAGATGCTGAGGAAGTCGCGGCCCCGCATGGTCAAAAGGGAGTTGGTCAAGATGAAAATCTTAGGACTCCGGGTTCGACGCTAAAGCCGCGGCGTGATCAGCTCCCCGCTGACGACCGGCCGCTCGGAGAGGTCGAGGGCCGAATCGAACTCCGGTAGTCGGGCTCGCAGGACCCGGTCGTCACGAAGCGTGAGGACGAGGTCGCGGCAGCCCGAGGGCTCGAGGCCGAAGTCCGCCGGGCGGAGCGCGATCGGCTTGCCACGGCGGAGATGGACCGTCAGCCGGTCCGAGATCCGAATCTCGGACCAGCGGTCGGTCGACCAGTCGGTCGGCGCGGCCAAAGAGGCGGTCTCGACTCTGTCCCAGAGCGCGTGCTGCTCCACCCTCCCCTGAACGACCACCATCCGGTCCCGGAAGAAGCCGAGCCGGCAGGGAGGCCAGACGCGGAGCTGCCAGCCCGCCCAAGCGGCGAGCCCGACGCCGATCAGGGCGCCGGCGCCGAGGGCCAATGCCGCTGGCCCGCTCCCCTCGAACCACCAGACGAGCGCGGCGACCAGGCCGAAGGTCACCCCGACGGCCGCGCCCGAGGCCGCCAGGAGAACCGAAGAGCGCCGCGAGCGAGCGAAGATCACCCGAGCCCCACCAGAACTGAAGTGTATGCCTGAATCCGGCCCCGAAACGGCGGCTAATTGACCTGCCGGGCGGCCCCCTCCCAATAGGCCTGGCGAAGCTCACGCTTGAGGATCTTCCCGCTCGGGTTGCGGGGGATCGTCTCCACGAAGTCGACCGTCCGCGGACGCTTGTAGCCGGCCAGCAGCGGCCGCGACCACTCGATCAGCTCCTCGGCCACCAGCTCCGCGCCCGGCCTGCGGACGACCACCGCCTTGACCGTCTCGCCCCACTGGTCGTCGGGCACCCCGATGACGGCGACGTCGGCTATCGCCGGGTGGCCGGCGAGGACGCTTTCGAGTTCGGCCGGATAGATGTTCTCCCCGCCGGACACGATCATGTCCTTGATCCGGTCCTTGATGTAGAAGTAGCCGTCAGCGTCCTGAGTCCCGGCGTCGCCGGTGTGGAACCAGCCATCGCGGATGACGTCGGCGGTGTCCTGGGGACGCTTCCAGTAGCCCTCCATCGTGCCGCCACCCCGGTAGACGATCTCTCCGATCTCGCCGTGGGGGACCTCGTTGTCATCCGGGTCGACCACCTTCATGTCCGCCCCCAGGGTCGCCCGGCCGCAGCTCAGCATGCGCTCGCCGGCGTGCTCGTGGTGGGCCAGGAAGGTGATGGCGCCGGTGGTCTCGGTCAGCCCGTAGACCTGGGTCAGGTGGCACCTGAAGGTGTCGATGGAGCGCTGGAGAACGGCCTGGCTGATCGGCGAGGCCCCGTAGAGGATGTTGCGCAGGGAGGAATAATCGCGGCCCTGCGACTCCGGCAGCGAGGTCAGGAAGAGCAGGGCGGCCGGAACCAGGAAGGCGGTCTCGACCCTCTGCTCCTCAAAGACCTGGAGAACCTGCTGGGGCAAGAACTCGCGCAGCAGCACCGCCGTGCTCCCGGTGACCATGGCGGCCATGGCCCAGCCGCAGCCGCCGATGTGATAGAGCGGCATGGCGACCATGGCCCGGCCGCCGACCCGCAGCTCGGGCACCTCGGTGCCGAACACCCCCGCCGTGGCGAAGAGGTTCAGACCGCTCAGCATGGCGCCCTTGGGGAGCCCGGTCGTCCCTGAGGTGTAGAGCTGCCAGCTGGTCCTCGTCTCCTCGTCCAGGTGAGGATCGCCCGAGTCCATCCGCGGCAGCTCGCCGAAGCCGAGAACGCGGGTGCCGGCGGCGTCGGCCTGGCTCCGGAATTCCTCTCCCGCAACGATCGCGACCGACTGGGCGTCGGCCGCCACCTTGGCGACCTCGGTGCCGGTCAGGCGCCAGTTGACAGGGGTTGCGATCGCGCCCGCCTTGTCGAGGGCGAAGAGCAGCTCGATGTAGTCGTCGGTGTTCTTGTCGAGGATGGCGACGTGGTCGCCCGGCTTCACCCCGAGGTTCTTTACCAGGCCCGCGGCGAGCTTCGAGCTGGAAAGGTCCAGCTCACCCCAGGTACGAGCGCGGCCCTCGAACCAGGTGGCCTCCAGACCCGGCTGCCGTCGGGCCCACCACCGGCAGATCTCCGAAACAGTTCGCATGGCGCGATCTTAGGGCGGTCGCGCGGCGCGTAGGCCGGATTTATCCCGGCCGAACGGGTTGCTTGAGCGAAACCCACGCCGGGGGCCGAGAGGGGGAGATCCGGAAGAGGGGGCCGGCCCCTCTTGCCCCGTATTACCGCTTGGTGTACTGAGGAGCCTTGCGGGCCCGCTTGAGGCCGGGCTTCTTGCGCTCCTTCTCCCGCGAGTCGCGGGTGAGCAGGCCGGCCTTTTTGAGGACCGAGCGAAGCTCGGGATCGGTCTCCAGCAGGGCCCGGGCCACCCCGTGCGCGACGGCCCCGGCCTGGCCCGACTTGCCACCGCCGACGACCTTGACGCTGGCGTCGAAGCGCTTGGTGTCGGCGACCTTGAAGGGCGTCATCACGACCAGCTCGAGGGTGCGGCGGCCGAGGTACTGGAGGGCAGGCTTCTCGTTGATCGTCACCCGCCCATCGCCGGGCTGGAGGCGGACGCGGGCGATCGCGCTCTTCCGCCGACCGGTCCCGTGTCCCGAATTCTGCTCAGTTGCCAAGATCGATATCCCCCGCCTGGTTGAACTTGATCGCCTTCGGCTGCTGGGCCGAGTGCTCGTGCTCGGGTCCGGCGTAGACACGCAAGCGCTTCAGCATATCGGCGCCCAGCGTGTTGCGCTGCAGCATGCCGCGGACCGCGTTGTAGACCGGGAAGGTCGGGTCGAGCTCCTGGGCCTGCCTCAGCGTCCGGCTTCGCAGACCGCTCGGGTAGCCCGAGTAGCGGGTATAGGTCTTGCCGTCCATTTTGGAACCGGTCACCAGCACCTTCTGCGCGTTGACGACGACCACGTGGTCGCCGGTATTGACGTGCGGCGTATAGGTCGGCTTGTGCTTGCCCTTCAAAAGGCGCGCCACACTGGAGGCCAGGCGGCCGAGGGCGACGCCGGTGGCGTCGACCACGTACCAGTCCCCTTTGAGGTCCTCGTTCCTGGCAGTCCAGGTCTTCTGCTTCAACTTTTTTCCTCTGACGAATTCATTCCGTAGATCACTTCCATGAGGGTCAACCCCCCGGCGGGCGCCGTCCTCACCTTATCGCCGGCGGCTCGCCTGCGGTCGCGGGCGGCGAGCAGCTCGCCCAGCCAGGCCGGCGGCCGGCGCCCGCTCCCCACCTCGGCCAGCGCTCCCGCGATGCCGCGCACCAGGCCCCGCAGGAAGCCCTCCGCCTCCAGCTCCAGCTCGACGAACCGATCGACGCGCCTGACGGTCGCCGAGCGCATTTCGCGGGTCCGCGAGCCCTCCGGCTCGGATGCCGAGCAAAAGCTGGTCCAGTCGTGCCTTCCGACCAGCGCCACTGCCGCCTCGCCCATCGCCCGCACATCGAGCGGGCCGGCAAGATGCCAGCAGCGCTGCCGCTCCAGCGCCGGCCGCGCCGGCCGGTCGAGGTACCGGTAGCGGTACCTTCTGCCGAGCGCCGAGTAGCGAGCGTGGAACGGGTCGGCCACGACCGCGGCGCTCAAAGCGCTCACGTCGGCCGGCAGCTTCGCGTTGAGCGCCGCCACCAGCTTGGGGACCGGGATCGAGTCCTCCGGCAGCCGGAAGTTCGCGACCTGACCGAGGGCATGAGCCCCCGCGTCGGTCCTTCCCGCCCCGTAGACAGTGATCCGCCTGCCGGTCAGCTCGAACAGCGCCCGCTTCAGCTCACCTTCGACGGTGCGCCGCGCGACCTGCTGCTGCCAGCCCGAAAAGCCGGTCCCGTCGTACTCCAGCACGACCTTGATATTCACTTTTCAATCTCTCACGAGGCCCGGCGAGCCGGGCACGGCGGCGGCGAGCCTAGTCGACGATCTCGATGATCACCATCGGGGCGGCGTCGCCAAGACGCATGCCCTTGTTGATGATCCGGGTGTACCCACCCGGCCGCTCCTTCAGGCGCGGCAGGATGTTGGAGAACAGCTTCTCGATCAGGTCCGGCCTGGTGAGCTCCGCCGCCACGTGGCGCCGGGCCGCGAGGTCGTCCCCCTTGGCGGCCGTGATCAGCCGGTCGACGTGCCGCCGCAGCTCCTTGGCCTTCGCCTCGGTGGTGGTGATGCGACCTGCGTCGATGAGCGAGGTGACGAGGTTTCGCATCAGCCACTTGCGGTGGTCGGTGTCGCGGCTGAACTTGCGGCCGCTCTTTCCGTGTCGCATCAGTGAAAGACGGTGTCCAGCTCTTCCGGCTTGATGTAGCTCTTCTCGACCAGCTTCTCCTTGATCTCGTCCAGCGACTTGCGGCCGAAGTTGCGGAGCGAGAGCAGCTCCTCCTCCTTCTTGGCGAGCAGCTGTCCGACGGTGGAGATGTCGTTGGCCTTGAGGCAGTTGAAGGCGCGGACCGAGAGGTCCAGCTCCTCGATCGGGGTGTCGTTGGTGCGGCTGGGCGCGGCCCGGCCGGCGGTCGCCGCCTCGGGCGCGGTGGCCCGCTCGGGGAAGCTGACGAACAGCTCCAGGTGCCGGGTGAAGAGCTCGGCCGCCTGGGCCACGGCCTCCTCCGGCCGCATGGTGCCGTCGGTGGAGACGTCGAGGATCAACCGGTCATAGTCGGTCGCCTGCCCGACCCGGGTCTTCTCGACCGTGAAGTTGGCCTTCAAGACCGGGGAGAAGATGGCGTCGATCGGGATCACGCCGATCGGCTGGCCCTCGCGCTTGTTGCGCTCGGCCGGCACGTAGCCACGGCCGCGCTCGACGTTGAGCTCCATCCGGAGGTGGCCCTTGTCGGCGATGGTCGCGATGTAGAGGTCGCCGTTGACGATCTCGACGTCGCTGGTGGTCTGGATGTCGGAGGCGTGGACCTGGGCCGGGCCGCGGACGTCGAGGGTCAGCGCGACCGGGTCCTCGGTGAAGCTCTTGAGGTTCAGCTGCTTGAGGTTGAGGATGACCTCGGTCACGTCCTCCTTGATGTGCGGGATCGAGGTGAACTCGTGCGCCACGCCGTCGATCTGGATCGAAGTGACCGCCGCTCCCCAGAGCGAGGAGAGCAGCACCCGCCGCAGGGTGTTGCCGAGGGTGATGCCGAAACCGGGCTCGAGCGGCTCGATCTCGAACTTGCCAAATATGTCGGTGCCTCCCTCCAGCCGCTTGACCGAGGGCGCAACCGAAACCGGGGTGTCTATCGCCAACTTGAAATGAAACCTCCCATGGGTTTAGCGCGAATAAAACTCGACGATCAGGTGCTCTTCGACGCCCATCTCCATCTCATCGCGCTCGGGGAGGGACAGCACCTTGGCACTCTTTTCGCCCTCGTTGTACGAGAGCCAGGACGGCATCGTCCGCGAACCGGCCGCGTCCCGGGCGACGTCGAAGACGGCGCTCCCGGTGGCGCTGCGCTCGCGCACCCTGACCACGTCACCGGGCCGCACCTGGTAGGAGGGCACGTTGACGACCCTGCCGTTGACCTCGAAGTGCCGATGACCGACGAGCTGGCGGGCCTGCTTGCGGGAAGCTCCCAGGCCCATCCGGTAGACGACGTTGTCGAGACGAAGCTCGAGGTGCCGGAGCAAGTTGAGGCCGGTTACGCCCGGCTCCCGCTCGGCCGCTTCGAAGTAGTTCCGGAATTGACCCTCCATCAGGCCGTAGAGCCGCCGCGCCTTCTGCTTGGCGCGCAGCTGGAGCCCGTAGTCGGAGACCTTGCGCCGACGCGCCAGGCCATGCTGGCCGGGCGGGAAGGCGCGCCGGTCAAGGGTGCACTTGGTGTAGCACTTCTCGCCCTTCAAGTAGAGCTTGGCGCCCTCCCTGCGGCAGAAGCGGCAGACCGGACCCGCGTAGTTGCCCATTTAGACGCGTCTCCGCTTGGGCGGCCGGCAGCCGTTGTGGGGGATCGGCGTCACGTCGGTGATCGCCGAGACCTCGAGCCCGGCGGCCTGGAGGGAGCGGATGGCCGCCTCCCGGCCGGCGCCCGGGCCGCGGACGAAGACCTCGATCGAGCGCATGCCGTGCTCCATCGCCCGGCGGGCGGTGGCCTCGGCGGTCACCTGCGCGGCGAAGGGGGTCGACTTCCGGCTTCCCTTGAAGCCCTGCGCGCCCGCGCTTCCCCAGGAGATCACGTTCCCCTCGATGTCGGCGATGGAGATGATCGTGTTGTTGAAGGTGCTCTGGATGTGCGCCGTCCCCACCGCGACGTTCTTTCGCTCGCGGCGGCGGGTTCGGACGACCTTCTTTTTAACCTTGCCCATTCAGTTCTACTTACCCTTCTTGCGGCGGACGCCTACCGTGCGCTTGGGGCCGCGGCGGCCGCGCGCGTTGGTGCGGGTTCGCTGACCCCGAACCGGGAGCCCGCGGCGGTGGCGGATGCCCCGGTAGGAGCCGATCTCGGTCAAACGCTTGATGTTCATCGCGACCTCGCGGCGGAGGTCGCCCTCGATCAGGATGTCCTTGGTCGTGACCAGGCGATCGACGATCGAGCGAAGCCTGCTGACCTCCTCGTCGCTGAGATCCTTGACGCGGGTGTCAGCGTTGACGTTGGCCTGCTTCACGATCTTGACGGCGGTCGTTCGGCCGATGCCCATGATGTAGGTCATCGCGATCACGACCCGCTTGTCCCGCGGGATGTCGATGCCGGCGATACGAGCCAATTCTGTTTCCTGGCCTCTCCTAACCCTGCCGCTGCTTGTGCTTCGGATTGCTGCAGATGACCCGGACCACGCCTTCGCGCTTGATCACCTTGCAGTTCACGCAGATCTTCTTAACCGACGGTCTGACCTTCATCTCTTGATCTCTCTTATTCGGCCCCGGGACCGGTCCGTCTCCGCCAGCTCGACGCTGACCCGATCGCCGGGCAGGACCCGCACGAAGTGGGTCGAGAGGCGGTCGGCGACATGAGCGAGGACCTTCACCCCGTTCTCGAGCTCCACGCGGAACATTCCGTCGGGGAGAGCCTCGAGCACCCGCCCATCGACCGAGATCGGCGGCTGGGGCACGAACCGCGATTATACCTCATCCGGCGGCCTTCAAACCGCGGGCGGCCGCTTCGGAGGCGCCGAGGGTGAGCACCCGCGGGCCCTCCTCGGTGATCGCCACGGTGTGCTCGTAGTAGGCGGAGAGCCGGCCGTCGGCGGTCATCACCGTCCAGCCGTCCGGCTTGATGTAGACGTCGAAGCCGCCCGCGTTGACCATGGGCTCGATCGCCAGCGTCATCCCCGCCCGGAGCTCGGGACCGGTGTGCGGCGTGCCGAAGTTGGGGACCTGGGGATCCTCGTGCATGTTGCGGCCGATGCCGTGCCCCACGAACTGGCGGACGACCGAGTAGCCGGCCGCCTCCACGTGCTCTTGGATGGCGACGCTGATGTCGCCCAGCCGGTTGCCCGGCCACGCCTTCTCGATCCCAACCCAGAAGGACTCCTCGGTCACCCGGACCAGACGCGCCGCCTCGGCGCTGACCCGGCCGACCGGGACGGTGCATCCCATGTCGGCCCAGAACCCGTCCAGGACCAGGCCGAGGTCGAGGCTCACGATGTCGCCCTCCTTCACCACCCGCTTGCCCGGGATGCCGTGGACGACCTCGTCGTTGACCGAGATGCAGGTCGACTTGGGGAAGTCCTGGTAGCCGAGGAAGCCTGGCCGAGCCCCTCCGGCACGGATCAGGCCGTCCGCCAGCCGGTCGAGCTCGGCGGTCGTCACCCCCGGCTTGCACGCCGCCTTCATCTCGGTGATCACCGAGTTCAGGAGGCGGCCGGAGGCGGCCATCAGCTCGATCTCGTGCTTGGTCTTGAGGTTGATCAAGCGACCCCCTTGATGGACCCCGCCAGCGCCGAGCGCACGCGCTCGCGGACGTCGGCGATGCTGCCCTCGCCATCGATCTCGACCGAGATGCCGCGCTTCTTGTAGAAGTCGAGGATGGGGTAGGTCCGCTGATAGAAGACCTCAGCTCGGCGGCGGGCGGTCTCCTCGGTGTCGTCCTCGCGGTGGACCAGGGTCGAGCCATCCATGTTGCAGCGCCGGTCGTCCCGGGGCGGGTTGTTGACCATGTGGTAGCTGCGGGCGCAGGTCGGGCAGACCCAGCGTCCGGTCAGCCGCTGCACCAGCTCCTCCAGCTCGACGTGCAGGTAGAGCAGCCGGTCGATGTGCTGACCGATCCCCTCCAGCATCCCGTCCAGCGCCTCCGCCTGGGGGACTGTCCGAGGGAAGCCGTCGAGCAGGAAGCCGCGCTTGCAGTCGGGTCGGGTGATCCTCTCCCGGATCATCTCGACCATAACCCCGTCGGGGACCAGCTCGCCGCGATTCATGTACTCGCGAGCCCTGACGCCCAGGGGGGTGCCCCGCTTGACGTCGTCTCTGAGGATGTCGCCGGTCGAGATCTGGGGGATGCCCAGGTCCTGGGTTAGAAAGTCGGCCTGGGTGCCCTTCCCGCTGCCGGGAGGGCCGAACAAGAGCAGGTTCATAGAGGCAGCTCGCATTTCACGGGCGCAATCATAGGATCACCGAATAAACCCGCGATACTGCCGCATGATCAGCTGCGTTTCGAGCTGTTTCATGGTGTCGAGGGCGACGCCGACCACGATCAGGATGGCCGTGCCGCCGAGGTACATCTGCTGGGTGTTGATGCCGGTTATCCGCGAGGTCGCGATCGGCAGCACGACGGTGATCAGGCCGAGGAAGATGCCACCGGCGAAGGTGATCCGGTTGAGGACCGCGTTCAGGTAGTCGGCCGTCGGGCGGCCGGGCCGGATGCCGGGGATGAAACTCGAGTACCGCTTCAGGTTGTCGGCCACCTCGTCGACCTTGAAGGTGACAGACGTGTAGAAGTAGGTGAAGGCGAAGACGAGTAGGAAGTAGATGACGTTGTAGGCGGCGTCGGCCGCGATGCTGGGCCCCGTCGGCTGGAAATAGGTCTGGATCCACTGCGAGGCCTTGTAGTACCAGGTGGCGGTCGGGGCGGCCGCGAAATAGTTGGCAATGATGGTCGGGAAGAACATCACCGAGATCGCGAAGATGATCGGGATGACTCCCGCGGTGTTGACGCGGATGGGCAGGAAGCTGGAGCGCGCGGCCACCGTCCTGGCGCCCCCGGCGACACGCTGGGCCGATTGGATGGGCACCTTTCGCACCGCCTGCTGGACCTCGATGATGCCCGCCGTCACGACCAGGGCGACAACCCCGAAAAGGATGAACGGGATCCAGCCGCTGAGCCCTCCGCCAGTGCTCTGGAGGGTCGTGATCAAAGTCCGCGGGGCGCGGCCGATGATGCCGGCGAAGATGATCAGGGAGATGCCGTTGCCGATGCCGTGCTCGGTGATGAGCTCGCCGAACCACATCAGCATCACGGTCCCGCCCGTCAGCGTGACGATGATCGTCGACCGCTGGAACCAGTCCATGTCGGCCGGCAGGATGGCCGGCGAGGTGTGCTGGAAGAGCACGGTCAGCCCGTAGGCCTGGAGCGCGGCGAGGGCGATGGTCAGGTAGCGGCTCCAGCGGGTGATCCGCCTCCGGCCGAGCTCGCCCTCCTTCGAGATCTCCTCGATCCGGGTCGAGACGACCGTCATCAGCTGCATGATGATGGTGGCGTTGATGTAGGGGTTGAGGCCCATCGCGACGATCGAGAAGGTGGATAGGCCGCCTCCGGAGAAGAGGTCGAGGAGACCGAGCAGGGCCGTCTTGCCGAAGAGCGACTGCAGGGCGGCGGCGCTCGCGCCGGGGATGGACACGTTCGCGAAGAGCCGGAAGGCGACCAGCAGAAACCCGGTGAAGAGGAGCTTGTTGCGAAGCTCCGGGAGCCGGACGGCGTTGTAGAGCGCCTCGAGGAAGTTCATCGGTCGCCCCTACTCCTCGGCCGGCTTTTCCGTGGTCTCCTCGCTCGGTGCCGCCGCCTCAGCTTCGTCGGCCGCCTCCGCCTTCGGCTTGGGGGCCTGACCGCGCGCCACCTGGGACGCCAGCTTGGCCGCGGCGCGTTCGCGCTTGGCCGCGGCACGGCCTGCCTTGGGCGCCACGGTGACGGTGCCACCACGGGCCTCGATGGCCGCGCGGGCTGAATCGCTGATGGCGTCCGCGGTGACGTCCAGCTTGCGCCTCAGCTTGCCGGCGCCCAGCACCTTGACCTTCTGGCCGGCGTCGGCGAGGCCCGCCTCGACGAAGGCGGCCTGGTCGAGGCTGGCGCCGTCCTTGAAGCGGCTCAGCTTGCTCAGGTTGATGATCGCGTACTCGATCTTGAAGGGGTTCTTGAAGCCCCCCAGCTTGGGCAGCCGCTGGGCGAGAGGCATCTGGCCCCCCTCGAACCCGATCCGCCAGCCCGAGCCGCGCGAGTTCTGGCCCTTGGTGCCGCGGCCTGAGGTCTTGCCGTGCCCGGAGCCGGTGCCGCGGCCGATCCGCTTCGACTTGTGACGAGCGCCCTCGGGCGCCTTGAGATCGTGAAGCTGCATCGCCGTCAGTGTCCCCTAGCGTGCTTCTTGTTGGAGCGCTTGCGCCAGATCTTGTAGCGCGAACGCTCGGGCGGGTTCCAGGGCTGGCCCTCGACCGAGATCAGGAACTCCAGGTTCTTCAGCGCGCCGCGGACGGCCTCGTTGTCGGGCAGCTCGCGGGTCTGGTTGAGCTTGCGGAATCCCAGCGCGGCGACGCCGGCCTTGATGTCCTCCGAGTAGCCGATCGCGCTCTTCCGCCAGGTGGCCGTGATCGAGGGGCCGGTCATGACTTGACCTCCTGGTTGGCCGGCTCGGTCGGGTTCGACTGCTCGGTTTCCAGAGTGCCCTTCTCCTCCGCCGTGCGGAAAGCGCGGGCGAGCTTGCGGCCGGCGATCTCCTCGACCGTCTTGCCGCGCAGCTCCGCGATCTCCTGGGCGGTCTTCAGCGACTGCAGGGCGAGCATCGTCGCGCGGACCGTGTTGATCGGGTTGTTGGTGCCCAGCGACTTGGTCAGGATGTCCTTGATCCCCGACGCCTCGATGACGGCGCGCATCGCGCCACCGGAGATCACCCCCGTACCGGGCGCGGCGGGCTTCATCAGGATCTTGGCGGCGCCCCACTTGAAGTTGACCTCGTGGGGGATGGTGGTGCCGACCATGGGGACCTGGATCATGTTCCGCTTGGCCACCTCGACGCCCTTGCGGATCGCCTCCGGCACCTCACGGGCCTTGCCCATGCCGGCGCCGACGCGACCGTTCTGGTCCCCGACGACGATCAGGGCCGAGAAGCGGAACTTGCGCCCGCCCTTGACGACCTTGGCGACGCGGTTGAGGCTGACGACCCTCTCGTTGAGGTCGGACCCACCGCGGTCCCGGTCGCCGTACGGTGCTCGACTACCCACTTAAAACTCCAATCCGGCTTCACGAGCCGCGTCGGCGAGGGCCTTGACCCTGCCGTGATAGATGTATCCGCCGCGGTCGAAGACCACCTTCGCGATCCCGGCCTTGACCGCCCGCTGGGCGATCTCCTTGCCGACCGCCTGGGCGGCGCCGAGGTCGTTCTTGCCGGTCTTCAGGTCCACCGTCGAAGCCGCCGCCAGGGTGCGCCCGGCGGTGTCATCGATGACCTGAGCGTAGGTGTGGGAGGTGCTCCGGAAGACGGCCAGGCGCGGCCGCTCGGCGGTGCCGCGGACCTTTCCGCGAACCCTGCCGTGGCGGCGCACCCGCGCCCCGTTCCGATCCGTCTGCTTGAGCATGCTTTCCTTCCTTACCTACCGGTCTTCGTTTACTTGGCCTTGCCGGCCTTGCCCGCTTTGCGACGGACCTTCTCTCCGCGGTACATGATCCCCTTCCCCTTGTACGGCTCCGGCTTGCGGTAGGCGCGGAGGTTGGCAGCCACCTGCCCGACCAGCTCGGCGTTGGGGCCGCTGACGGAGAACTTGGTGGGATCGGCGACGTCGATCGTGATCCCGGAGGGAGGAGAGAACTTTACCGGGTGCGAGAAACCGAGGTTCATGACCAGGTCGTCGCCCTGCTTGGCGACGCGGTAGCCGACGCCGACCAGCTCCAGGTTCTTGGTGAACCCGGCGCTGACGCCGGTGACCATGTTGGCGACCAGCGTCCGCGTCAGGCCGTGCATCGAGCGGTGCTCGCGGCCGTCTGACGGGCGCTCGCAGACCACGTTCGAGCCTTCGAGCTTGACGGTGATCTGGGCCGGCAGGGCGCGCTCGAGCGTGCCCTTGGGGCCGGTCACCTTGACGTGGTTGGCGTTGACCTCCACCGACACCCCGGACGGGACCGGGATCGGGAGCTTACCGATTCGACTCAAATTCCCTTCTCTCTCATCACCAGACGTAGCACAGTACTTCACCGCCGAGGCCGGCCTTGTTGGCCTGGCGGCCGCTCATCACGCCCTGGCTGGTGCTCAAAACCACCAGGCCGAGCCCGCCGAGCACGCGGGGTATCTCGGTCTTGCGGGCGTAGATCCGCAGCCCGGGCTTGCTGATCCGCTTGATGCCGCCGATCACCCGCTGGCGGTCCGAGCGCACCTTGAACTGTATCCGGAGCACCTCGCCCGGGGAATCGGCCGGCTTCTCGATCTCGAAGCTGGCGATGTAGCCCTCTTCGGCGAGGACGCGCGCCAGCTCCTGCTTCAGCTTGGAGGAGGGCACGAAGACCTCGCTCCGCCGAGCCTTGTTCGCGTTTCGAATCCGCGTCAGCATGTCCGCGATCGGGTCGCTGACGACCCCGGTGTTGGTCAATCCCGTAGCTGTGGGCATTGCCATGGCGGTTACCAGCTGCTCTTGGTCACGCCGGGGATGCGTCCCTCGGCGGCCAGGTTGCGGAAGCAGATCCGGCACATGCCGAACTGCCGCATGTAACCACGCGGGCGCCCACAGAGCCGGCACCGGTTGTGGAACCGGGTCTTGTACTTGGGGGCCGCCTTCCAGGATTCGATCGCGGATTTCTTCGCCAAATTTGCTTCTCCCTATCGCTCGCGCTTGCGGAACGGCATGCCCATCTGGGCAAGCAGGCTTCGAGCTTCGTCGTCTGTCTTCGCGGTGGTCACCACGGTGACTTCCAACCCGCGCAGCTTGTCGATCTTGTCGTAGTCGATCTCGGGAAAGATGATCTGCTCGCGCAGCCCGAGCGTGTAGTTGCCCCGACCGTCAAAAGCCTCGGGGCTGACGCCGCGGAAGTCGCGGATCCGGGGCAGCGCGACGTTGATCAGCTTCTCCAAGAAGTAGTACATGCGCCGGCCACGGAGCGTCGTCCGGATGCCGACCGGCATGCCCGCCCGGAGCTTGAAGGCCGCCACCGACTTGCGCGACTTGACGACCACCGGCTGCTGGCCGGTGATGGTGCGGACATCGTTGCGAGCCGCCTCCAGCGCCTTGTCGTTGTCCTTGGCCTCGCCGATGCCGATGTTGACGATGACCTTGGCGACCTTCGGTACCTCCATCTGGTTGCCGTAGTCGAACTCCTTCATCAGCGCCGGCACGATCTTCTTTTGGTACTGCGTGCTCAGCATCGGCGGCTCGGCATTCCGGCTATCGGGCTCGCGTTCGGCTGGGCCCGCCGCGGCGGCGGCCTTCTTTTGGGCCTGGACCTGCTTGCCCCGGGCCCGGTCGGCCGCCATCTTCTCGGCGTTGGCCTGCTTCTCTTTGCCCATTACTGAAGCTCCGCCTTTTTGATCCGCTCGTAGGGCTCGTTGCAGTTCCGGCAGAGGAGCGCCTTGGCGCCGTTGTCGAGCACGGTGTGCTTGACCCGCGTCGGCTCGTTGCAGTGCGGGCAGACCAGCATCACATTGGAGTAGCTGAGCGGCGCCTCGAAGTCGATGACCCCGCCCTGGATGGCCTTGGTGCCCCCGGCGCTCTGGCCGGCCTTGGCGTGCCGCTTCTGAACGTTGACTCCGCGGACGACGATCTTGCTCCTGCCCGGCAGCGTGCGGAGCACCTCGCCCTGCTTTCCCCGATCCTTGCCGGCGATCACGACGACCGTGTCACCGGGGGCCAGGTCAAGCCAGCGCTGCTTCGGCTTCTTGGTTCTTGTCAGCATTCTTTGTCTTTTTCCTAGAGGACCTCGGGCGCGAGGGACACGATCTTCATGAAGTTGCGCTCGCGTAGCTCGCGGGCGACGGGCCCGAAGATGCGCGTCCCGCGAGGGTTGTTCTGGGGGTTGATGACGACGGCCGCGTTCTCGTCGAACTTGATCAGCGACCCATCCGGGCGCCGGTACTCCTTGGCGGTCCGGACAACGACGGCGCGGACCACCTCACCCTTCTTCACCTGCCCGCCGGGCTGGGCCGACTTGACGGTGGCGGTGATGATGTCGCCGACACCCGCGTACTTGCGGTAGTGCCCGCCGTGCACGCGGATGCAGAGGAGTTCGCGGGCTCCGCTATTGTCGGCGACCTTCAGGCGAGTCTCTTGCTGGACCACTACTTCGCCTTCTCCACGACTTCGACGACGCGCCAACGCTTCGACTTCGAGATCGGGCGCGTCTCCATGATCCGGACCAGGTCCCCGATGCCGCAGACGTTCTCCTCGTCGTGCGCCTGGAAGCGCACCCGGCGCTGGATCGTCTTCTTGTACAGCGGGTGCTGGGTCAGGTCCGAGACCTGGACCACCACGGTCTTCTCCATCTTGTCGGAGATCACCAGGCCGACCCGCTCCTTGCGGCGGCCGCGGACCTCTGCGGTTGCTTCAGTCATTCCTGCTCCTCGCTAGATTCCGGCTCCGGCTCGGCGGCGGGAGCTTGCGTTGCGGTCGCGATCGGAGCCGCGGCGCTCTCCGCCTCCTCGACCAGGATGCCCAGCTCGCGCTGGCGCTTGAAGGTCAGGAGCCGCGCGATGTCGGCACGGACCTTGCGGATCTGGCGGTGGTCGTCGAGCTGTCCGACGGCCAGTTTGAACCGCAGCTCGTACAGCTCGCGGCGCGAGCTCTTGAGCCTGCCGTCCAGCTCATCGGCCTCCAGCACCCTCACGTCGTCGGCCTTCATGGCGCCACCTCGTGGACGTCCTCGGACTGCACGAAGCGCGTCTGCAGCGGCAGCTTGGCCGCGGCCAGGCGCATCGCCTCGCGGGCCACCTCGCCGGTGACGCCGCCCATCTCGAAGAGCACGCGGCCCGGCTTGATCACCGCGACCCATCCCTCCGGGTTGCCCTTACCGCCGCCCATCCGGACCTCGGCCGGCTTCTTGGTGACCGGCTTGTCGGGGAAGATGCGGATCCAGATCTGGCCGCCGCGCTTGACGTACCGCGTCATGGCGCGCCGGGCCGCCTCGATCTGGCGGTTCGTCATCCAGGCCGCCTCCATCGCCTGCAGCCCGTACTGGCCGAAGCTCACCTCGGCTCCGCGGGTCGCGATGCCGCCCTTGCGGCCGCGGTGCTGCTTGCGGTGCTTGACGCGCTTAGGAAGAAGCATCCTCGCCTCCATCCTTGGGCTCGGCGGCCTTCGGCTTCCTGGTGGCCGGCTTCTTGGCGGCCGGCTTGGGCTCGGCGGTCGCCTCGGCGGCGGGCTTGGGCTCCGCAGCGACCGGCTTCGCCGGAGCCTCGGCCTGGGCCGTCTCCACCGCAACCGGCGCCTCGGCGACGGCGGTCGCCGTCGGGGCCGAAGCCGCCTCGGGAGCCGGCACGGCAGTCACGTCGGGCTGGGGAGCGATCTCGGCCGCCTCGCCGCCGCCGCGCGGCGCGACCTTGACCAGGCCTTTGTAGATCCAGACCTTGACGCCGATCATGCCGAACGTCGTCTTGGCCGTCGCCCGGCCGAACTCGATGTTCGCCCGCAGCGTGTGCAGGGGCACCCGGCCCTCGCGGTCCCACTCGCGGCGCGCCATCTCGGAGCCGCGAAGGCGTCCGCCGAGCGCGACCCGGATGCCCTGGGCCCCCGAGCGCATCGTCCGCAGGATCGACTGCTTCATCGCCCGCCGGTAGCTGATCCGGCGCTCGATCTGGCTGGCGATGTTCTCGGCGACGAGCTGGGCGTCGAGCTCCGGCTGCTTGATCTCCTGGATCGAGATCCGGACCCGGTTGCCAAAGCGCTTCTCCAGGTCCTCGCGCAGCTGGTCGACCGAGGCGCCGCCCTTGCCGATCACGATTCCAGGCTTGGCGGTATGGATGGTGACCGTCATCTGCGCGTTGGAGGAGCGCTCGGTCTCGATCTTGGCGATCCCGGCGTTGTGCAGCCGCTTCAGGATGACCCGGCGCATCTCCAGATCCTCGTGGAGCAGCTTGGTGTAGTCCTTGTCGACGGCGAACCAGTTCGCCTCCCAGGGACGGTAAACACCCAGCCGGAAACCGTTCGGATGAACCTTGTGACCCAAAACTAAGCGTCCTCCTCGGTGGCCGCGGGGGCCTCTTCGGCCTTAGCGGTCTGAGCTGCCTTTGCGGCCGGCTTGCTCGGAGCCTTCGCCGCCGGCTTGCGAGCGGCGGGCTTCGGCCGCGCCGGCCGGGCCGGCCTCACGACCACAGGCTGATCCTCGACCACCGCCGTGATGTGGCAGGTGCGGCGGAAGTACTGGCTGGCCATGCCACGGCTGCGGAAGCGGAGCCGCTTCATGGTCGGGCCCTCGTCGATCAGGAGCTGCTTCACGACCAGCTCCTCGCGGTTGAGGTTGAAGTTGTGCTCCGCGTTGGCCGCGGCGGACTTGATCACCTTGGCGACGTCCGTGGCGGCGTGCTTGGGCGAGAACTCGAGGAACGCGAGGGCCTCACCGACCCTCAGTCCCTTGACCGAGTCGGCGACCAGCCGCGCCTTCCGCGGCGTCCGCTTGACGAACTTGGCTACTGCCTGGACTTCCATTACTTCCTTACTTGAGAGACGAGCTGCGCTCGGTGTGATGACCGTGGCCGCGGAAATAGCGGGTGGGTGCGAACTCGCCCAGCTTGTGGCCGACCATGTTCTCGGAGATGTAGACGGGCACGTGCTTGCGGCCGTCGTGGACGGCGACTGTGTGTCCCACCAGGTCCGGGAAGATGGTGCAGGCGCGGGCCCAGGTCTTGATGACCTTCTTCTCGCGGGTCGCGTTGAGCTTGGCCACCTTCTCTTGCAGGTTGTGGTCGATGAACGGCCCCTTCTTGGTTGAACGGCTCACTTACTTCTTCTCCCGCCTGCGGATGATCAATTTGTTGGAGGCCTTCTTCGGCTTCCGGGTCCGGAAGCCGAGGGCCGGCTTGCCCCACGGGGTCTTCGGGTTGCCACCGGGCCCCGTCTTGCCCTCACCACCGCCGTGCGGGTGGTCCTTGGGGTTCATGGTCGAGCCGCGGACGGTAGGTCGCTTGCCCAGCCAGCGGTTTCGGCCGGCCTTGCCGCCGGACTCGTTCTCATGCTCCAGGTTGCCGACCTGGCCCATGGTCGCACTGCAGTTGACGTTGACCCGGCGCAGCTCGCCCGAAGGCATCCGGATGGCGGCGTAGTCGCCCTCTTTCGCCAGCAGCTGCGCCGACGCGCCCGCCGAGCGGACCAGCTGGCCGCCGCGGCCGAGGGTCAGCTCGATGTTGTGGATGGTCGAGCCGACCGGGATCTTCGAGATCGGCAGCGAGTTCCCCGCGCGCACCGGCGCCTCGGGCCCGTTCATCAGCTGGTCGCCGACCTTGAGGCCGAGTGGGGCCAGGATGTAGCGCTTCTCGCCGTCTCTGTAATTGATGAGGGCGATCCGGGCGCTCCGGTTGGGGTCGTACTCGATCGACGCGACCTTGCCGGGGATGCCCAGCTTATCCCGCTTGAAGTCGATCTTCCGGTAGGCCTTTTTGTAGCCCCCGCCCTGGTGGCGGACGGTTATCTTCCCCTGGTTGTTGCGGCCGGCCGCCTTGGGGAGCGCCTCGACAAGGCTCTTCTCGGGCCTGGCGGTCGTGATCTCCTCGAAGGAGGAGGTCGACATGAACCGGCGACCGGGGCTGGTCGGCTTGTACTTGCGAACTGCCACGGCTAGATGCTCCCGAAGAGGTCGGGCAGGTTCTGCCCGGGGGACAGCGTTACGATCGCCTTCTTCCAGTCCGAGGTCCTGCCGGGCACGCCCCGCATGCCGAGGCGCTTCTGCTTGCCGCGGACGTTGACCGTGTTGACGGCCTCCACCCGGACGCCCTGGGCCTCGTAGTGCTGCTCGATGGCGCGCGCGATCTCGGGCTTGCTGGCATTCCGCACCACCCGGAAGGTGTACTTGCGGAGCTGGGACTGGGCGTAGCTCTTCTCGGAGATGACGGGTCCGAGGATCACTTCAGACGGTGCTCTCATGGCTAGGCGAAGGTCTCCTCGATAAGTTCCAGCGCGTCCTTCGCGATGACCACGTGGTCGTGCGTGAACAGGTCGTAGAGGTTCAGGTTGTGGGCGAGGATCGTCTTCGCCCAGGGGAGGTTCGCCGCCGAACGGGAGACGAGCTCGTTGGCGCTCGCCAGCACGACCAGGGTCGAGCCCTCGGCGCCGACCGATTCGAGCAGCTCGACGATGACGCGGGTCCTGGGGACCTCCATCTCGGCGAAGCCTTCGATGACGCTCACCCTGCCCTCCGAGGCCTTGACCGAAAGGGCCGAACGGAGCGCCAGCCGGCGCATCTTCCGCGGCATGTCCTGCCGGTAGCTGCGCGGATGCGGGCCCCAGACGGTGCCGCCGCCAACCATGCTGGGTTCGCGCTCGGAGCCGTGACGGGAGCGGCCGAGGCCCTTCTGCCGAAACGGCTTGCGGCCGCCCCCGGAAACCATGCCGCGGGTCTTGGTCGCCGAGGTGCCCTGGCGGGCGTTGTTGAGCTGGCGCTGGAGCGCCTGGTGCATCACGCCCATGTTCGGGGCCTGCCCGAAGATCGACTCCGGCAGCCGGAGCTCGCCCGCCTCGGCGCCCTTGGAGTCATAGACCTGCACGTCGAGCGGCGAGTCGCTCTTCCTCACCGTTGCCCTGCGGGCCGGCTTCTCGGCCTTGGGGGCCGGCCTGGCAGCGGCCCTGGCGGCAGGCTTGGCAGCGGCCTTGGCGACAGGCTTGGCAGCGGCCTTGCGCACCGGCTTCTTGGGCTCCTCGTCCTCGGGGGTCAGCGCCTCGGCCATCATCGGGATCTCGGCCGACACCTCGATCTCCGCGGTCTTCTTGGCCCGCGGAGCACGCGGCTTGGGGGTCTTCTTCTCTTTCTCGGCCATTACCTCTTGACCTTCGACTTGATCGACTGGCGGACCAGCACGATGGCGTTGTCGCCGCCGGGCACGCCGCCGTTCAGCAGCAGGAGGTTGCGGTCGCCCTCGACGCGGACCACCCGGATGCCCTGGACCGTCGTGCGCACGTTGCCCATCTGGCCGGCCATCCGGACGCCCTTGAAGACGCGTGCCGCGTCGGTGGCGCCGATCGAACCTGGCTGGCGGACGTTCATAGAGCCGTGGGACTCCGGGCCCCGCGCGAAGCGGTGGCGCTTGACCAGGCCCTGGAAGCCCTTGCCCTTGGAGGTAGAGGTCACGTCCACGAGGTCGCCCTCGGCGAAGACATCGGCCTTCAGCTCCTGGCCGACCTCGAGGCCCTCGTAGCCGCGGATCTCCATCACGTGGCGGTGGGGATCGACGCCGGCCTTCTTGTAGACGCCGGCCAGCGGTCTGGTGACCTTGCGCTCGGCAATCTCGCCGAACGCGATCTGGGCGGCGGCGTAGCCGTCCTTCTCCACCGTCCGCAGGCCCAGGACGCGGCAGGGCCCGGCCTCGAGGACTGTGACCGCCGAGACCGTACCGTCGGCGTTGAAGAGTTGCGTCATCCCGACCTTGCGGGCGATGAGGCCCTTGGTGGGACGGGTAACGGTGGGAGCCATCAGGACTTGATCTCGATGGAGACCCCGGCCGGGAGGTTCAGGCGCATCAGTGCGTCGACCACCCGGGGGTTGGGGTCGAGGATGTCGATGACCCGCTTGTGGGTCTGCATCTCGAACTGCTCCCGCGAGTCCTTGTCGATGAACGGTCCGCGGATGACTGTCATCTTCGAGATCTCGGTCGGGAGCGGGATCGGGCCCGCGGTGCGCGCGTTCGTACGCCGGGCGGTGTCGACAATCCTGTCGGCCGCCTGGTCGAGCACCCGGTGGTCATAGGCCTTGAGCCGGATTCGAATGCGCTGCGCCACGTTCCCCTGTCCCCTATCTACCTAATCGGCTACTTCGTCACCGAGGTGACGACACCGGCGCCGACGGTGCGGCCACCCTCGCGGATGGCGAAGCGGAGCCCTTCTTCGATGGCGATCGGCGTGCCGAGCTCGACCTCCATCTCGATGTTGTCGCCCGGCAGGCACATCTCGACGCCCTCGGGCAGCTTGACCGAGCCGGTGACGTCGGTCGTCCGCATGTAGAACTGGGGCCGGTAGTTGGAGAAGAAGGGCGTGTGCCGGCCTCCCTCCTCGCGGGTCAGGACGTAGACGTTGGCCTTGAAGTTGGTGTGCGGCTTGATCGAGCCGGGCTTGGCAAGAACCTGGCCGCGCTCGACCTCCTCGCGCTTGACGCCGCGGAGCAGCGCGCCGACGTTGTCGCCGGCCTGGGCGCTGTCGAGCAGCTTGTGGAACATCTCGATCCCGGTGACGACCGTCTTGCGGCTGTCCTTGACGCCGATGATCTCGATCTCCTCGTTGACCTTGAGCTGGCCGCGCTCGACCCGGCCGGTGACGACGGTGCCCCGACCCTCAATCGTGAACACGTCCTCGACCGGCATCAGGAAGGGCATGTCCATCTTCCGCTCGGGTTGCGGGATGTAGGTGTCGACGGCGCTCATCAGGGCAAGGATCTGCTCTTCCGCCTCGGGGTCGCCCTCCAGCGCCTTCAGCGCCGAGACGCGGACCACCGGCACGTCGTCGCCGGGGAACTCGTACTTGGTCAGCAGCTCGCGGACCTCGAGCTCGACCAGCTCGAGCAGCTCCTCGTCCTCCATCATGTCGACCTTGTTCAGGGCGACGACCATCGAGGGGACGTTGACCTGGCGCGCCAGCAGCACATGCTCGCGGGTCTGCGGCATCGGTCCGTCGTTGGCGGCCACGACGAGGATCGCGCCGTCCATCTGGGCGGCGCCGGTGATCATGTTCTTGATGTAGTCGTGGTGACCGGGGCAGTCCACGTGGGCGTAGTGCCGCTTCTCGGTCTCGTACTCGACGTGGGCGATCGAGATGGTGATCCCGCGCTGCTTCTCCTCGGGCGCCTTGTCGATCTGGTCGAAGGGAGTGAACTCGGCCATTCCCTTCTTGGCCAGGACCTTGGTGATGGCGGCCGTGAGCGTCGTCTTGCCATGGTCGATGTGACCGATGGTGCCGACGTTCATGTGCGGCTTGTTCCTCTCGAACTTCTTCTTTCCCACGGATGCCTCCTAGTTGGTCGAACTGCCGCGGCGTCCGATGGCCTCGGCGATGTTGGCTGGAATTTCCTCGTAGTGGTCGAACTCCATATGGAAGGTGGCTCGACCGGACGTCATCGAACGAACCTGGGTTGCGTACCCGAACATCTCGGACAGGGGCACCGCCGAGCGGACCACCTGCGAGGTGCCGCGGCCCTCCATGCCCAGGATTTGTCCGCGGCGCGAGCTGAGGTCGCCGATCACGTCGCCGAGGTACTCCTCCGGCATCACGACCTCGACCTTCATCACCGGCTCCAGCAGGCAGGGGTCGGCCCTGCGCATGGCTTCTTTGATCCCCATCGAGCCGGCGATGCCGAAGGCCATCTCGCTGGAGTCGACCGGGTGGAACTGGCCGTCGACCAGCTTGACCCGGATGTCGAGCACCGGGTAGCCGGCGACGACACCGGTGCTCAGCGCCGCGGCGATGCCCTTCTGGACGGCGGGGATGTACTCGCGGGGGATCGCACCTTGCTTGATCTTGTCCTCGAAGACGTACCCCTCGCCCCGCTCGCCTGGCTCGACCTCGA
>Ga0307373_10003647_pt1 | contig 26625 bp, 26 predicted proteins | sample OX2MG_FD_202534 | JGI IMG/M metagenome (GOLD analysis project Ga0307373, IMG submission 202534) | Soil microbial communities from Risofladan, Vaasa, Finland - OX-2 | ecosystem: Environmental > Terrestrial > Soil > Coastal area > Acid sulfate soil | place: Finland: Risofladan, Vaasa | collected...
CGCTCACTGGGCGGTCGGGGTGAAACCAACCGGTCTGGGTAGTGGGAGCCGGGTAAGCCGAGAGGTTTACGCCCGGTTCTGAGAGAGCCCGGGGGTGCGATTCCCCCGGGCTACTCGACCCCACGGATGGCTGCAGACGAGGGCGGACGACTGTGGAAAGTCGGCAGCAGAGACTGAACGTGGGCGGACCGCGACGGACATCGGCGCACGTCAACTCCGCGGTCTTCAAAACCGTTTGCGGGGCGCTGTTGAGGCGTCCTGGGTGGGTTCGATTCCCATCCATCCCCGCCAAATCTGTCGTCAATGACAGCCAAGATGACAGCCACAGCGGCGGACGCCGACACGCGCTGACGGATGGCGGTGGATCGTCGCGTACCGTGCTGGTCCAAGCAGTGGCCAACGCCACCGAAGCTTTCCCCATCCGACCCCTCCGGGCCGGCCAAAGTGCCTTTCGGTTCGGAGCCGCATTGCGCCCCGTCCCTGGTTGTCCCTACGCCCCCCTATTTAAGTGGATCCGTATCCGGAGAGCAGACTCGATATCCAGGCTGATCCCTGCTCAACCTCGCCTATCCCGGCATTTCTGTGACCATTTCCGTGACCAAGTAGCCCTCACCCAAGCGGTGGACCTCCAAAACAAGGCCCGAGGTTCGAACCCTTCCGCCCTTGCCATTTCATTTGAGTGCAAACCACAATTGCGCATTTCGCACAATCTCATCGGCCAGCTCAGAGGTCACACGAGATTTCTCTGCGCCAACATCGACGCCAATATATAGAGGGCTGCCGAGCCCTCACGACCGCTTGCCCCGCAGGCAAGCGCCACACCCCCAGGGGTCGATTCGTGTTCAGCTGCAGCGCTTAAGCCTTGAGTCACGCCACGAAACGGCGCTTTACCCTTGCGCGTTAAGTTGCCCTGCTTGTTCCTCATAGCTGGTTCGGGCCGGGATTAGTAGAGGGTGCCGTGTACTGGCACCCTCTTTCTAATTAGCTCGCGTAGGTGTTTTCGCCGTATGTGACGTTGGTGATCGTGTTGGTGTAAGCGAGGCCTTCCCAGCCTGAATCGGTGACCAGGTATGCGGCCACGACCGGACTGCCGCTGTGAGCGGCGAGAGCTCCCTCGTAGGTGGCGTTGTAGTGATACGGTGCCATCGAGTCCCACTGCAGCGGGTCGTTCTGGAGTGTGGTGCTCATGTACAGCCGGTAGCCAATGATTGTGCCGCCGTCAGCGAAGGCGATAACGAAGCGGGGCGAAGCACCGCTGGGCTCGTTCACCGTGTCTTGCTGAGTGAAGCTCGGGGCCTCCGCGGGAGCGGTTGCTCCGATGTTCATCAGCTGCGCACCCGCGTATGCACCGGGTGCCGCCGTCTCGGATAGCATGATGGCGCTCTGGTTCGGGGCCCAGTGCGCGCTACCGCTGCCGTGGGCAAAGAACGAAACGTTCTGAGCGGGCGCTGCGAACGCACTCACGCTCCCAAGTCCGATGGTAGCCATAGCCGCCACCATGAGTCCGATTAGAAAACGCTTCATGTACCACTCCTCCTCGCGCCTACCCAGTGACGCGGGCCTGCCGATCCTGCAAACTTAGGTTCGGTCTTATCCCTCGGCATCCAGCACGGCCAAGACGCCACACGAGTCATGAATTTACGGGCTGTCTGAGGCGTTAACTAGGGTCTTTAGGCCCTATTGCTTAAGCGCCGCTCATTAGCGGCGATTCAGCGCCATCGGGTTCCGATGCTGTCGATAACTACCTCCTTCTCGACATCAAATCTCTGCGACAGCGCCTACTACGAGGTGAAAGCTCAACTCTCGGCCGACTGCACAGGCACTCCATCGCACGAGACTGGATGGCTAGGCCGTTCCTAGGCTGGCAAGTCTTGCTCTATCGAGTACATCTCTCCGGAGGCAGGCTCGCGTTCGAGGAGTTCGGTCAATCGCGGGGTGAATTCGGCGCGAACAGGGCTGGCGACCCATCGGAGGTAGTCGGCTTCTTTCCCCCACGCTGCGAGTACTAACATCGGACCTGCAAGCGAAGTGGGCATATTGACTGAGGCTCCCAAGAAGCCGCCACTCTCCTTGGACAACTCCAGGATTCGTTCGGCTCTGAAGAACTTGAGCACCGATTCGTAGTCGCCTTTCTTCGGGTACAGGTAGAGCGCGCTTCTGACCGCACCTTCCAGTTGCATTCCCTGCTCCTTGTTGTTCACCAGCTGAAGTTGTTTGCCTCGGAGGATCAAAAGACGCGATCATGTTGCCTCAATGCGCGATATCGCGGAGGCAGAGCAGAGGTACTGCCCGCCAACGCAACTGACTGAGAATCGACTACGCATCCGAAGAGCTGACACATTCGGGGAGGGAGAAACATGGGTCTGGATTGCCTGATCAAAGGCGGGCAGATTGTGACCGCGGATGCCACCTACACAGGCGATATTGGTATCGCTGGCGGCAAGGTGGTGGTGATCCAGGACAGGATCGAAGCCCCGGCCGATCGCCAGATCGACGCACACGGGCTGCTGGTGCTGCCTGGAGCCATCGATGTGCACACGCATTTCGATACTGGGGTCGGCGGTTCGGCAACGGCCGACGACTACGAGAGCGGAAGCCGAGCCGCTGCCTTTGGCGGCATCACGACATTCGTCAACTTCGCTTTCCAGGAGCATGGCAAGTCGATGCGGTCGGCGCTGGAGCGCGAAGCTGCCAAGGCGGAGGACCGGAGCTATATCGACTACGGGCTGCACTTGGTCATCACGGATCTCGGCGGCCCTGGGGGGCTGGACGAGCTCGACCAACTGGCCGATGAGGGCTTTGCAAGCATCAAGGTCTTCACCGCGGTGGGCGAGTTCCAGCTCTCGGACACTGATCTCCTGCGCGTCCTGGATGCGGCGGCGCGGGCCAAGATTCTTGTCAACGTCCACGCGGAGGATGGCGCCCTGGTGTCTCATCTGTCGGAGCACCTACTCATGCAGCGCAAGCATGGGGTCGAACACTTGACTAACTCTCGTCCGCCCGAAGTCGAGGCGATGGCCACGGCCAAGGTGGCCGGCTACGGGACACTGCTGAACTGCCCAATTTACTTCGTACACCTGTCGTGCCGCAAAGCGCTGGACGCAGTCCGGGCTGCCCGCAGCGAGGGCGCCGAGATTTATGTCGAGACCCGACCTGCATACCTGTTCATGGATGAGAGTCGCTACACGCTCCCCGACCGCGAGGGCAATAAGTTCGTGTGCTGGCCACCTCTAAGAACGCAGGAGGACCAGCATGCGCTCTGGAACGGTCTCCGCTCGGGAGAGATTCAGACCTACGCCACCGACCACACGACCTGGATGGCAGCACAGAAGATGGATCCAAAGCACTCGTTTGCGGACATCCCCGGCGGGGTGTCCAACGTGCAGACCAGCATCGGGATGCTCTACGCAGAGGGTGTTCGCACCGGACGCCTGACGATCAACCAGATGGTGACCCTGGTCGCCACGAACCCGGCCAAGTTGTTCGGCATGTGGCCTGCCAAGGGCACGCTGGTCGTGGGATCAGACGCCGATGTCGTCCTTATCGACCCCGACCATGAATTCACGATCAAGAGCGCCGAAATGCAGTCAAAGTCGGACTTCGATCCCTACGATGGCTACTCCGCAAAAGGTTGGCCTGTCCTGACCATGTCCCGGGGCGAGGTCATCGTCGACAAGGGAAAGCTCCAGGCCCGTCCTGGGCGCGGGCGGCTGTTGCGCCGTAAACGGTTCCAGCGCCTGTAGCCGGAATCAGCCGTCACTGCCAAGCAAGAGGGTAATCGCTTCCTGCAGGTCTACCGGGCTGCCATATTTCTGGCCGATGTCGAACAGCGCCGCTTGGTGCGGGCCCTCTGCTCGGTCTGCGACCGCAGCTCGAGGTACGACCACCCTGTATCCGTGCTGGAGCGCGTCGACCGCGGTCGCCCGGACACAGCCGGACGTCGACGCCCCGGTGACCATCACCGTATCGCACCCATAAGCGGCCAGCATCGAAGCCAGCGGCGTCCCGAAGAAGGCAGAAGCGAACAGCTTGGTCAAGACGGGCTCGCTTTGAGCCGGAGCAATTTTCGGATCGATCTCGACCCACCGGCTCCCCTTCTGAAGAGTCAGCAGCGACGGGACTTTTTCGATGAACGCTGCGGCGACCCGTGCAGTGGCCTCGTCATAGGCGACCGTGGTGAAGGCCACCAGCCGATGTGCTCGCCTCGCGGCACCTAGGAGCTCCTGGATTGCGGCAACCGCTTCTTCTGTATCGCAGTGCAGTGGCGAGGCTGGATCGGTGAAGCCGAGAACCATGTCGACCACGATCAAGGCCGGCCGGAGGCCCGCCAGCTGCCGGCCTCCAAACCCTCTCTGGCGATAAAGCTCGGCCGGGTCGTCGTTCGTCCCCGCATGCCGCTTGCCCGTGGCTCCTGACTCCTCCATCTTGTCTGTTGTATGTTGCGCCCGGGAAGGACGTATCGGGATGTTGATCACCAGGCGCGGAAATGACCTTTACCTAGTCAAGCAAGTCGACCACGGCGAGGTGGCCGGACAGCTGGCCAGGGCATGGGGCAACGATCTCTTCGAGCCGCCCGCTCCTTTTGAGTCGGCATGCACAGCGGCGGCCAAGCACGACGAAGGCTGGCGCCCGTGGGACGACCGTCCGGCTTTCAATGAGCAAGAGTCGAGGCCGCTCCATTTCCTGGAGATCTCGATGGAGGATCACATCCCGCTGTACCACGCCGGGGTGGAGGCGGTGGCCAGGATGGACGCATTCGCGGGTTTGCTTGTTGGTATGCACTGGACGGGCCTGTATCGCGGCAGATGGGGTCTGCAATCCAATGTCTCAGACCTCCTGCAGGCGGACCGCAGCCCGGTCCAGAAGCTCCAGGACGCGGCCGTTCTCGCCGAGGAGTCGCGATGGATCCCGGTCAAGACCGGTCTGTGGCGCGGTGCCGAGTCCCGCGCGGCCTTCGAAACCAGGCTCTGGCATGACTACGAACTGCTCCAGGGCTGGGATCTGTTGTCGTTGTTCGTCTGCACCGCGCCGCTCGCGGCGCCCAGCCCCGCGTCCGAACCAGTCTTGCTCAGCACGACCCTGAAGTCCCTGGACCAGCTGCCCGGCAAGCGTCTCATTCCAGGGGTTGCGACTAGGACCGGGGACGAGCCGGTCGATCTCGTCCTGACTGTTATCGAGCCGGGGGTGGTCGCGGTTGAGCCTTATCCGTTCAGTAGCCCCACCGCCGTCTTCTCGGTGGAGGCCGCCATCATCCCCGACCGCCGCTACAGCAGCGACGAGATTGCGGGCGTTTTCAGACAGGCGCGCACAGAGACCATTCGTTGTGAGATGCGGCCGGCGGTACCCGCGGCTGGCGAACGGCGAACCCTGGCGCGACCGAGTTAGACCTGGAACTGGACGGAGATGCGACGGGCGGCCAGCCGACCGATTGAGTCCCGGACTGCGGCCCGATGGGCGGGATCAGCGTTGTAGGCATGCCACGACTCTTTGCTGTCAAACTTCATCACGACGCAGAAATCGGCCTTCTCGCTCTGAAGGCCCATCTCAGCGCCGAACTGACCGCTGATGAGCCCCAGGTCCGAGCCCATGTCATATCCGAGCAGGCCCGGCGTTCCTTCGCAGAGCTTAGTAAGCACACGTCCCGCATCGGCGATGTCTTGGGCTTCGGTGCCGGGCCGCCAGGTGAAGAGGGCCACGTGTACGAACATCCGCTAATCATTACCAATCGGGAGGGTCGGAAGTGAAGGCGATTTTGTACCGGTCTTTTGGTGGTCCGGAAGTGCTCCGGCTGGAGGAGGTGCCGGACCCGAAGCCCGGCCCAGGCGAGGTCCTGGTCCGCGTTCGCGCCGCAGGCGTCAACTTCTTCGACACGGAAGTCCGTGGAGGGCTGATCCCCCAGCTGCCCCTCCCACATCTGCCGGGACTGGATGGCTCGGGGATCATCGAGACGACGGGACCGGGAGTCGATCCGAGCCGCAAGGGCCAGCAGGTCATCATATGGCCGTTCGTGGTTTGCGGCGAATGCCCGCAATGCCTTGCCGGGCGAGAGCAGATGTGCGAGCGGATGGTTCACATCGGCGTCTTCCGGCCCGGTGCGTATGCCGAGCTGATCGCCATCCCATCGGCCAACGCCATCGAGTTCAGTGGGATGTCGTTCGAAGAAGCGGCGTGCGTACCGGTGGGCTTCTCGACCGCGTGGAACATCCTGATCAACCGCGGAGGCATCAAGCCGGGAAGCACGCTGTTGGTAGTCGGAGCTTCGGGGACGGTCGGGACTGCCGCGGTGCAGATCGCAAGGCTGGCCGGAGCGCGAGTATTCGCCGCCACCAGCCGGACCAGGTTCGCAAAACAGATCATGGGCTTTGGCGCTGAGGCGGTGTTCGACTATCGAACACAGGACCCCTGGCAGCTCGCGAAGGATGCCAACGGCGGCCGCGGCCTCGACTTCGTGCTCGACAACGGTGGCTCCCCGACGGTCAACCGAAGTCTCGATGCGCTCGGCCACGGTGGCACCCTGCTGATCGTCGGCGGGGCAGCCGGTGAAGTCCTGCCTGAGTTAAACCTGCGCTCGATGTGGTTTGGCCACCGGTCGTTGGTGGCGAGCGGAAACGGCACTCGTCTGGACCTGCGAACGATCCTCCTCGAGATGGGACGGGGAAGGTTGAAGCCCGTCCTGGCGGGCACGCAACCACTCAGCCAGGCGGCAGAAGCTCACCGGGCGCTGGTCGCCGGTGAGAGGTTGGGCCACCTTGTCCTTGTCCCTTAGGCCGTATCTCCTCCAGCTCCGGGCCAGACCGCCTCGAAGACCCGGAAGAAGCTGCCGCCCATGACGAGTGCGATGTCTTCCGACCGGAAACCGCGGCCCACAAGGCCCTCGGCGATGTTCGGGATCTGGCTTGCGCTGGCGATGCCGGCGGGGTAAAGGTACGGGGGCGGCGGGTACTGTGCCCGCTGCCAGATGCCAAGCCCGATCATTCGCTCGTACTCTTCCATCGTCGCGTCGAAGAAATCCAGACCCAAGCCCACGTGCTCGACCCCAACCAGCGCCGCGATGTGCTCGATGTGGTTGAGCAGGTCGCTCAGGGAAGGCCGCGCCTTTCCGTTCTTGACGAACGCCGGATAGGCGTTCACCCCGACGACACCGCCTGACGACGCCACCGCCCTGATCTGATCGTCCATGAGATTCCGCGGGTGATCGCAGATCGCACGGGCATTGGAGTGGCTGCAGACAACCGGCTCAGTGGAGGCGTCGACGGCTTCGAGGCACGTCCGAATGCCTGCGTGGGAAAGGTCCACGACCATGCCGAGGCGGTTCATTTCCGAGACAACCAGCTTCCCAAGGCTGCTCAGACCGGCGTCGGAGGGCTCCAGGCATCCATCACCTAGAGGACCGCGAACGTTGTAAGCGAGTTGCATGACCCGAACTCCCATCCTGTGAAACGGTTCCACGAGCGACAGGTCATATCCGATGGGCCTGCTGCTCTGGAAGTGGAGGATCACGGCCGTCTTGCGTTCGCGTCGAGCCTGCCGGATGTCCCGGGCTGCCAGCGCCAGCATCAGCCTATCGTCGTGATCGCGCACAAAATGCAGCCAACTGGCGATCTTCGAGAGGGCGCCCAGCGTGTCCTCCTCGACGACCACGGTGGCTGACACGGCGGCGGATCCGATGTCGCACCAGTCGGACCACTGGCGCCGAAAAAGCGGGGCGGCGGCGTCGATGATCAGGTCTTCCTGGGCGCTCAGCGTCTAGGCCTTCGAGTCTCGTGGGTGGCTTCGAGGTAGCTCTATGATCATCGATTCGACGTCGAGCACGTGTCTGAGCATCGCCTTTCGGGCCGCAGCCGGGTCGTGCTTGGCGATGGCGTCAATAATTCGTCGGTGGCCGGCGAGAGAACGTTCCATCGAAGGTCGTGCGCGGAGCGACTCCTCGCGGCTGCCGCGAAGCAGTTCGTGGATGCTCTCGATCATTCGAACCAGTAGGCCGTTTTGTGACGACCTCGCGATGGTGAGGTGCAGAGCGCTGTCCTCCTCGACAAAGGAAACCCCCTTATCCAGCTTCAGAATCTGCAGCTGGATGCTCCGCCGCATCTCGCTGATTTGCGGGTCGGAGGCGCGCTCGGCCGCCAGGCGCGCGACTTCCGGTTCAATCAACCGGCGAAGCTCGAGCTGTTCCAAAAGAGTGCTCTTCGGTGGGTTCAGCATGGGGGCGAGCACCGTCACGACCGGGTTCACAGGCGCTCCGGCAAAAGTGCCGTCTCCCACCCGGCTCTCGACCAGTCCCATCGCCTGAAGCACCGACAGGGCTTGGCGGACGGTGACTCGGCTCACTCGAAACTGCTCCGCCAGCTCTCGCTCACTGGGCAGGCGATCTCCAGGTTTGAGGAGCTCCCGCTCAGTCAGTGACCGCACCTGGCGGACGATCTCTTCATATGCCCGCGTCTTCTTGACCGGGCGAATCCCGTCCAGGCCGTCGAGCCGATTGCTTTCCATTCCCGTTTTCCAGTTCACGCGCCGGCAGCCTAGTTGACAAGCGGGCGAGTGTCGAGTATCTAGTACGTCAAAGGCTAGTCCTTTAACAGGATAGCCCGGCCTTTACGGTTGTCAAATCGACTTCAGCACCGGGGGCAACCATCTCGCAAGGGGAGCAGGAACATCTCGGTAACCGGCCAGGCGGCGGAAGCCGCAGACAGCAAGAACCCAGTCTCAAAGGACCGTGGTCCGGCTCCGCAGCCTGACCAGACGAATGACGTCTGGCGTCGGCGTGTGATTGGTTTCCTATGGCGTTACGGGCTCCTGGTCGTATGGCTGGTCATCGCGGTCGTCTTCTCGGTCCTACGACCTGACACCTTCTTCACCTTCTCCAACGTGCAGACGATCGCAGGCTCGCAAGCTGTGCTTGTGGTCGTTGCGTTGGCCCTCGTGCCAACGCTCACGGCGGGCGAATTCGACGCCTCGGTCTCCTCGGTGACTGGCATGTCGCTGGTCCTTATCGGATGGCTCAACGTACTCCACGGCTGGCCGATCTGGGCTGCCATCGCTGTGGCGCTTGCCGTGGGAATTCTCGTCGGCCTGGTCAACGCATTCTTCGTAGTTGTTGCGCAGGTGCCGTCGATCGTCGTCACTCTGGGAATGGGAACCCTGTTGATCGGTGTCGCGGTCGGAACCAACTCGCTAAGCACTGGTGGGATCGACCAAAACCTGGTCAACGCGACGCACAACAACTTCGTAGGCCTGCCCCTCGCCTTCTTCTACGGCCTGATTCTGACGGCGGTTTTCTGGTACGTGTTCTCTTACACGCCGTTAGGTCGGTACCTGTATTTCGTCGGGGCCGGCCGGAGCGTGGCACGCCTGTCGGGTATTCCAGTCGACTGGATTCGTGCAGGCTCGTTTGTCGCCGGCAGCTTCCTGAGCGCGCTGGCCGGGGTGCTGCTGGCCGGTTGGATTGGGGCTTCAGAGCCCAACGTGGGCCCGTCCTACTTGCTCCCGGCGTTCGCAGCAGCGTTTCTTGGCGCCAGCGTTCTCGAGCCCGGCCGGTTCAACCCGTGGGGCACGTTCGTCGCGGTGTATTTCCTTGTCACCGGAGTGACCGGCCTCGAGCTGCTCGGCCTGGCTGGCTGGATCGAGCAGGTCTTCTACGGCGCATCGCTGGTGTTGGCTGTCGCCATCTCGACATTCGCCGTCGGCAGGCGCCTTAAGACGTGAAGGGTGTGGTGCCCAGTTGCGGAACCGCGGAATCGTAATCAAAAGGAGATCTGTATGAAGAAGCGTTACTTGAGGCAGTTACGGGACTTGGCTCCCACCAAGGTTGCAGCTGGGTTGGCCGCGTGCCTGCTCTCGGCAGCCTGTGGAGGAGGGAGTACTACCAGCAACACCGGCGGCGGCACCACAAGTGCCAACATCGCCGAAGCCCAGAGTCTGGTGACCAAGGCGGAGCAGCCAATCTCGAGCTGGCAGCCGGCGGGCGGCAAGTTCGACGCTTCGAAAGCGAAGGGCAAGACCATCTGGTACATATCTCTCAGCCTCACCATCCCGTTTGAGCAGTTCGTACTCCAGGGCATCCAACAGGGAGCAGCCCTCGTCGGCGCCAAGGGCATCGGTTTCGACGGCCAGTTCTCACCCGCGGAGGCGACGCGCGGAATCGAAGAGGCCGTCCAGGCCAAGGCCGATCTGATCTTGGTGGACGGTTTCCAGCCCCAAGTGGTGGCTCCGGCGATTGCTCAGGCCAAGGCTGCCGGCATCCCGGTTTTGACCGCCAACACCCAGGACCCAGGACCGCCGCTACCGGGCTACCCCGATGGCGTAATCGGTGTCGCAACACACCCGTTCAGCGACCCCGGCAAGATCGAGGCGGACTTCGTGGTCGCCGACTCCAAGGGCAAGGCGAACGTCCTCTTCCTGAGCACGACCGACGTTCCGGTGATCACGACGGCGGTCAAGGACGGCTTCACAACGGAATTGGCTCGTCTCTGCCCGGCATGCAAGGTCACGATTGAGGACGTTCCATCGTCACAGTGGAGCGGCCTGACTCCCAAGACAGCGTCCCTCATCGCAGCCCATCCTGACGTCAACTACATGGTTCCGGACTTCGACGGGATGGTGATCTTCATGGTCCCAGGCGTCACCTCCGCCAACGCGCAAAACAAGGTCAAAATCGTTTCGTTCAACGCGACTCCTTCAGTCATGAAGAACATTTCGGATCACTACGTGGTCGCAGGCGACACGGGTGGGCCGAACCTTCTCCAAGGCTGGGCTTTCGCCGACGAATCGCTGAGGATCCTTGCCGGTGGACAGCCGGTGAACGACCTGAACATCCCGACGCGCCTGTTTGACAACAACAACATTTCCAGCATCGACCTCTCCAAGCAGGAATCGGAGTGGTACGGAGTGGGCGACTACGTCGCTAAGTTCAAGGCCCAGTGGGGGCTTTCCTAAAGCAACAGCAGAAGAAGAAGAAGAAAGAAACGGATAGGTATTTGATATGACCACCTCGCAGGCTCCAGTGCTGTCGGCTCGCGGGCTGTCGAAAACGTTCGGGGGACGGACCGTCCTCCAGAACGTCGACCTCGACATCCTGCCGGGCGAGATTCATGGACTCGTGGGGCAGAACGGATCAGGAAAATCAACCCTGATCAAGATCCTGGCCGGGTATTACACGCCGGATCCCGGCGGTGCGATCTCGGTCATGGGTGTCCCACTTCAATTGCCCTTGAATCCGCACGAAAGCGACATGTCGGGCCTGAGCTTCGTCCATCAGGACCTTGGCCTGGCGCCAGAGCTGACGGTGCTGGAGAACCTGCGGGTGCGTCACTACGGCACAGGATTCGGTTGGCGGATCCTGTGGGGCAAAGAGCGGAAGATCGTCCGCTCGGCCCTCGACGTTTTCAATCTGGGTCATATCGATCCGGACGCACTAATTAACTCGCTGCGCGAGGTGGATCGCGCGATGGTCGCCATCGTGCGCGCCTTCATGCGGCTCGAGCACCACAAGGGCGGGGTGCTGGTGCTGGATGAGCCGACCGTTTATCTCCCCCGAGACGGCACAGAAAGGCTGTTTGACGCGATCAAGACGATAAGCCAGGTGGGATACGGGGTGATCTTCGTCACCCATCGATTGGAGGAGGTGCGTTCAGCCACCGACAGAGTCACGATCCTCCGCGACGGCATCCGCGTGGACACGGCACCAACCAAGGATCTCAGCGAGCGTGACCTACTGCAGCGGATCCTCGGTCGAGAGCTGGGCGAGCTGTATCCGAGTGCGCACCAAATCGAGGGAGATGCTGGCTTCCAGATCAGCGGGCTGGCGGCGGATGGAGTTTCCGACTTCAATCTCGACATGCGCCGTGGCGAGGTCGTGGGTTTGACTGGGTTGCTCGGCATGGGCCAGGAGCGAATTCCGTACCTAGCATTCGGGGCGGAGGCTGCTCACAGCGGTTCTATCGCAATCCACGGGCGGACCTTCGATTTGCACTCGTTTACGCCTCGCAAAGCCATCAACCTCGGCATCGCATTGTTGCCCGCGGACAGGCTGCGAAACGGAGCAGCGCAGGACGCCAGCGTGCTCGAGAACGTCACGTTGCCCACGTTCGCTCACTACTTCCAGGCCGGAATCATTCGGCACTCCCGAGAACGCCGTCGTGTCGCAGACCTGCTCCAAACGTTTGCCGTGGCGCCGCCGGATCCCGATCGCACGTTCAGCGAGTTGAGTGGCGGCAATCAACAGAAGGCTTTGATCGCGAAGTGGTTTGAGACGCGCCCTCGCATTCTGCTTCTGCATGAGCCCACCCAGGGTGTTGACATCGGCGCGCGCAAGCAGATCTTTACTCGAATTCGCGATTTCGCGCAGGCCGGGGGGACCGTGCTTATTTCGAGTGTGGAATACGAGGATCTTGCACATCTCTGCGATCGGGTCATCGTGTTCCGCAATGGCTCCGTCGCCAGCGAGATCAAGAAGGCGAACCTGAGCGAGGCCACAATCGTGGAGCAGTGCTTCCGAACTGACGCAAGCGCGGCATGATCGAGGTGCCGACCGCGTGATCGAACCCAGCATTCCAATCGTCACGCACAGCCTGGCGGCCTGAAGACCAGTGGACAGCATCGGCACCCATGGTGTTCCGGGCCCCAAGCGGGATTTCGTCGGCTACGGCCCCAACCCTCCACGCGTGGTGTGGCCGGGGAACGCCGCCCTTGCACTCAACATCGCTGTCAACTACGAAGAAGGCTCCGAGCGTTCAAAGCCGCTCGGTGACACCAGAAACGAGGGCATGACTGAGGTCGCTTACACGATGGCGGATGAGTACCGTGACCTGGGTGGGGAGTCGATGTACGAATACGGAAGCCGCGCGGGCATCTGGAGACTGTTGCGACTCTTCGACGAGTACAGGGTCAACGTCACCGTCTACGCGGCCGCCGTCGCACTCGAACAGAACCCGCAGGTGGGCGCCTGGCTAGCCCGCTCGAAGCACGAGCCCTGCAGTCATGGGTGGCGCTGGGAGGAGGTCTGGCTACTGGACCGCGACGAAGAGCGGCGGCGCCTCAAGCTGATGATCGACTCGTTCGTGAAGACCTGCGGTCGCCGTCCGGTCGGCTGTTATCACAGGTACGCCCCGAGTATCCACACGCGAGAATTGCTCGTCGAAGAGGGCGGGTTCCTATACGACTCGGACTCCTATAACGACGACCTACCCTACTTCGTCGATGTCGCCGGCAAACAGCATCTCGTCGTCCCGTATTCACTGGTCTACAACGACTCGCGATTCATCTTCCCCCAGGGCTTCAGCAGCCCGACAGACTTCGTCGACCAGGTGAAACGCGGCGTCGCGGAGTATCGGAGAGAAGCCCAGGCCGGCTATCCGAAGATGATGTCGATAGGGGTTCACGCGCGGTTCTTCGGGCAGGCCGGCCGCACCTCAGGCCTACGCGAGGTGATCGAGCATTGCCTCCAGCTCGGCGATGTGTGGATCGCAACGCGCGAGCAGATCGCCCAGTGGTGGATCGATCACCACGCGGAATGGAAATGAGGATGGCTGCGGCGAATTCGCACGCCGTCCCGCGCGACGCAGTCCACTTCCTCTGGGACAAGAGGCTCACTCCCGCGGTGGTCGTCCATTCCGGGGATGTCGTGAACCTTGAGACACGGGAGGTGAGCGGGGGCCAGATCACACAGGGGGCGCCGGCGTCTGTGATATCCCAGCTCAACCCGTCCAAGAGCTATCCCCTTGCGGGCCCGATCATGGTCGAGGAGGCGATGCCGGGCGACGTTCTCGAAGTGGAGTTCCTCGAGCTCCGACCATTGAGGTGGGGCTGGACCGCGATCCTTCCCGGTCGGGGGCTTCTTGCGGGCGAATTCAAAGATCCGTACATCAAGTATTTCGAGCTCGACGCTCCGAAGCCGGCGCAGTTGCGGCCGGGCGTCTCCATACCGCTCGGGCCGTTCTGCGGGACGATTGGCGTTGCGCCGGACAGTCCCGAACCGTTGCCGATCCGTCCCCCGCACGAAGGAGGAGGCAATGTTGACGACAAACGCCTGACGGCGGGCAGCAGGCTCTACCTGCCGGTAATCGTCGAAGGCGCTCTGTTGTCGGTCGGAGACTGTCATGCGGCACAGGGAGACGGCGAGGTCTGCGTGACGGGCCTCGAGTGCGACATGGCGGTGTCGCTTCGCGTCACGGTGATCAAGGGCCGCCACCTGCCGCCGTGGACTCACCAGGTGGCCACTCCGCGGCAGCTCGCCCACGAGCAGTCGGCCCAGATCTGCGTCGCTGCCACCGGCCCTGATCTGCTGGAGAACGCTCGCAACGCCGTTCGGGGGGTCATCCGGTGGGTGATCGACGAGCACGGTTTGAGCGGTGAGGATGCGTACATCCTCTGCAGCCTTGCCGCTGACCTCAAGATCGGGCAAGTCGCCAATGCACCGAACTGGACAGTGTCGGCGTGCCTTCCACTTTCCGTTTTCAATCAGGCCGTGGCCGCCGGCAGCGGTGACGCAGGATGAGCTTGGCGGGTCCGGAACATTTGAGTGCTCGAGGCGACGGATTTGCGGTCGCTACTCCTCACCGAGCGGCAACCGACGCCGCGGTGGCCGCCTTTCAGGCCGGTGGCAACTCCGTGGACGCCGCGCTGACGGCGAGCGCGGTTCTGGCCGTGGTGTACCCACATATGTGCGGCGTAGGCGGCGACCTGTTCGCCATCGTCTCCGACCAAGGCACCACCGTGGCGGTCAACGGGAGTGGGGCCGCGGCGGCGAATATAGACGCCGATTGGGTGCGTGCCAAATATGGCACGATGCCGACTCACGGCCCCCTGAGCGTGAGCGTGCCTGGGGCGGTCTGTGCCTGGGACCTGCTCGCCGAACGATTTGGAAAGCTGGGCTTTTCCGCTGCGATGGCTCCGGCGATGGAAGCGGCGCGGAGCGGGGTGCCCGTTTCGAGCTCGGTAGCTCGTTCCATCGTCAAGCACCGGGACCGGCTTGCCGCCGACCCGGGGTTGAGCGCAGTCTTCCTACCGGGCGGTCGGCCGCTCGGAGCCGGGGAGCCGCTTGTTCAACCGGCTTTGGCGTCGACCTTTCAGGCGGTCTGGCAAGATGGCCCAAGCGCTTTCTACGAGGGGTCGGTGGCGAGGCGGCTCGTGGCCGGGCTTGCCGTACTGGGATCGCGCCTGACGATCGCGGACTTCGAACGCCACAAGACGGAGGTCACCGCACCGCTCACGAGACGGTACCGGGAGTTCGATCTGCTCGTGCCGCCCCCAAACTCACAGGGCTTCGTCCTATTGGAGATCCTCGGCTGTGTCGAGCAAGGTCTGCTCACTCCCAACCATCTCGGTCCCGACGCGGCCCGTCTGGCGGCCCTCTTCCTCTTGGCATCTACGGACCGCGACACGTATCTGGCGGATCCGCGACTGGCCGATGTACCCATCACGGAACTGATGTCGGCCGCCCACACGCAAGAGCTGCTGGAGGCCTCCAAGCACGCGGCGAGCGCGGGCCGCACGATGCGGTCGGCCACAGGCGACACCGTCGGCATCGTTGCGGCGCAAGAAGGCGGTCCGTGGGTGTCGATCAACCACAGCCTTTACGACGCGTTCGGATCGGGCATCCTCGAGCCGGAAACCGGGATCATCTGCCACAACCGCGGCTCGCATTTCTCGCTCGACCCTGACTCACCAAATCTGCTTGTCGGCTCTAAGCGGCCCGCGCACACGTTGATGCCTGTGATGGTGATGCGCGACGGGTCGCCAATCGTCGCGAGCGCGACAATGGGAGGCAGCGCACACGCGCAGATCCATTCGGAATTGTTGATGGCTGTCCTTGACAGGGGCGCGGACTGCGGGGAAGCGCTCGCGCAACCGCGCTGGCTCGTCGGTGGAATGCAGAGGAATGGTGGGTCGGGATTGGTCGCGGAAGGCCGCGTGCCCGGCCACGTGGTGGAGATGATGACCGACACCGGCTACTCGGTCCAGAGGCTGGAGGACTGGGATGAGCAAGTGGGGCACTCCCAGATGGTCATGCGTACCCAGGACGGGCGGTTGGCGGCGGCCGCCGACCCTCGAGCCGACGGCGCTGCGGAAGCACGGTGAGGACCGAGCAAGTTCCGACTCTGGTCCTGACCAACGCCGCGGTCCTCGATGTGGACGGCGCCAACCTCATCCCCAACCAGTTGATCGCGATCGCCGGCGATCGCATAGTCGAAGTCTCGAGTCAACGCCCTATCGACGCTGGGGTCACGGTTCTCGACGTCGCCGGTCGCACTGTGATGCCCGGCCTGATCGACGCTCACGTGCACGTGACATCGGTGACCGCAAACCTCGCGGCGCTGGCCGAGATGTCACCGTTCTATGTCGCCGCCCGGTCAGCGGCCCTGCTGCGCAACATGCTGATGCGAGGTTTCACGACAGTCCGCGACATGGGTGGCGCCGATTTCGGTATCGCGCAAGCCGTCGAGGAAAGGCTCCTGATTGGACCCCGCATACTTTTTGGAGGCAAATCTCTCTCTCAGTCCGGCGGCCACGGCGACCAGCGTCCACCCGGCCGAACCGCCATCGAAAGGGAGACATGGTCTCCCGCACAGAGCAGGATCTGCGACGGTCGTGTCGAAGTCTTGCGAGCGGTCCGCGACGAGTTGCGTAAGGGTGCTCACCACATCAAGTTGATGGTGAGCGGTGGAATCACCTCGCCGACCGACCGCATCGACAGCGTCCAGTTCTCAATCGAGGAGATTTCGGCGGCGGTGGAGGAAGCCGAATCCGCCAACCGTTACGTGGCCGGTCACGCATACACGGCACGGGCTGTCAACCGGGCGCTGGAATGCGGGGTCCGGAGCATCGAGCACGGCAACCTGATGGATGAAAGCAGTGTGGAGCTCCTGCTCGATAAGCAGGCCTTCTATGTACCCACCCTCGCGACCTATTCCGCCCTGGCCGCGCGGGGCCGCGAGTCCGGTCTCTCTGAGGCGAACCACCGGAAGATTTTCGACGTGCTCGACGCAGGCATCAAGGCTCTCGAGATGGCCCACCGAGGTGGCGCACAGATCGTTTATGGCACTGACCTGCTGGGCGATCTGCAGGACGCGCAGCTGTCCGAGTTCACGCTTCGCGCACAGGTTCAACCGAACATTGAGATCATTCGCGCGGCCACATCGACAGCCGCGCGCCTTCTGCGGCTCGAAGGGCTGGTGGGCACAATCGCCGCGGGTGGCCTGGCGGACCTGGTTGTCTACGACGGCAACCCGCTTGACGACATCAGCCTTCTGACCAGGCCGGACGCGACACTAAAGGTCATCATCAAGTCGGGCGAGATTATCAAGAACTCACTTGCGGCCTAGCTCCAGATCGTGCCCGGAGAAGTAGGGGGAGCGGCCGGCCAGCCTGCGGCTGATGTGGTCGTGATCGGTGCTGGTGTCGTCGGCACATGTATCGCGCTGTATCTGGCGCGCCAGGGAGCCGCCGTCATACTCGCGGAGCGGCTCGATCCGGGCGCGGGGGCCTCGTCAGGAAACGCCGGCCTGGTGGTTCCCAGCCATGTCGTGCCACTGAACTCAGCTGCTTCGGTGGTGGAGGGCGTGCGCTCGCTCATCAGCTCCCAGGGGCCGACCCGCCTTCGGCCGCGGCCGGATCGCTCCCTGCTTCGGTGGTGCTGGAGGTTCGTGCGAAGCTGCAGTCCCGGCACGATCGCTGCTTCGATGGCCGCACTGCATGCGTTCGCGACCGAGAGCCTGCAGCTTCATAGAGACCTCGCGACCAAGATCGGGGGATATGGTTTCGAGCAGAAGGGCTGGTTGCATCTCTACCGTAGCCAGCGAGCGTTGGAATCGGGAATGCGCACCAGCGCGACGACCTCTCGGGTCGGTGTTCTGTCCGAGCTACTTTCGGCATCGGATGCCCGCCACATGGCGCAGGCCACGGCCGACGATCTGGTGGGCGGGATCTTCTTTCCCGATGATGCCCAGCTTCAGCCCGCCCATTTCGTTCAGGAGCTGGTGCGGGCGGCGAGGTCGGCAGGCGTACGGGTGCTGACCTCTGCATCGATCGGTCTGCGACGAGAAGGGAGCGGTGCGGTAAGCGCTGTTGACTCGAGGACAGGCGAGGTCATCAAATCCGACACATGCGTGCTGGCGGCCGGTTCAGCCTGCGCATCGATCGGCCGCGCCGTGGGTCTTGATATCCCCATCGAGCCCGCGCGCGGGTTCAGCATCACAGTTCAATCCGAACGCACAGTGCCACTGCCGCTCAGCCTGGATGAGGCCCATGTCGTGGTGACGCCGATGGGTGAGGGCGTCAGGATGACAAGTGGGCTCGATCTCGTCGGGTTGGACAGCCGTATCGATCCGAGGCGGGTCTGGGCCATGGAACAGGCCGCGAAGAGCTATCTCGGACTCAACATAGCGACAGGTTCTGAACCATGGATCGGTTACCGGCCGCTCACGCCCGACAGCGTTCCCATCGTCGGGCGATCCACTCGCTATCCGAACCTGGTCATTGCCTCCGGGCACGGCACCCTGGGCGTCACGCTGGCGCCTGCCACCGGCAATCTCGTGGCCGATATCGTGTCCGGGCAATCGCTGCCAGCGTGGACAGACGCGGTCAGGCCCGCGCGGTTCGGAATATGAATCGCCTGCCTGTCGCATTTCAGAGGGAGACCTGCATTGAATAACTGTGAAGTTGCGATCATCGGGGCTGGCGTGCACGGGGCCAGCGCGGCATACCACCTGAGCTCACGCGGGGTGAACGTCGCAATCTTTGACGAGCGTGGTCCGGCAGGAGGTCCAACTGGTCGCTCGAGCGCGATCTGCCGGGCCTACTACACCAACGAGTTCTTGGCGGTGATGGCACGCAAGAGCATCGAAATGCTCGCCAATTTCGAGGATGTGGTGGGGGGCCCGTCAGGGTTCAAGAGAACGGGCTTCCTGTGGCTGCATCCGATTCAGGACGTGCCAGATCTGGATCTCTCGATCCCGCGGCTCAGGCGCACCGGCGTTGTGGTCGATCGCCTCGAGCCTAAAGACCTGGCTCGAGATTACCCGCAGTTCGACGTTGAAGGCGTGAGCGCAGCGCTCTGGGAGCCGGGTGCCGGTTATGCGGACCCTACGCTGACCACTTCGTCGATGATCAACCGATCCCAACGGCAGGGCGCCCGGACGTACCTCTTTTCGAAGGTGGTCGCCCTTAAGCGCGCCGCCCGCGGCTATGTCATCGAAACAGACAATGGCGATGCGGTCCATGCGAATCGAGTCCTCCTCGCCGCTGGTCCATGGACCAGACCGCTGGGACTCCAATTAGGCATCGATCTGCCACTGACTGTGGAGCGCCATGTCGTCGGCGTGATCCGGTGGGACCGAGCGGCTCAGATGCCGTTCGGACACGCGGACCTGGTGTCGGGTCACTACTACTGCAAGCCGGAGGGCGACGACATGTACTGCCTCGGCCCACTACTGGCGGCCGAAGCCGCTGACCCTGGCTCGTTTGTCGAATCATTGACTGATGCCGAGGGCTTTTCTCTGACGAGTGGCGCGATCGCGCGAGTGCCGGGGTTGCGCGACGCTCAGTTGCTCAGCGGGTGGGCGAGCCTGTATGACGTGAGCCCTGATTGGCAGCCGGTAATCGGCGAGGTGGCAGAAGGCCTATTCGTCGATGCAGGCACGAGTGGCCATGGGTTCAAGCTCGCGCCGGCTCTCGGCGCGGTCGTCGCCGACCTTGTCATGGGCCAGGAGGTCGATGAGGGGATTAGTCAATTCCACCCGCGCCGCTTTGAGGCGGGTGAGTTGCTGGAGGCCGGGTATGGCACCGCGCGGATCATCGGCTAACCGTTCTGTCCGAGCCAGACCGCGCCCGACTGAGGGCGCTTTCGTGCTGCGCGAGGCGATGGTTCTCGATCAGAGCGGAGGCTTCACTGGGCCACGCGACGTTGCGGTTGAAGATGGTGTCGTAGTCGCGACCGGGCGGAATCTCGCCCGTCGATCGACACATCAATACGACTTTCACGGGCTTTGGCTGATGCCCGGGATGTTCGACTGCCACGTGCACGTCGTGGCCACGTCTCTGGATACGATGGAACTTCTTCGGACGCCGCTTTCAGAGCGCGTGCTGGAGGCCGGCTCCATCCTTGAACGCATCCTCAGAGCCGGGGTCACATACGCGCGCGATGCGGGCGGTGCCGATGCCGGCATCAAGAGGGCGATCGATCGCGAATATGTTCACGGACCTCATCTACAGGTCGCTATGACCCCGATTTCGCAGACGGGAGGCCATTTCGACGGTTTCGTCGCCGGTCCCGGATGGGACTCGTCGGCCGGTTATCAATTCCCGGACTTTCCTGGTCGACCCCCGATCCTGGTGGATGGCGTGGAGGAAATGCGCAAGGCGGTGAGGATGCGGTTGCGCGCGGGAGCGGACTGGATCAAGCTCACGACCACAGGCGGCATCATGTCTGCCTACGGCTCTGGTACCTCTCCCGAGTTCAGCTACGACGAGATCGCGACAGCGGTACACGAGGCCGGGCGCAAAGGCAAACACGTGATGGTGCATTGCTTTGGCGGCCCGGCCCTCACGGACTCTGTGCTGGCCGGCGTGCGCTCGATCGAGCACGGATTCTTCCTCACAGAAGCCGACGCACGTCTCATGGCAGCACGCGGTTGTTGGCTCGTCCCAACGCTGTCCATCCTTCGCGATGTGCGGAGCTGGGCGGAAGAGGGCCGGCTGCCTCTATACGCTGCTAAGAAGATCAAAGAGCTTGGCGTGCAGCTGGGCGATTCGGTGAGGGTTGCTCGGGAGTATGGGGTCAAGATCGCGCTCGGCACCGATTTCATCAGTCGAGAGCAGCACGGTCACAACCTCGGCGAGATAGCCCTCGCGGCCGATGCCGGCTTGACTCCGCAAGAGGCCCTGCTCGCTGCGACCCGAAACGGGGCCGACCTGCTGGGGGTTGGCGACCGATACGGCCGTATCGAACCAGGCTGCCTATTCGATGCCCTAGTCCTCGACAAGGACCCGAGCAACCTTGAATTCGCCCGCACTGGATCGATCGCAGGCGTGTTCAAGGCAGGAACACCGGTGGTAAGGCACCCGCGGCTGGAATCTGGAAGCTAGGGTTTGGGCTGCTTGACCCCGTAATACGACAGGGCGGCATCTTCCGTGCCCACATAAGTCTGAGGAGGCTCGGGGCAGCATTCGGACATGGCTCGAAAGATGCGTGACCCTTCCGGGCTGGTGCGAAACGCGCGCTGGTCCGCGGCACTTCGCCATCGTGCCTGGACTATTACCGCCCCGCGGTCAGTTCGCTGAATGGACATCGAATCCATGCCATCCGGTGGGTCTGTTCGAATGAGAGCTCCCAGGTCGCTCAGAAGTCGATCGAAGTCATGGACAGAGCTCTCGGCCGGCGAGAACAGCACGGTGATGACAGCTCCCATCGCATGCTCCGGCGAGAGGAGGCCGGTTTCTACAGTCCTTTCGCTGGGCCGGCCGGATGAACGGCCTTAGCGCGAAATTCTTCCGCCAACTGCTTGCACGTGGCGAAGCGGCAGCCCTTGGCCATCGCGTGTTCGATGACGCGCTCAAGCATCGCCAGCCTTGAGCCGCGTCCGATCACCTGTGGGTGTAGTGCCAGCATGATGAAGCCGTCCGGGTCTCGATGAACCAGATCGTCGATCTCGTCCTTCCAGACCTCTTCGACATGGCGTGCATTGGGCAGAAGTGCTCGATATTGGGGCGGACCGTAATGGAATTCGAATTGCGAGAAATCGGTGAGGATCCACGCAAATGGCAGTTCGACGAGATCAAGTGGCTTGCCTCGGTGAACGACGCCGTCCGCATCGATGGTGTGAGGACTTGGAGCCCAAAAGGCGTGGTAGCCGCCCAGAAGGCTGGAATCGTAGAGGAAGCCTTCCTCGGCCAAGACTTTGATGATCGTGCCATCGCCGAGGTCCGCGCCAGCGAGTCGCGTGCCCACGGGTCGCTGGCCGGTGAGCTTCTCGAGGATTTCATTGGCGCGGATTAACGACGCTCGACCCTCATCGGTGGGAAGAGCTGCGGCATCTTCGTGCTTAAGGCCGTGGTTGGCAATCTCGTGTCCGGCGGCCGCAATCGATGCTGCGGAGTCTGGGTACTGCAGTGCAGTCGAACCCGGGATGAACCATGAGGTAGGGATCTTGTAATGGGCGAAAATGTCGAGCAGCCGAGGCGTGGCCTCGGCGGCGAACTCGCCTCGGGACAGGTCCCGGAGGCCGCTGGCGCCGGCCGCGATCCACGGACTCATCGCGTCGTAGTCGACCGACACGCACACCGTCGCTGTGTAATTCCGCGATTCCATAGGCGCGTTCATGCTAGTGGGGGCCTTCCCGTCTAGTCAACCGTGGTCGTTGTGTCGAATACGGCCGAGCCGTCTCGGTGGACGACCAGACACTTCGACTCGACGGCAACTTCGTCGCCCGATCTGACCAACTCGTACAGCGATCTTTCAAGCAACCCCACGGGAACGGTGATGCCATAGAGAGACCTTGCGACGACAGCGGCCAGGATCAAGATGTCGTCCTCCTCAGCCAGTACAAGCGCTGCAGGATTGGTGCGCAAGCGCACTGCCTCCAAAAAGGTGCTGCTGCTCGAGCTCGAGCCGCGCCCGGAGGGCATGAACAGAACCACGCCCCCAACCCGGGCTCCATGCTGCGGATGATGGACATCGATGATCTGGCCGGTTTGTGGGTCCAGGCCACCCCATAGGCTCAGTGGGTCATCGAGAACAAGCGCCGGCCCCGCGGTCGAGCCCGCGACCAGCATCCTGAACCCCTCAGTCACCGGTGGACGAAGCATCGAGCACGATCGTGCCGGTCGCCGCGGACGCGACGCAGTCGGCAAGGCTGGCGAAAATCACCTCGTATCCGAGGTTTCCGGGCGCGTAATAGGCCCATTTGGCCGAGTTGGTCATCACGGTGCCGCTGGTGCGACTGATGATTGGTTTGAGGTAGGTACACGTGTCGGCGACCAGCTCGACTCCGAATCGCTTCAACTCCTCGTGCCAGCCGCGGCGCTCCAGCTCCCGGATAGTGTCTCGTGACGTCGAGGCGTAGAACTCCACGCCTGGATCGCGTTTTCTACCGCCGACCAGGCCAACCAGCTTCTCGAACTCGGTGATCGAAAAATGGGGCGTGCCAACGCTGACCGCGACGAGGTTTCCAGTACGCGAGGACGTCAGTTCTGCTTGGGCCTTTTTCAACATGGTCGCATTCACATCGATGACATCCACGAGTTCTTGGCCTTGTAGTGCGGCCTCCAACGTTGGAGCCTCGGGCGTGATTCCCACCACGTGAAAGAGGGCTACCGCCCCCGTGGAGGCGGCCGCCGCACCGAAAGCCTTGAGGGAGTCTTCGTCCACCAGGGGCGAGGCTCCCACCAGCGCGGGTATCCGGCTGCCCGACCGTGCGCCGACGACGAATCCGAGGAGGGGCCAGAACAGCTCGCTCGACAGCCACTGCGGACTCAACCCCGAGATGTCGAAGACGACTTCAGCTCGTCGGTTCTCGGTGAGGTGCAAGCCGTGCTCCGGGATCCTTCCAGTGATGGCCGCGCAGATATCGATGAAGTCCCCATAACGCTCCGTTCGCGCACCGACCACGGAGTTGATGAAAACGATCGCGTTCGACTCTGCCCAAGCAACCTGCTCTCCGAGCTGCGGGCGGCCGGGTAGCTGGTAGGGAGCGCAGGTCCAGGTTGGGCGGCATCCCATCGCGAGGTAAGCGTTCATCAGACGGCGCCCGTTCTCGATGCTCGGACGGTCTCCGCGATTCAACTCTGGATGAAGGAGGTCGACAGCACCCACATTCAGGGTCGACGGGACACGCACCCTTGCTTTCCCGTCGAGCAAACGATCGGCGAAGTCAAACCCTGACTGGCCATGGAAAAGGCAGCTGTCTATGTGAGCGCGGGTGATCGGCATGAGGCGTCGAGCTCCAACGGCCTCGCCAAACTCTGTGACGATCTCCAGCGCAAACTGTGCGCCGTCGCCCTCACCACCGGCGAGCATTCGTCGTTCCTCAGGCGTCAGCTCCAAGCGATGACCGTTGCCCGACTCAACTCTGGCCGATTTCAAATGAATCGTCGGCCGCGTGGCCGGATTTCCGAACCTCGCGCACAGCAAGTTCAGCGACTTCGAGGTCCTGGGCGGCGATGCCCACCGACTTGAAGACCGTCCAACCACCGGCGGCGGGCGGAGGACTCGCGAGCAGCGTGCCGAGCTCAATCAGTCTCTCGACTTCCAGATAACCGCGACTCATCGCCTGCAGTAAATCTCCGGCCTCCGCCATGGCGGCTTCCATCTCATCGATCGCGACGACACGTGCATCCCGAAGGAGCTCGGCGGGAAGCTCGCACATAGCTGGTGTATAAGCGCCAACGGCGTTGACGTGCACCATGGGCCGGAGGTCGCTGGCCTCGAACAGCGGGCCGGTCGACGCAGTGGCGGTGCAGATCACATCTGCTTCGGAGACGGCTTCGCGGTTCGACGAGACAGGCAGGAACCGCACGTGGGGCAGCTCAGGGCCAAGTCTTTCGGCAAGCCTGCGAGCGCTTGTGGTCGAGAGTGAGGTGATCCGCACTTCGACGATCGGCCGGACCGAGCAAACGGCACGGATCTGGTCCGCGCTCTGCCCGCCTGCGCCGATCATCGCCATCACCCGTGCGTTCGTCGGAGAAAGAAGGTCTGTCGCCACGCCGGAGGCGGCGCCCGTCCTCAGGGCGGTCAGTGAGGTGCCATCGATGACTGCTTCGGGGGTACCGGATGCGCCGTCGAAAAGGATCACGAGAGCCTGAACCGCGGGCCGACCGGCAGCGCGGTTCTGCGGGCGAATCGTCACAGCCTTCAGCGCCGTGCTGCCGGACTCACGGTCTCTAGCGAGCATGGCAAGCGCGGTTCCCCCTTCCATGACCAATCGGGTGGGCTGCTCTATCTGGCCTGCCGAAACCTTGCTAAAGGCGCGCCGGACGGCGTCCACGGCGGCCGACATGGATACGGATTCGCGCAGCATTTGGGCGGAGATAAAGAGCATCTGGTAGCAAGAAGAATATGGATTTACCGACTTCGCGGCCATGCGCGCGGGTCTTCTTATCGGCTCTCGGCTAAGAGGCCCTCGTCAGGGCTAGTATCCTGCGGCTGCCGGGCAGCCTGTGGGCGAAAGCGTCACGCCCAGAAAGGTGGTCACCAGAGCGGCCGCACTGATGATCCAGAAGGGAGAGGTGATGAGCCCGGTGTGGTCAAGCAACAGGCCCCAGATAAGCGGTCCGAAAAAGGCGAATCCATAGCCGGCGGTGAGAGTGAGCGCGGTGTAGCCGGCGACATCAGACGGGTCATGCGCAAGGATCGCCGGCAAGGAGTTGGTGCCAGCGAAGACCATGCTGTTGCCTAGCCCGGTAAGGGGCGCCCAAATCCAGGCAAGCCCAGTCAGTCCGACCATGAACCCAATACTGCCGATGCTCATGAACACGCCACCGCCGACGTACCACCAACGCGACGTGGCCCACGAACGGCGAGTCGTAGCGAGAGTCGCGGTCAGTGGCAGGCTTACTGCCTGAAAGAGGAAGAGGACCAGTGCTAGGTATGCGTGGCTGTAGCCGCGAAGCAGGAACGGAATCCACGTGACACCGCCGTAGAACACCAGGCTCTGTCCACCGAAAAGCGCCGCCACGTGCCAGACCTTGGGATCGCGCACGAGGCGACCAAGCCCATGAGGTACCGATTCGTGCAGTGATCCCCTGCCTGGCGCTTTCCAGTTCCAGATTGCAGCTCCCAGGAGGGCGAGGATTGCCCAGACGATAAATGTGCCACGCCAGCCACCTAACGGCAGAAGGTAGACAGAGAGGGTGGCGCCCGCAAGGGCGCCCAGTCCAAGAGACATCGCGTAAATCGTTGATGTCTGCTGGATGCGGTCTGGGAACCAGGTTCGTATCGATACAGCGACTGCGGGTTGGGCTGCCGCTATCAGAAGCGCTAGAACTGCTGTCCAAACGAACAACGAGTAGGGAAGGGGTGGCGTCAACCTCAAGAGCGCAGCCAGCCCTAGGCCGAAGGTCGCAAATCCGATGACTTTCCGCGGGCCGAAACGGTTGACCAACAGAGCTCCGGGCACCGCGGCGGCGCCTAGCCCTAGCACCGGAATCGCAGTCAAGGCTCCCGTCGCGGAGAAGCTGAGGTGCAGGTCAGCGCGCAGTTCGGGTAAGACGGGAGAAACGCCGACGATGATCGATCGCAGCTGGAAACCAATAACAGCGATCAGCGCAGCTACCCGCCACCCATGCGTGCGGTCAACCCCAGCGGCGCTCACCCGCCACATTGTCCGCGATCAACGAGCGGTCCTTGTTGACCCAAACCATCTGGCAGAGCCAAATTCGTACAGAACGCCGGTGCGGAACCGTACTGAGTGGTGCTACTCGGTTACTCGGTAGATCCGGAGGCCAATTTCTGAACGGGGCGGGGTGATCTATTAAACGCGAGGCGTTAGACAGCCAAGATGACAGCCAAAGTGTGCACTGAACGAAGGAGGTGGCTCTGACGTAGATAAGAACCGCTGAGTTCGATGCTGGCCAGCAGATGGGGGCAGTCCCCCCGAAGCCGTTCTGCAGGGAATGGCTTCAAACCACCGCGAGCTG
>Ga0307373_10003652_pt1 | contig 26588 bp, 24 predicted proteins | sample OX2MG_FD_202534 | JGI IMG/M metagenome (GOLD analysis project Ga0307373, IMG submission 202534) | Soil microbial communities from Risofladan, Vaasa, Finland - OX-2 | ecosystem: Environmental > Terrestrial > Soil > Coastal area > Acid sulfate soil | place: Finland: Risofladan, Vaasa | collected...
CCGGCCGAATGCGGTCGCGAACGCGAGGCCGATCGAGGTCATCGCGACGACGATCGCCATCGCCCACGGCGTGCCGCTCGCGAGGCCCGCGAACAGCGTCACGAGCGTCGAGCCGGCGAGCGCCGCGCTCAGCTGTCGAAATTTCGTCGCGAGCGGCGACGGCAGATCGACGATGCTCACGCAGGCCGCGCCGATCGCTGCCAGCACGGCGGCCGGCAAGCCGAGCCACAGGTCCGTGCCGACCGCGACCGCGGCGAGGCCGGCGGTCACGGCGACGCCGTTCTCGACATGGTGGCGGAAGAGTCTGCGACCGGCCTGCCGGTGCAGTGCGAGCCGGTCTAAGCTCACAGCGACGCGCAGTGCCGGTGCAGCCACTCCAGATCGGCTCCGTCCAGCAACGGCGCCAGGGCGGTCCGCACGCCGGCATGGTAGTCATCCAGCCAGGCACGTTCCGGCTCGTCGAGCAACGCGGGCTCGATCGCGCGGCGGTCGAACGGGCACAAGGTGAGCGTCTCGAAGGCGTTGAACTCGCCGAACTCGGTGCGCTCGGCGGCGACGACCACGGCGAGGTTCTCGTGGCGAATGCCGTGACGGCCCGGCTTGTACACGCCCGGCTCGATCGAGCTGATCATGCCGCGCTCGAGCGCCACCAGCGCGCCGCCCGCGACCGGCGGCCGGATGCCCTGCGGGCCCTCGTGCACATTGAGGAAATAGCCGACGCCGTGACCGGTGCCGTGGCCGTAATCCAGGCCGCCGGCCCACAGCGGCGCGCGCGCGATCGCGTCCAGTTGCGGACCGCTCGCGCCCTCGGGGAACCGCGCCCGCGACAGGGCGATCAGACCTTGCAGCACCAAGGTCGCGTCGCGCCGCTGCTCGGCCGTCGTCCCGCCGAGCGCCAGCACGCGCGTGACATCGGTGGTGCCGCCCTGGTACTGGCCGCCGGAATCGATCAGCAGCAGACCCGCGGGCGCGAGCGTCGCGTGCGATTGCTCCGTGGCACGGTAGTGTGGCAGCGCGCCGTTCGCCTGATAGCCGGCGATCGTCGCGAAGCTCTCGCCGACCCAGCCGGGCTGCGCGGATCGCTCCTCGTGCAGCAAAGCATCGACGGTGAGCTCGGTCACCTTGCCGCCGGCGGCGAGGAGCTGCTCGAGCCGGCGGAAGCTGCGCACCAGCGCCGCGCCGTCGTGACGCATCACCTCGCGGATGTGCGCGAGCTCCGCGGCGCTCTTGACCGCCTTGAACGCGGTGCTCGGGTTGGCGGCCTCGACCAGCCGCACCGTCGGCGGGATCGCCGCGGCGATCGCCGCCACCACTTTGCCGGCGTCCAGCAGCAGCACGTCCGCACCGCCGAGCCGGCGCAGCGCCGCCGTGACATCCGCGTAGTCGGCGATCACGATGCCGTCCGCGCCCAGCTGCGCGACCAGGCGATCGGCGAGCTTGCCGCGCTCGACGAACAATCGCGCGCGCCCCTCGGGCTCGAGCAGCAGGTGGCAGAGGAATACCGGATTGCAACTGACGTCGCTGCCGCGAAGGTTCGTCAGCCAGGCGATGTCATCCAGGCTCGACAGCAGGTGGTGGGTCGCGCCGAGCGCGGCAACGGCCTCGCGCAGGCGGAGGAATTTCTCGCGCCGCGTGACGCAGGCGTAGGCCGGGGCGTGTTCGTACACCGGTGATCGCGGCATGGCGGGACGACCGGGCCAGACCTCCCCGGGCAGGTCGATGTCGCTGCGCAGCCTGGCGCCGATCCCGCCGAGCATGCGTTCGATCTGTCGGTGCGTCGCGAGCGCCACGCTGTCGCCGGCGACCGCGAGCACGTCGCCGGCACGCAGCTGCTGCCGCAGCCAGTCCAGATGCTCCGGCGCCTGCGGCACACGCAGCCGCATCAGCGCGACCCCGCTGCCGGCGAGCTGCTGCTCGGCCTGCGAGAAATAGCGCGAGTCGGTCCACAGACCGGCCTGCTCGCGCCCGACGATCAGCGTGCCCGCCGAGCCGTTGAATCCGCACAACCAGGCGCGCGCCTGCCAGTGCTCAGGCAGGTATTCCGAGAGGTGCGGGTCGGCGGTCGGTACGAGCACGGCGGCGACGCCGTGCGACTGCATGGCCGCGCGCAGCGCGGCAAGACGAGCGTGGATCGCGTGGTTCACCCGGCCATGCTAATACGTCGCGGTCACCGTATACAGCAGCTGTAGGTGGCAGGTTTGCTTGGAGGCATAATCGAGCGCGCGTTGGCCACAGCAGTCGAGAACGCCGCGGGCCTCATGGGCGCCGCCCGCCACAGCCGCACCGACCGCGCTCGTCAGGTCGAATTCGCCGTCACAATCGGCGTACGGACACGGGAATGCAAAGAATGCCCGCGCCGAGGGGTGCAGTACGTGCGACTGATCGGCCGGCGGGTTCGCGCTCGCCCCCGCGAATTTCAGCTCGAGGCGGATCCTCTCGAGTCCGGGGAACGCCACCCGCAGGGCCTGCGCGGCGGATCGGCCGCGGCGGATCCGTTCGATACGCTCCTGACGTGCCGCGGCGCAGCTCGAAGCGAGCTTCACTTTTCGATCCCGGAGGGCGCAACGGCGCCGGCGACGGCAGCGCCGGCCGGCATCGCCTGCCCCGCCGTTTGCGCGCCATCGCCCGACTCATCCTCCGGCCGCGTCGCCCGGCGTTGCTGCTTGGCTTGCTGCCGCGCCTTGCGCACCCGCTCTCGTTCCTTTCTTGCCTGATGGTAATTCGGTTTGGCCACGCGCTCTCCGTAATCGCACTGCTCACTCGGCCGCTGCGGCCCCGCTGCCCGGCTACTCTACTCCATTATCGGCGCCGCGGGCGCGAGATGCGCGGCGTGCCATGCCGGCCCGCGATTTTGCGCGCGCCGCCGGCACGACACCAACTGCAGCGCCTGGTGGCTGCTGCTGTGGTGCATCCCGCTGGCGGGCGGCCGCTCAGGTCGCGAACAGCCGGCCTGGATCGGCGAATGCCTTGAACTCGAGCGCGTTGCCGGCCGGATCGAGGAAGAACATCGTCGACTGCTCGCCCACCTGGCCGGCGAATCGAGTGTGGGGCTCGACCACGAAGCTCACGCCGGCGGCGCGCACGCGCGCCGCGAGCCGCCGCCAATCGGGTGGCGTCAAGACGACGCCGAAATGCGGGACGGGCACGTCGTCGCCGTCGACGAGGTTGCTGGCACGCCCCGCCATGTGACGCGGCGCGGCCTGCGGCTTGAGGTGGGCGACGATCTGATGGCCGAACAGATCGAAGTCGATCCACTGCTCGGCGCTGCGGCCCTGCGGGCAGCCGAGAATGGCGGTGTAGAAGTGCCGCGCCGCCTCGAGATCGTCGACGGCAAAAGCGACGTGAAAGGGACCAAGCGCCATGCACCCATGATACCGGGTCGTCGCGTGGCCGGCCATCGCCGGCGCCTCGGCGCCCGGCGGCTCAACGGCCGTCGACGCCGAAACGCAGCCGCCAATGCTCGATGCGCACGCGCAGACCGCGGTGTTTCGTGAGGTAGCGGAAGCCGACGATCGCCGCGGCAAAGCCCGAGGCCGCGCCGACGCCGAGCGCCCAGCGTGGTCCGAGGGTGTCCGCCACCCAGCCGACGATCGGCGCGCCGAGCGGCGTGCCGCCCAAGGCAATCGCCAGCAGGATCGCCATGACCCGGCCGCGCATGTCCGGCTCGCTCGAGAGCTGGACGAAGCCGTTGGTCGTCGTCGTGAAGATCTGCGCGGCCGCACCGATGACGAGCAGCGCGACGCCGAACGCCAGGTAATCGGGCATGAACGCGGCAACCGCCAATCCCAGACCGAAGACCGCGGCGCCGCCGAACAGCAGCGACATGCGCGGGCGCGCATGCCGCGCGGCGTACAGCGCGCCGGCGACCGAGCCGAGCGCCATGATGGAGGTCAGCAGTCCGTACCGGTCCGCGCCGACGCGAAACACCGTGACGGACATGGTGAGGATGAAGATCTGGAAATTCAGGCCGAACGTGCCGATCAAGAACAGCATCAGCAGAACCGCCCGCAGATCCGGGCGGTTCCAGACGTAGCGAAAGCCTTCGACGACGCTGCCGGGCGCGCGCAGTACCCTGCGCCTGGTGTGGAGTTCGCCGACCCGCAGCAGAAACAGGGAACCGATCACCGCGGCGAAGGAAACCGCGTTCAGCAGAAACGCCCAACCGGAGCCGACGCCCGCGATGAGCACGCCGGCGATCGCCGGGCCGATCATGCGCGCCGCATTGAACGAGGTCGAATTCAGCGCCACCGCGTTCGACAGATCCGCCTCTCCGACCAGCTCCCAGACGAAGGTCTGGCGGGCCGGAGCGTCGAAGGCGGCGACGCATCCGAGCAGCAACGCGAACAGGTAGACATGCCACAACTGCACGATCCCGGTGAGCGTGAGAATGCCCAATCCCAGGGCGAGCGCGCCCATGGCCCCCTGGGTGGCGAACAGCAGCTTGCGCCGGTCGAGATGATCGGCCGCGAATCCGGTCAAGGGCAGCAATAGCAGCTGCGGCCCGAACTGCAGCCCCATGACCACGCCGACGGCCGTCGCGCTCTTGTGGGTCAACTGCGTGAGCACCAGCCAATCCTGGGCGGTGCGCTGGATCCACGTGCCGACATTCGAGACGATCGCGCCGCCGGCCCAGATGCGATAGTTGTAGCCGCCGAGCGAGCGGAACATGCCCTTCATCGAACCGCTCCCGAAATCACCGCGCGCAACTCTAATCCAACAGCGGGTGCCCCGCGGGCAATTGATGCGCGTACCAGGCCGCGAGGCGATGCCGCACGGTCCGTTCGCCGACCTGGTCCTCCGGCATCGGCGATATGCGCTTGTCGTGCACCAGCAGACGATAGACGTACAGTGCCTTGGCGCTCGCCGAGTCGCCGGGCTCGAACTCGACCGCCTTGCGACCCTCCGCATAGGCGACGCCGGCGAGCAGAGCCGCCTTGAACAATTCCGCTTCGTGCTTGAATTTCTTCATGGGTCGCGCATCGCCGGCCGGCGACGGCCGCCGCGCCGGCTCAGATCTTCGTGCGCGGCCGCCATCGCGCTCAAGGCCCGGCAACCGGCACCCGGCCCGTGGGGTGCGCGATCGCGTCGTGCGGCCGCAGGAGAAAGCGTCGCGCGACGTCGAAATAGGTCCGGTAGACCAGGCCGCCGTTCGCCGCGATCAGCCGCCGCCGATGCCGCCGATAGCGCGCGTTGTACCGGTACCAGGGAATCGTCGGCGCCTCGTGATGCAGGGCGTGCAAATTGTTGAACAGGAACAGGGGCCCGAGCAGCCACGAGCCCTCGACGATCGCCACCCGCTCGCGAACGTTCGGGCGGGCCCGATGCTCGGCGAACGAGCGAATCAGCACGATGCCGTACGCCGGTATCACCATCGAGACCGCATACAGCCATAGCGGCATGCCGCAGACGAGCTTCAACCACAGGAGCACGGGCACGCACCAGGCGAGGTGTTCGAGCCAGAGGCGGCGCAGGCCGTCGTCGCCACGCATCACGCCGCGAAGTTCGGCGTGGAGGAAGGCGCCGATGCGCCAGAACGAGCCGACGAGCACCCGCCCCGCCAGGGTCTGTTGCACCTCGAGACTCGCGCGCGCGATCGGGTGCAGACGCGCCCAGGCATCCGGCGTGAGATAACAGGACTCCGGATCGTCGAGCGGGTCGGTGAGCCGTTCGTCGCAATGGTGCGCGAGATGCGCGTCGCGATAGCGCGGATACGGCAGCCACAGCGACAGCGGCCACATCGCGAGCACTCTGTTGAGCCAGGGTTTGCGCGTCGGGTGGCCGTGGAGGATTTCGTGCTGCAGAGAACTGTGCAGCGTGAGCAGCAGCGCGGTCGCCGGGGCGACGATCGCGAACGGCCAGCGGCGATACTGGGCCGTGACCGCGAGCCAGCCGCCATAGGTCGCGAACAGCAGCGCGACGGTCGGCCACTCGATCGCGGCGACGCGCTCGCCGCGTAGCGCGGTCGCCCCGCCCGCCCGCCCATCGCGGGTCGCTGCGTTCATCGGTCGGTCCAGTGCAGGCACATGCCGTCGATTGTAGCCGAACTGCCGACCACGGTCGCTGCGGCGCCGGTCTCAATCGAGGCGCACCGTCTTGCAAACACGCCGTTCGACGGCCCGGATCGCCTCGTACAGCAGGATCGCGAGCAGGCCGGTCGCAAGCCCGCCCTGCAGAACGAAGGCCGTGTTGTTCGACAGCAGTCCGGCGATGATGACCTCGCCGAGGCCCTTCGCGCCGACCGTCGAACCGATTGTCGCCGTGCCGACGTTGATCACGACCGAGAGCCGGACCCCTTCGAGGATCAGCGGCATCGCGAGCGGCAGCTCCACCGACCGAAGCCGCTGGTGCGGGCTCAACCCCATGCCGCTCGCCGCCTCCAACAGGGCGGCAGGACAGCTCTTGAGACCCACGACCGTGTTCTCGAAGATCGGCAGCAATCCGTACGCGAACAGCGCGATCAGCGTCGGCGTCTCGCCGAACCCGACCAGCGGCACGGCGAGCGCGAGCACGGCCACCGGCGGAAAAGTTTGGCCGAAGTTCACCAGCGTGCGCGACAGCGGCAGGAACTCGGCGCCGCTCGCGCGCGTGACCAGGATCCCGAGACCGACGGCGACGATCGTGCTCGCCACCGCCGCGGCGCAGACGATGCCGAGATGCGCGAGCGCGAGCAGCAACAGATTCCCCTGGTCGTAGATCGGCGGCGCCCCGTACTGGTTGAGCGGCGCGAACAGCGGCGCGAAGCGTTGCGGCGCGAGCAGAAAGGCCGCGAGCAACGCGAGCGCCGCCAATGGCCAGTACGCCGCGATGCGCCGCATCAGTTGCTGCGCCCCTGCGCGAGAATCGCGGCGACGGTAAGCCGGCCGCACGGCCGCCCGCCGGCGTCGAGGACGATCGCCGAGTCGGCGCCGTGCCAGGTGAGGTCCGAGAGCACGTCGCGCAGCGATGCATCGGCCGCCACGGTACGTTCGCCGGCGCCATCCGTGCCGGCCGCGAGCGGCACGGCGGCGGCGCCGGCCTTGGTGAGCGACAGCAGCCGCAAGGCGCGGTCGGCGACGCCGGTCAATTGCGCGACGAACGGATCTTCGGGCCGGGTGAGCAGCGCCGCCGGCCGGTCGCATTGCAGGACGCGACCGTGACTCATCACCGCGACCCGGTCGCCGAGACGAAAGGCCTCCTCGATGTCGTGCGTCACGAGCACGACGGTCGTGCCGAACCGGCGGCGCACGTCGAGCAGGTCCTCCTGCGCTTTGGCGCGGATGATCGGATCGAGCGCACCGAACGGTTCGTCCATCAGGAGCACCGAGGGCTCCGCGGCGAGCGCGCGGGCGACGCCGACGCGTTGCTGTTGACCGCCCGACAACTGGTGCGGATACTTGGGCGCGTAGGTCGCGCCATCCAGCTGGAACAAGGCGAGCAATTCCTCGACGCGCGCGCCGATGCGCCGCTCGTCCCAGCCGAGCAGCCGCGGCACCGTCGCGATGTTGTCGGCGACGGTGCGATGCGGGAACAGTCCGTTCCCCTGGATCACATAGCCGATCCGGCGCCGCAGCAGATGCGGCGGCTGCGCAGCCGTGTCCCGGCCGTCGAGCAGCACGCGACCGGCGGTCGGCTCGACCAGGCGGTTGATCATCCGCAGCAGCGTCGACTTGCCCGAACCCGACGTGCCGACGATCACCATGATCGAGTCGCGCTCCACGGCGAGGCAGGCGTCATCGACCACGGTCGCCGAACCGTAGCGTTTGCTCAGATGTTCGATCGTGATCATGCATTGCTCCGGTCGATGACTTCGATCAGCGCGTCGAGCAGCACCGCGGCCGCTATCGCGAGCGCCACGGTCGGCAGCGCGCCGAGCAGCACCAGGTCGTTCGCGCTCTCGCCGATCCCCTCGAAGACGAAGGTGCCGAGCCCGCCCGCCCCGATCAGCGCGGCGATGGTCACGAGCCCGATGTTTTGCACCAGCACGATTCGCACCCCGGTCAGGATCACCGGCAACGCGAGCGGCAATTCGACGGCGGCGAGGATCTGTCCGCCGGTCATCCCCATGCCGCGCGCGGCCTCGACCGCGGCGGGCGAGACGCGGCGCAGCCCCGCGACGGTGTTGGCGACGATCGGCAACAGCGAGTACAGGAACAGCGCGACCAGCGCCGGCGCCGCGCCGATCCCCTCGATGCCGATCTTTGCCGCGTACGGCACGGCGCTCGCGAGCACCGCGAGCGGCGCCATCAGGATGCCGAACAGGGCGATCGACGGGATCGTCTGCACGAAATTCAGCGATCCCAGGATCGCGCCGCGCAGGCGCGGCACACGGTGGCAGAGAATCCCGAGGGGCAAGGCGGCGAGCAGCGCCGCGATGAGCGAACCGAACGCGAGCTCCACGTGGCGCCGCATCTCGTAGCCGAAGCGGTCGGCATTGATCGCATATTCGCGCATCACCGACAGGTGGTCGAAGGTGCCGTGAGCGAACGCGAGGGCCGCGCCGCCGAGAAAGGCGGCGAGCGACAGCACGCGGGCGAGCGGTCCCGGGCGCATGCGGGTGATCGCGTCGGCGGCGAGCAGGCCGACGCTCGTGAGCAGCAGCCAGCAGCCGGCACCGGGGGCGATCCGCACCACCTGGTTGCCGGGCGGGGTCAGCGCGTTGCCGGCGGCCGCCGCGCAGAGCGCGACCGCGATCAAGCTGAGCAGGGCCGCCGCGAGGCGCAGGCGTGCCTCCTCGACCCACAGGGCGGCGGCGGCGGCGAGGATCAGCAGCGCGAGCACGCCGGCGGCGGCGCCCGGCGGCAGGACGTCGAAGAATCCGACGGCGACGCCCGGCACGATGCGGTTCGACTTGAACACGACGAACGGCAGGCAGGCGAACGCCGCGGCGCCGATGATCGCGAGCAGCAGGCCGAGGCGGTCGATGTGGCGCAGCGGCCGCATTCAGCGCAGCAGGCCCCGCGACTGCAGGTAGTGCGCGGCGACGGATTCGGTCGACTCGCCGTCGATCTGCACCCGGGCGTTCAGCCGGCGCAGCGTCTGCGTGTCGAAGCTGCGCATCAACGGCCGCAACAGCCGGCGAATCTGCGGATATTTCGCAAGCACGGCCTCGCGGATGATCGGCACCGGTGCGTAGATCGGCTGATCGTGACGATCGTCCGCGAGGGTCACGAGGTTCGCGGCGACGATGCCGCCGTCGGTGCCGTACACCATCGCCGTGTTGGTGCCGTCGGTGCCGGCTGCGGCCGCCGCGATCGTCGCCGAGGTCTCGCCGCCCGCGAGCACGATCATCTGCGCCGAACGCAGTTTGAAGCCGTAGGTATGCTCGAGCGAGCGCAGCGTTCCGCCGTTGGCGAATTCGGCGGAACACGCCAGCACGACCTTGCCGCCGCCCCGCACCCAGCGCGCGAAGTCGCTCATCGTCTTCAGCTTCTCGGCCACCGCGACGTCGCGGCGCACCGCGAGCGCCCAGGCGTTGTCGGCATTCGCCGGCGTGAGCCAGACGATGTGGTTGGCCCGGTAGTCGAGGCGCGCGCCGAGTGCATAACCCGCCTCGAGGTTCTTCCAGGCCGGATTCGCCGGCATGTTGAAGAAGTATCCGGCGTTGCCGGTGTACTCGACGTACAGATCGATCTCGCCCGCGAGCAGGGCTTCGCGCACGACCGAGGTCACGCCGAGCCGCATCCGGTCGACCGTCGGGATGCCGTGGGCGTTCAGCACCAGCCGGATCATCTGGCCGATCATCGCCGACTCGCTCGACAGCTTCGAGGAGACCACGACCGCCGCATGCAACGGCGGCGCGACGAGCAGCGCCAGCGCGAGAGCCGCCGGCGCGAGCGCCGCCCCGAACCGCTGCAGAAGTTTGCTCACCGCCCTCCTCGTGGATGTCGAAGCGCGCCGTACAAAATGCATCCGGATTATATGCTGTTCATATAAAATGCCGCGGATCCCTTTACTGGACCACCCATGACCGCCGACGACCAACCAGAGCCCGCCCCGGGCTGGCTCGCCCGCCACCGGGGCCTGCTGATGATCGGTGTGCCGCTGCTGATGCTCGTCATCGGTCTCGGCGTGTATCTGGCGCTCGCCCGCTACGTCGGCACCGACGATGCCTATATCCGCGCGACGCGGGTCGCCGTCAGCACCAACATCTCGGAGCGGGTGCGCAGCGTCGAGATCACGGACAATCAGCGCGTGCACCGCGGCGAAGTCTTGTTCCGCCTCGACGACCAGCGCTTCGTGATCGCCGAACGGAATGCCGAGGCGCGCCTCGCCGCGACGAAGCTCGACATCGAGGCGATGCAGGCGAGCTACCGGCAGCGGCTCGCCGATCTGCAGGCGGCCGAGGATGAACTCGCCTACCAGCAGCGCGAATATGCGCGCCAGAAGCGGCTCGCGGCGAGCGGCATCGCTTCCGGCGCGCAACTCGACAAGGCGGCCCAAGCCTTTCAGTCGGCGCGGCAAAGCGTCGAGGCACGGCAGCAGGAGGCGGCCACGGTGCTCGCAAATCTCGGCGGCAACGCGCAGATCGCCGTGGCCGACCACCCGCTCGTCCGGCAAGCGCGCGCCGCACTCGACCGGGCGAAGCTCGACATCTCCTACGCGACGGTCTATGCGCCGATCGACGGTATTGCCACCAAGGTCGATCGGCTGCAACCGGGCGATTACGTCACGGCGGCGACGCCCTTGTTCGCCCTGGTGTCGACCAGCGACGTGTGGGTAGTCGCAAACTACAAAGAAACCTCCCTCACGCACATGCGCGTCGGCCAGAAGGCGCGCATCGAGATCGATGCGTGGCCGGACCGGACTCTGTCGGGCCGGGTCGCAAGCATCAGCCCCGGCACCGGCGCGTCGTTTTCCGTGCTGCCGCCGGAGAACGCGACCGGCAACTGGGTGAAGGTCGTGCAGCGCGTGCCGGTGCGCCTGTCGATCGACGATCCGCGCGGGTTGCCGCTCAGCGACGGCTTGAGCGCGAGCGTCCGGGTCGACACGCAGTACCGGCCGTCGCTGTTCGGCTGGCTCTGATGGCCGCGGCGGCCGGCACGAATCGCGGCGTCATCACCGTCTCGGTGATGCTGGCGACGATCATGCAGGCGCTCGACACGACGATCGCCAACGTCGCCCTGCCGCACATGCAGGGCACCTTGTCGGCGACCCAGGACCAGATGACCTGGGTGCTCACCTCGTACATCGTCGCCGCCGCAATCATGATTCCGTTCACCGGCTGGCTGGCGACCCGGATCGACCGCAAGATCGTGTTCCTGTGCTCGATCGCCGGCTTCACGATCGCCTCGGCGCTCTGCGGCCTCGCCCAGAGCATCTCGCAGATGGTGCTGTTCCGGCTGCTGCAGGGCGTCAGCGGCGCCGCCCTGGTGCCGCTCTCCCAGGCGATCCTGTTCGACATCAATCCGCGCGAGGCGCACGGCCGCGCGATGGCAACCTGGGGCATCGGCGTCACCCTGGGGCCGATCCTCGGACCCGCGCTCGGCGGTTGGCTGACGCAGAATTACAACTGGCGCTGGGTCTTCTACATCAATTTGCCGATCGGCATTCTCGCCTTCCTCGGCTTGCTGTTCTACCTGCCGCCGCGCAAGGACAACCGGGCGAGTCCGTTCGACTTCTTCGGCTTCATCACGTTGAGTGCCGCGATCGGCGCGCTGCAGCTGGTCATGGACCGGGGCCAGCTGCTCGATTGGTTCTCGTCGACGGAAATCGTGGCCGAGGCCGTCGTCGCCGGACTCGCCTTGTACCTGTTCGTGATCCACATGCTGACCCACGAGCATCCGTTCATCAACCGGGCGCTGTTCAAGGATGCGAACTTCCTCGCGAGCAACGTGTTCATCTTCGTCGTCGGCGTCGTGCTGTTCGCAACCCTCGCGCTGCTGCCGCCGATGCTGCAGAACCTGATGAACTATCCGGTCGTGACCACGGGGTTCGTCACCGCGCCCCGCGGCATCGGCACCCTGCTCGCGATGATCACGGTCGGCCGCCTGATCGGCCGGGTGGACTCGCGCCTGCTGATCGGCTTCGGCCTCGTGCTCACGAGCGCGGCGGCGTGGCAGATGACCCATTTCTCGCTGCTCATGAACAGCTGGCCGATCGTCACCTCGGGAATGCTGCAGGGATTCGGCGTGGGTTTCGTCTATGTGCCGCTGAGCACGGTGGCATTCGCGACGCTCGCCGAGCGCTACCGCACGGAAGGCACCGCGTTCTTCAACCTGCTGCGCAACCTGGGCAGCAGCATCGGCATCTCGGCGGTGCAGACATTGCTCACGCGCAACACCCAGGCGCTGCACGAGAGTCTCGCGAGCCACATCACGCCCTACGCCGCCGCGCTGCGCCCGGAACTCGGCGCCGAGATGTCGAGTCCCGCGGCGCTCGCCGCACTGAACGGCGAAGTCACCCGCCAGGCGGGCATGATCGCCTACATCGACGATTTCAAGCTGATCATGATCATGACGCTCGGGCTGCTGCCCTTGCTCTTGCTGATGCGCCGCGGCGGCGGCGCCGGGAGTGAATCCGGTGCGGTCATCGACTAGCGGCAACTGCTCCCCGCGGCGCCGGCATGCGCAACGCGGCGCCGGCCTGGTCGCGCTCGCGGCAATCCTCTCGGCGTGCACCGCAGGACCGGATTTCTCGCCGCCGGCGCCGCCGGCGGTCGCGAGCTACGTCGCCGGCGGCGACGGGCTGGACACGACGGCCCAGCGCATCGTCGCCGGCCGGCCGATCGGTGAGCAGTGGTGGCGGGCCTTCGGCTCGGCGCCGCTCGATGCGCTGATGCAGACCGCGTTCGCCGACAATCGCACGCTGGCGGCGGCCCGCGCGTCGCTCGCGGCGGCCCGCGAGCAGCAACGCGCCGCCGCCGGCGCCCTGTGGCCGCAGCTGTCCCTCGGGGGCACCACCGGCCGGCAGAAGTACGGCGTCTCCCTGTTCGGCCCGAGCCATTTCGTGATCCCGCCGTTCACCTATTACACGGCCGGTCCGCAGGTGAGCTACGTGCTCGATTTGGCGGGCGCAGAGCGGCGGACCGTCGAGCAGCGGCGCGCGCTCGCGCAATTGCGCTCGTACGAGCTTCGGGCCGTGCGCCTCGCGCTTGCCGGCAACGTTCTCGCCCAGGCGCTCGCCATCGCCTCGGCCAACACGCAGCTGCAGGTGCTCGATCGGATCGTCGCCAACGACCGGCGCAATCTCGCGCTGGTTGACGCCGCGCGCGCGGCCGGTTCCGCGGCGATCACCGACGTCGTCAGCGCGCAAAGCCAGCTCGCCCACGACGCGACCCTGCTGCCGCCATTGCAGCAGCAACGCAGCGTCGCCGCGCATGCTCTCGCCGTGCTCGCCGGCGCGGCCCCCGCGCAGCGGCCGGCCCCGGACTTGCGCCTGACGGACTGGCGGCTGCCGGCGGTTCTGCCGCTGCTGCTGCCCTCGGCACTGCTGCGCGCCCGTCCGGACATTCTCGCGGCCGAATCCGCGCTGCATGCGGCGAGCGCTGCGATCGGCATCGCCACAGCCGGCCTGTACCCGCAGATCACGCTCTCGGCCAACACGACGCAACAGGCTCTCTCGCCCGGCAATCTGTTCAACGGCGCGGCGAACGCCTGGGCGATGGCGGCCGGACTCACGGCGCCGCTGTTCGACGGCGGGACGCTGCGCGCGCGGCGCCGCGCGGCCATCGACCTGTATCGGGCGTCGCTGTCGGACTACCGGCAAACCGTGCTCGAGTCGTTCGCCCAGGTGGCCGATGTCCTGCGTGCCCTGCAGCACGACGATGCCGAGATCCGCGCCGAGCGCAACGCCGGCAAGACCGCGGGCCACGCGCTCGCGTTGATGCGCATCAGCTACCGCGACGGCGCCACCGGCGTGCTGAACGTCCTGGACGCGGAACGGCAGTACAACCAGGCGCGGCTGCAACTCGTGCGCGCACAGGCCCGGCGATTCCAGGACACGGCGCTGCTCTACCTGGCACTCGGCGGCGGTTCGGCCGCCGCGGCGGCGCCTGCCAAGCCCGCGGCCGCGGCGGCGCCCTAGCGGCGCCGATCCGCATTCCCCCCTTCGGGCAGGGTCATGCGACAATGCCGTTTTTCCAAGTATGAGCTGCGCTCGGACGGCGAGACCGATGGCCGAACACACACAAGAGTCCAGTGGCGTGCGCAAGCCCATCACGCTGCCGCGCCTCGCCGAGATGCACCGCGCCGGCGAGAAGATCGCGGTGCTGACGTGCTACGACGCAACCTTCGCCCGCATCCTGGACGACGCCGGCGTCGACGTGCTGCTGGTCGGCGATTCGCTGGGCATGGTCGTGCAGGGCCGGCCGAACACCTTGCCGGTGTCGATCGAGGACATGGTCTACCACACGTCCTGCGTGGCCCGCGGCAACCGCTCGGCGTGGCTGATCGCGGACATGCCCTTCGGCAGCTATCACGAATCCGCGGAACAGGCGGTGCGCAATGCGAGCCGGCTGTTCCAAGCGGGGGCGCAGATGGTCAAGATCGAGGGCGGCTGGGTCGCGGCGACGGTTCGCGCGCTGGTCGAGCGCGGCATGCCGGTCTGCGCGCATCTCGGCTTTACGCCGCAGACGGTGCACGCGCTCGGCGGCTATCGCATCCAGGGGCGCGATGCCGGTGGCGCCGCGCTCTTGCACGCGCAAGCACGAGACCTCGCGGATGCGGGCGCGCAAATGCTCGTGCTCGAGCTCGTGCCGAGCGTTCTCGCTCGCGAGCTCACGCAGGCACTGCCGTTGCCGACGATCGGCATCGGCGCCGGACGCGGCTGCGGCGGCCAGGTTCTCGTGCTGCACGACATGCTCGACCTGACCCCCGGCCCACGACCGCGCTTCGTGCGCAATTTTCTCGACGTCGGGGCGGGCGTCCAGGACGCCGTGCGCCGTTACGTGAGCGACGTCAAGAGCGGCGCCTACCCCGACGACATGCTCCACGGGTATTGAAGGGGTCCGCCCGTGAAGGTCATCGAACGGATCGCGGATCTGCGGGCCGCGCTCGCGGGGCGGGATCGCGCCGCGCTGGTGCCGACCATGGGCAACCTGCACGCCGGGCATCTCTCGCTGGTGCGAATTGCCGCCGCGCAGGGCACGCCGGTGGTCGCGAGCATCTTCGTCAATCGCCTGCAGTTCGGCCCGGATGAGGATTTCGCGCGCTATCCGCGCACGATCGAGCGGGACCTGGCGATGCTCGCGCAATCCGGCTGCGACATCGTATTCACGCCCCGCGAGGCCGATCTATACCCCGAACCGCAGGCGTGCTTCGTGCAACCGCGCGCCGCGCTCGCCGACGGGCTCGAGGGCCGGTTCCGGCCGGGCTTCTTCGTCGGCGTCTGCACCGTCGTGCTGAAGCTGATCAACGCGGTTCAACCGCGCAGCGCGGTGTTCGGCAAGAAGGACTACCAGCAGCTCCTGGTGGTTCGCGACATGGTTGCGCAGCTCTCGCTGCCGGTCGAGATCCTCGCCGCCGAGACGATCCGCGGCAGCGAGGGTCTCGCACTGTCGTCGCGCAACGCGTATCTCGGCGACACCGAGCGCCGCGAGGCGCCGCGTCTGCACGCGGCCTTGCGCGACATCGACACCGCCGCCCGTGCGGGCACGCGCGACTGGGCCGCGCTCGAGCGCCGCGCCGAGGCGGGGCTTGCGGCCCACGGCTGGCAAGTCGACTACGTCGGGATCCGCCGACGCGACAACCTCGGTGAGCCGCGCGACGGCATCCCGCTGGTGGCTCTGGCCGCCGCGACGCTCGGCAGCACTCGGCTGATCGACAATCTGGAGATCGCCGACCAACCGCGTTGAAGGCCTCCCTACAGCAAGGCCTTACCGTGGGCGACGGCCGCCCGCAACGCGCCCTCTCCGGCCTGCGCCTGCCGATCGAGGCGTTCGAACGCCGCCACCTGCGCCACGGTCGGCTGCACGTAGGACAGACCGACGTCGGCCTGCAGGTACGCGAGGAAGCTGCGCAGGCGCATCTCGTGCATCACGTCGCCTTCACTCGAGTGCACGTCGAGTTGCACCACGTGATCGATCGCGGCGTGCAGCGCCGCGAGCGCGGCGTGCGCCTTCGAGGCATCGAGCCGATGCGCCGCGACCGCCTGCGTCAATTCACGGCGAACGCCGATCGCCAGATTGATGTTCCGGTCGAGCCGGCTGACGGCGGCGTGGATGCGCAGTTCGAGCGACAGGTGCTGCCCGAGCGCCGCCGCCGTCGTATGCAGGCGTGGATCGAGCGCGACCACCACTTTCTGCCGCGTCTTGCGGCCGGCGTAGTCGAGCACCGCGGTATAGCGTCCCGGGTTCACGAGCGGACCGCGTGCATCGGCATACAGCCCATCGGTCTGTTCCGGCGGCTCGAAGCCGATCACGTCGGTCGCATCGGCGTAGCGCAGATCCCACTGCAACCGGTTCATGCCCGGCGAGATCGCCGTGAGCTTCTGCAAGGCACGTAGTCTCGCCTCGGACGGCGTGAGGTTGTCGCGCACCGTCGCAGCGAGCTTCGGCTTCTTGACCTTCAAATGCAGCGCGAAGCGGCGCACCAGCCGGCCTTTGGCGTCGAGGAAGGAGAGGCTCACGGGCACCTTGCCGTCGTAGGCGGCCGGGATGCGGAAGAACAGCGTCGCGCCGAACGGCGGATTGGTGCCGACCGGCCCCCTGCGCTTGGCATGATCGTCCTGTCCGTAGGCATTGCTGAGCCACGCCGTCTGCGGCGCGTACAGCAGCACCGCATCCGCGGGCGCCGCCGGTCCCTGCGACAGCTGCTCGAGCAGGGCGAGATTGTCGAGCACCCAGAACGAGCGCCCATGGGTCGCGGCCACCACGTCGCCCTGGCGCACGTTGATCGCGAGATCGCGCACCTGCACGTGCGGCAGGTTCAGCGCCAGAGAGCGCCAGTGCGCGCCGGCATCGAAACTGACGTAGACGGTGTTCTTCGTGCCGAGGAACAGCAACTTGGCATCGCTCGGATCCTGGCGCACGACGAACGCGTACTGATCGTCGGCGAGCCCGGTGGTGAGCGCGGTCCAGTGGTGGCCGAAATCGCTCGTCACGAACACGTAGGGCCGGAAGTCGTCCCACATGTAGCGCGACGCCGTCAAATAGGCGGTGCCGGTGGCGACGTGCGACGGTTCGATCGAAGTGATCTCCGACCATTTGCTGAGCGCCGGCGGCGTCACCGCCTGCCAATGCAGCCCGGCGTCCGTCGTGACGTGGACCAGGCCGTCCTGCGAACCCGCCCACAGCACGCGCGGATCGACCGGCGAGACGGCGAGCGCCGAAATGTCCGGGAAGATTTCGGCGCCGGTCTGGTCGAGGTCGACCGGTCCGCCGCTCGGCTTCTCGGTCGCGGGATCGTTGCGCGTCAGATCGGGGCTGATCCTCGTCCATGTGCGCCCGCCATCGGTGCTCTTCAGCACATACTGCGAAGCGAGCAGCATCTCCTTGGGAACGCCGGGGGAGAAGAAAATCGGGTGCGTCCAGCCGAGGCGATCGGTCATCTCCGCAGACGACACGCCGTCGAGGTACACGCCGTCCGGGCTGATCGAGCGCCGTTCGCCCGTCTGCATGTTGTAGCGCTGCATGATCGTGTAGTAATCGCTGCCGTAGGTGACGTCCGGATCGCCCGGTTTCGGCGCGACGAAGGTGCTCTCGCCGAGCGCGACGACATGCCAGCCGCCGGGCTGGATGGCCCCGCCGGGCATCGCGCTCGGCCCCTCGAACGAGCCTTCGTCCTGTTGTGCGCCGTAGACGTGGAACGGGAACTGGTCGTCGAGCGCGACGTGGTAGAACTGGCCGGTCGGCTGGTTGTGCTCGTCGCTCCAGGTCGCGCCGCCGTCGGTCGACACCGTGGCGCCGCCGTCGTTGCCCTCGAGCAGGACCTTCGGGTCTTGCGGGTTGATCCAGATGATGTGGTTGTCACCGTGCCGCGTGTGCAGCATGCGGAAGCTCTTGCCGCCGTCATGCGAGACCCACAAGGCGTCGACCTCGGGCACGTAGAGCGTCTGCGGGTCCGTGGGATCGACGTAGATGCTCATGTAATAGAAGGCCCGCTGGCGCAGGCTCCAGTTCGCGTTCACCCGCCGCCAGGTGGCGCCGCCGTCGGCCGAGCGGAACACCCCGCCGCCCTTCGCCTGGACGATGCTGTAGACGACGTTCGGCTCGCTCGCGGCGACGGCTACGCCGATGTGCCCAAGAATGCCACGGGGCAATCCCGGATTGCGCGAGATGTCGCTCCAGTGAGCGCCACCGTCGGTGCTCTTGTACAGGCCGCTGCCCGGGCCGCCGTCATCGAGCGCCCAGGGCATGCGCTGCGCCTGCCACATCGCGGCGTACAGTACCTGCGAATTGGCGGGATCCATCACGAGATCGATCGCGCCGGTCTTGGCGTCGACGTAGAGAATCTTGCTCCAGGTCTTGCCGCCGTCGAGCGACTTGAACACGCCGCGCTCGGCGTTCGGCTTGAACACGTGGCCCATCGAGGAGGCGTAGACGATGTCGGGATTTTGCGGATCGACGACGATGGCGCTGATCGTGTGCGTGTCGCGCAATCCAGCGGCCGACCAGCTCTTGCCGGCGTCCGTCGATTTGAACACACCGTCGCCGGTGATCACGTCGCCGCGGATGTCGCTCTCGCCGGTGCCGACGTACAGGACCTTGGAATCCGACGGCGCGACCGCGATCGCGCCGATGCTGTCGCTCGCCGACGGCCACTTGCCGTCGGTGATGTTGTGCCAGGTGACGCCATAGTCGACGCTTTTCCAGACGCCGCCGTCGACCGCGCCCATGTAGAACAGATCGCGCTCGCCCGGCACGCCCGCCACCGCGACGACGCGGCCGCCGATATTCGGGCCGATGCCGCGCCAGGCGAGCTTGCCGCCGAGGAACGGCGGGGCCGAACCGGCGGCGAAAGTCGTGCTCGACACGGCGAGCAAGACGGTGAGCGCGACGAGCGCACACTTGGCACGGACAATCGAGATATCGGCGACTCTTGGCATCACTCGCGCTCCTGTGGATTCGGCGCCGCCGTGGCCGACGGCGACGCCGCGAAGTCGCCGAGCTTAGCGGAGTTGCGCGGCAGCGGCAACGGATCGGCCGCGTCCGCCGGCCGCCGGCTCGTCAAGGGGGTTAGACTCTCGCAGCATGACGACCCGCATCACCGCGAAATCCGCGGAACACGCATGGCCGACGGACCGATGAATCGCGCCGGTGTCGCCGCCGCCCTCGGCGCCGCCGCGTTGTTCGGCCTGGCGATGCCGCTCGCGAAACTGCTGCTCGGCACGGTCTCGCCCTGGATGCTGGCCGGGCTCATGTATCTCGGCAGCGGCATCGGCATTACGGCGGCACGCTTGATCCGCGACCGCGGCTGGCGCGGCCCGCATCTCGCCGGCGCGGAATGGTCCTGGCTCGCGGCGGCGACCGGCGTCGGCGGCCTGGCGGCACCGGTGCTGCTGATGTTCGGCCTGTCGCGATCGAGCGCCGCGATGGCTTCGCTCCTGCTGAACCTGGAAGTGGTGCTCACCGCCTCGATCGCCTGGCTCGTGTTTCGCGAACACGCCGGCGCACGCGTCGTGTTCGCCATGGCCGCGATCGTCGCCGGCGCCGTGCTGCTCTCCTGGCCGGGCGCCGGCGGCTTCGCAGCCGGCAACGCTGCGAGCGGCGATGGCGGCGCGCTCGCGATCTTCGGCGCCTGCGCGTGCTGGGCGATCGACAACAACCTGACCCGCAGGGTATCGCACGGCGACGCCCTGTTCATCGCCGGCAGCAAGGGTTTGGCGGCCGGACCGGTCAACCTCGCGCTCGCCTTCGCGATCGGCACGCGGCTGCCGCCATCACCCGCCCTCGCCGGCGGACTGCTGCTCGGCCTGCTCGGTTACGGCGTGAGCCAGGTGCTGTACGTGCTCGCGTTGCGCGAATTCGGCAGCGCCCGCACCGGCGGATACTTCGCCATCGCACCGTTCATCGGCGCCGCATTCGCGATCGCGATCCTCGGCGAGCCGGCGACGCCCGTCTTCTACGCGGCCGCGGCGCTCATGGCGCTCGGTGTCGGCTTGCAGCTGTCGGAGCGCCACGATCACGAGCACACACACGAGCCGTTGGTCCACGCCCACGCCCACCCGCACACGCATGACGAGCATCACCGCCACGCGCACCCGGACGGCTGGAACGGCGTCGAGCCGCATTCGCACGAACACCGTCATGAACCGCTGCGGCACGTGCACCCGCATTACCCGGACACTCATCACCGGCATACGCACGATTGACCGGCCGGGAAAAACAGCCTGTTTTCCACGCTCCGGATAATCCGTCGCCGATCCGGCCTGCCATCGGCGGCGCCGGTGTGCGCAAGCGCCGCGGCGCGCAGCGCCCCGATCGGTTACTCCGGGGGCCGCCGGATGCCGTATGCTGTTTCTTATGCCCGGTGACCAATGGCAATTGGCGCCGACCCCGCCTGCGGGGGACAATGCGCGGCAGCCCCCTTTCGAGAGACATCATGCACGTCAGCCACACGAATATCCGCCGCGCCGACCGCGCAATCGTCGACCCGCCCGCCTGTTCGCTGCTCGCCCGCGGCGTCTGCGGCCTCGCCACCCGCGCTCGGCCGGCCGAGGAATGAGCAGGTGCTGCGCGCGATCCCCGCAACCTTGATGCGCGGCGGTACGTCGAAGGGACTGTATTTCGACGCGCGTGACCTGCCCCAGGACCGCGCGGCGCGCGACCGCGTGCTGCTCGCCGCCGTGGGCTCGCCGGACGTTCGCCAGATCGACGGGCTCGGCGGCGCGCATCCGCTCACCAGCAAGGTTGCCGTGATCGGCGCCGCGACGCGCCCGGATGCCGATGTCGACTATCTGTTTCTGCAAGTGGCGGTGGACAAGGCCGAGGTCAGCGACTCGCAGAATTGCGGCAACATCCTCGCCGGCGTCGGCCCCTGGGCCATCGAGAACTCCTATGTGCCGGTCGCCGGCCCCTCGACGCCGGTGCGCATCCACATGGTCAATACCGCGAGCGTCGCGGTGGCGCGCGTGCCGACGCCCGGCGGCGTGGTCGAGTACGAAGGTCCGGCCCGCATCGACGGCGTTCCCGGAACGGCCGCCGCCATCAGCATCGACTTCCTGGACCTCGCCGGCTCCTCCTGCGGCGCCCTCCTGCCGACCGGCGAGGCGCTCGACCGGATCGGCGGCGTGACCGTCACCTGCATCGACAACGGCATGCCGGTCGTCATTCTCGATGCCGCCGACTTCGGCCTCCGCGGCGACGAATCGCCGCAGGCGCTCGAAGCCGACGGCGCGCTGAAGGCGCGGATCGAAGCCATCCGCCTCGAGCTCGGCCCGCGGATGAACCTCGGCGATGTCGCGAAGAAAACCGTGCCGAAGATGTCGCTCGTCGCCCCGGCGCGGCACGGCGGCATCCTCGACACCCGCACCTTCATTCCGCATCGCGTGCACGAGGCGATCGGCGTGCTCGGCGCCGTGAGCGTCGCGACCGCCTGCGTGGTGCCCGGCACGGTCGCCGCACGCATCGCCGGCGGCGCGACGGTGAGCGGCGTGCGACGACTCGACATCGAACATCCGACGGGCTTCTTCACGGTCGAGATCGACGTGACCAGCGAACACGGCCGGATCCGCGTCAATCGCTCGGCGCTGCTGCGAACGGCGAGAAAACTCATGCAGGGCGCCGTGTTCGTTCCCGCCGGCGCCTGGCCCGCGACCAGCCCGCAACCGCCGCAACCGGCACCGGAGAGCGCATGATCATCGATTGCCACGGCCACTACACGACCGCGCCGGCGGCGCACCAGAGATTTCGCGATGCGCAGATCGCCGGCATCAAGGACCCTTCGGCCGCGCCGGCGGCGCCGGAGCGCATCTCGGACGATGAGATCCGCGAAACGATCGAGAGCAACCAGTTGCAGCTGCAGAAGCTGCGCGGCAGCGACCTCACGATATTCTCGCCGCGCGCCTCCGCGATGGGACATCACATCGGCGACGAAGCCGTCTCCGGCGCCTGGACGCGCGTGAACAACGACCTGATCAAGCGGGTCGTCGACCTGTATCCCGACAATTTCGTCGGCGTCTGCCAGCTGCCGCAGTCGCCGGGAGTGCCGATCGCGCATTCCATCCGCGAACTGCAGCGTTGCGTGAGCGATCTCGGATTCGTCGGCTGCAACCTCAATCCGGATCCCTCCGGCGGGCACTGGACGTCGCCGCCGCTCACCGACCGGCACTGGTATCCGTTCTACGAGCAGATGGTCGAACTGGACGTGCCGGCGATGGTACATGTCTCCGCGTCCTGCAATCCGAACTTCCACGCGACCGGCGCCCATTACATCAACGCCGACACCACCGCCTTCATGCAGTTCGTCCAGGGAGATCTGTTCCGCGACTTCCCGACATTGCGGTTCATCATCCCGCACGGCGGCGGCGCGGTGCCGTATCACTGGGGCCGGTACCGCGGCCTCGCCGACATGCTGCGACGTCCGCCGCTCGCCGAGCACGTGATGCGCAACGTCTACTTCGACACCTGCGTCTACCATCAGCCGGGCATCGACCTGCTGCTGAAGGTGATCGACGTCGGCAACATCCTCTTCGGCTCGGAGATGGTCGGCGCGGTTCGCGGCATCGATCCCGAGACCGGCTGCTACTTCGACGACACGAAGCGCTACATCGACGCCGCGGCGATTCCGGCGGGGGACCGGCGGCAAATATTCGAGAAGAACGCGCGGCGCGTGTTCCCGCGCCTCGACGCGCTGTTGCGAGCGAAGGGCGCATGAGCGCCGCGCCGCTGGTTCCCGGCGGCCCGGGCTGGGCGTCGAGCGCCGCTTCCGGCGGGTTCGCCATGGATCCTGACTGGCTGCCGTTCCATCCGGCGCCGTCGAAGCCCGGGTTCGTGCCGCCTCCCGGTGCTGTCGATGCGCACTGCCACATCTTCGGCCCCGGCGCACGATTTGCGTACGCACCTGAGCGCAAGTACACGCCCTGCGACGCGTCGAAGGAGCATCTGTGGGCGCTGCGCGACTTTCTCGGCTTCGAGCGCAACGTGATCGTCCAGGCAACCTGTCACGGCGCCGACAATCGCGCCGTCGTCGATGCGCTGCGCGCGGCGAACGGCCGCGCGCGCGGCATCGCGACCGTGCCGGCCGAGGTGACCGACGCGCAGTTGCGCGAGCTCGACGAGGCGGGTGTGCGCGGCGTGCGGTTCAACTTCGTCAAGCGGCTCGTCGACACGACGCCGCGCGAGGTTCTTGCGGCCGTCGCGCGCCGCGTGGCGGCCCTCGGCTGGCACATCGTCATCTATTTCGAAGCCGCGGAGCTCGCCGAGCTCTACGATTTCTTCGTTTCGCTGCCGACGACTCTGGTCGTCGACCACATGGGACGTCCGGACGTCACGCAGCCGGTCGATGGCGCGCAGTTCGAACGGTTCCTGCGGCTGATGCGCGAGCAGCCGAACGTCTGGTCGAAAGTGAGCTGCCCGGACCGTCTCTCCGCCAGCGGACCGCCGGGCTACGACGACGTGGTGCCGTTCGCGCAACGCCTCGTCGAGACCTTTCCGGACCGTGTGCTTTGGGGCAGCGACTGGCCGCATCCGAACCTGAAGACACACATGCCGGACGACGGACGGCTGGTCGATTTCCTGCCGCGCATCGCGCGCACGGCCGACCTGCAACGCCGGCTGCTCGTGGACAACCCGGCACGTCTTTACTGGGATCGCTGACGGGTGCAACCGGCCGGCGGCGACGAGGAGAAATGACATGGCGCTCGACAAGCCTTATTCGGACGTGCCGGGCACCGTGATCTTCGACGCGGAGCAGGCGCGCAAGGGCTATCACCTCAACCAGTGGTGCATGTCCTTGATGAAGGAGGAGAATCGGCGGTGCTTCCAGCGCGACGAGCGGGCCTACCTCGACCAGTGGCCGCTGACCGAGCCGCAGAAACACGCCGTGCTCGCGCGCGATTACAACCGCATGATCGAGCTCGGCGGCAACATCTATTTTCTCGCCAAATTGTTCTCGACGGACGGTAAGAGCTTCCAGTACACGGCGGCATCGATGACCGGCATGACCCAGGAAGAATATGCACAGATGATGTTGCACGGCGGGCGCTCCCCCGAGGGCAACCGGCGCGTCGGTGAATCCACGGCGAAGCGAGAGAAGTAGGCCGTGGCGCGAATCACCGCAGGCGTTTCGACCTCCCACGTACCGGCCGTCGGCGCGGCGATCGACAACGGGCGCACCGCCGAACCGTACTGGCGCCCGGTGTTCGCCGGGTACGAATTCTCCAAGCGCTGGATCGAGCAGGCAAGGCCGGACGTGGTGATCCTGGTATACAACGACCATGCGTCGGCGTTCAGCCTGGACATCGTGCCGACCTTCGCGATCGGCTGCGCGCAATCCTTCCCGCCGGCCGACGAAGGATGGGGGCCCAGGCCGGTCCCCGTGGTCGAAGGGCACCCGGAACTCGCGGCGCACGTCGCGCAATCCGTGATCCAGCAGGACTTCGACCTGACGATCGTCAACAAGATGGACGTGGACCACGGACTGACGGTGCCGCTGTCGCTGCTGTTCGGCCAACCCGAGCGCTGGCCGGTTCGGGTCATTCCGTTCGCGGTCAACGTGGTGCTGTACCCGCCGCCGTCCGGGCGGCGCTGCTACGAGATCGGCAAGGCGATCCGGCGCGCTGTCGAGTCGTTCGACGAGAATCTGAACGTCCAGGTCTGGGGAACCGGCGGCATGAGCCACCAGCTGCAGGGCCCCCGCGCCGGCCTGATCAATCAAGAGTGGGATGCACGCTGGCTCGACCGGCTGATCGATGAACCCGAGGCGCTCTCGCGGATGCCTCACATCGAATACATCCGCGAGGCCGGATCCGAGGGGATCGAACTCGTGATGTGGCTCATCATGCGCGGCGCGCTCGACCCGCAGGTCCGTACTCTGCACCGTTTCTACCATGTGCCCGCATCCAACACGGCCGTGGGACACCTGATCCTGGAGAATGCCCGATGAAGATCATCCTTGCCGGCGCCGGCGCCTTCGGCCAGAAGCACCTCGATGCGATCAAGGCGATCGGCGGCATCGACGTGCTCTCGATCGTCGGACGCGAGCTCGAACCGACGCGCGCGGTCGCCACCAGGTACGGCGTGCCGCACGCGACCACCGAGCTCGCGGCGGCCCTCGCGCAGCCTGGCGTCGACGCCGCAATCCTCTGCACGCCGACGCAGCTGCACGCTGCCCAGGCGATCGAGTGCCTGCAGGCCGGCAAGCACGTGCAGGTCGAAATACCGCTCGCCGACCGCTGGGCCGACGCCGAGGCCGTCGCCAAGCTGCAGCAGAAGACCGGGCTCGTGTGCATGGTCGGCCATACGCGCCGCTTCAACCCCTCGCATCAGTGGATTCACCGGCGCATCGCGGCCGGCGAGCTGCGCATTCAGCAGATGGACGTGCAAACCTACTTCTTCCGCCGCAGTAACATGAACGCGCTCGGGCAGCCCCGCTCCTGGACCGATCATCTTCTGTGGCATCACGCCGCACACACCGTCGACCTGTTCGCCCATCAGACCGGCGCGCCCGTGACGCTCGCACACGCGATCCAGGGCCCGATCAATGCGGCGCTCGGCATCGCGATGGACATGTCGATCCAACTGCGGGCCCGGACCGGGGCGATCTGCACCCTGTCGCTGTCGTTCAACAACGAAGGGCCCCTGGGGACGTTCTTCCGCTACATCTGCGACAACGGCACCTACATCGCCCGCTATGACGACCTCATCGACGGGCGCGACCGGACGATCGACCTGGCGAACTTCGACGTGTCGATGAACGGCATCGAGCTGCAGGACCGGGAGTTCTTCGCCGCGATCCGCGAAGGCCGCGAACCGCATGCGAGCGTCCACCAGGTGCTGCCCTGCTACCGGACCTTGCACGATCTCGAGCGTCAGCTCGCAGCGCAAGCGTGATCCCGGCAACTCCGATGCGGCGGATCGGCGGCGACCAGGTCGCCGAGATCGGGCTCGGCTGCATGAACCTGAGCCATGCCTACGGCCGGCCACCCCCACCCGCGCAGGCGCGGCGCGTATTGCTCCGCGCCGTGGATCTCGGCGTCACGCACTTCGATTGCGCGGCGCTGTACGGTTTCGGACGCAATGAGATACTGCTCGGCGAGGTGCTGGCGCCGCTGCGCGCGCACATCCACCTCGCGAGCAAATGCGGGATGACCGGCGTCGACGGCAAGCGGGTGATCGACGGCCGGCCGGCGACGCTCAAGCGGACTCTGGAGGAGTCGCTCGCGCGGCTGCGCACCGAGGTCATCGACCTGTACTACTTGCACCGTTGGGACAGGCGCGTGCCGATCGAGGACAGCATCGGCGCGATGGCCGACATGGTCGCCGCCGGCAAGGTGCGTGCGATCGGACTGTCGGAGGTCTCCGCGGCGACGCTGCGGCGAGCACACGCGGTGCATCCAATCAGCGCGGTCCAGTCCGAATATTCCCTCTGGAGCCGCAACGCGGAGCTCGCCGTGCTCGAGGAGTGCCGGCGCATCGGCGCCGCGTTCGTCGCATTCTCGCCGCTCGGCCGCGGCTTTCTCGCCGGCTCGATCACCGATCCGGACCGGCTCGAGCCCGGCGATCTGCGCAAGCC
>Ga0307373_10003654_pt1 | contig 26568 bp, 20 predicted proteins | sample OX2MG_FD_202534 | JGI IMG/M metagenome (GOLD analysis project Ga0307373, IMG submission 202534) | Soil microbial communities from Risofladan, Vaasa, Finland - OX-2 | ecosystem: Environmental > Terrestrial > Soil > Coastal area > Acid sulfate soil | place: Finland: Risofladan, Vaasa | collected...
GCACTGACCTGCCCTCGACCAGGACCGCAGACACGGCATAGAGCGCAAGATCCATGGGGGCACCTCATCACCAGCTGTCCCAGAAATGGTGAGACATGGTGTCCCAGAAACCCTGGGACCTAAGACCTCTAGCCACCCCATCTGCGGTGCCGGTTTGCCAGGGCCTGGACGGTTAGCTTGCTCCCCCGAGCGATCCATCGGGCGGTCCGGGACCCTGTGCTATGCTCAGCCGGACCCGGAGCCGGGCTAAACACCGGTCGTGCCGTGTGGGGCGGGCTCCGTGGCGACTCAAGGAGACATAGCCAAGCATGCTTCAAGGTGAAGCCAAGGCCGCGGTGATTGAAGGTCACCGCCAACACGAGGGTGATACCGGCTCGCCCGAGGTCCAGATCGCCATCTTCAGCGAGCGGATCCGGGAGCTCACTGAGCACCTCAAATTTCACCCCAAGGACCACCACACCCGGCGCGGACTGCTCAAGTTGGTGGGCAAACGACGGCGCTTGCTGGACTACCTGATGCGGGTGGACATCACGCGCTACCGCGCCTTGATCGCCAAGCTGGGGCTGCGCCACTGACGCTGATCGATTTCCGGCTGACTCGCTTGCAACCGAGAGCCGGTTTGTTTTACGACCGCGAACTCTCCCGGTGGGAGCAGCGGCAGACTTTGCCGGAGCGCCAAGCGCGCGGTTGGAGACTGGCGATCGGAGCCGAACCAAAGTTCAGCTCTCATCCCCTTTCCCTAACCGCGACGGCTCTTCCGAAGCGGAGCCTACCTCTAGCTCAGCCCGGGAGGCGCGGGGAGGACTCCTATGGAAAAGACCGTTGTCTCACGGACGTTTGACGGGGCTGAACTAAGCCTGGAGACCGGCCGCGTGGCCGGTCTGGCCAACGCGGCCGTCTGGGTGCGCCAAGGCGACACGGTGGTCCTGGTGACCGCCACCGCCAGCAAGTCGCCCCGGCCGGGGATCGATTTCTTCCCCCTGACCTGCGACTACGAAGAGAAGATGTACGCGGTGGGGCGCATCCCAGGCGCCTTCATGCGCCGCGAGGCGAGGCCCTCGGAGGCGGCGATCCTGACCGCCCGAATGATCGACCGCCCGATGCGGCCGCTCTTCCCCAAGGACTTCCGCAACGATGTCCAGATCGTGGCGACCGTGCTCTCCTCGGACCAGGTCCACGACCCTTCCATCTTGGCGTTGGTCGGCGCCGGGGCGGCGGTTGCGATCAGCGACATCCCCCACGACGGCCCGGTGGCCGCGGTGCGGATGGGCCAGTTCGAGGGGCACTTGGTCGAGAACCCGGGAATGCCTGACCTCGAGCGCAGTCAGCTGGACCTGGTGGTGGCCGGGACCCGGGACTCGCTGAACATGGTGGAGGCGGGCGCGCGTGAGGTCTCTGAGGAGACTCTGGTCGAGGCGCTGGCCCGGGCGCACGAGCGGATCCGCGAGATCATCGCCATGATCGACGAGCTGGTGGCCAAGGTCGGCAAGCCCAACATGGACTACCCCCGGGTAGGGATCCCCGCTGAGATCAAGCAGGCGGTGGCCGAGGTCACGGCCGACCGGATCGACCGGGTGTTCCGCGAAGCTGACAAGGCCCAGCGCGACGAGCAAGTAGACAAGCTGCGGTCCGAGGTGGTGGCCCAGCTCAGGGCCCGCTTCCCCGACCGGGCCGAGGATATCGGCGGCGCCTTTGAGGCGGTGCTCAAGTCTGCGGTCCGCAAGGCGATCCTCGAGCAGGGCATCCGTCCGGATGGGCGTCGTACTGACGAGATCAGGCCCATCTGGTGTGAAGTTGGGGTATTGCCCCGAGCCCACGGCAGCGCCATCTTCACCAGAGGCCAGACCCAGGCCCTCTCCATCGTGACCCTGGGCACCATGTCGGACCACCAGAAACTGGACGGTCTGGGCCTGGAGGACTTCAAACGCTACATGCACCACTACAACTTCCCGCCCTATTCGGTGGGCGAGGCCCGGCCCCTACGCTCTCCGGGACGCCGGGAGATCGGTCACGGGGCCCTGGCGGAGCGAGCGGTCAAGGTGATGGTGCCTCCGGCCGATGACTTTCCCTACGTAATCCGGATCGTGAGCGAGATCCTCTCCAGCAACGGCAGCACCTCGATGGCCAGCGTTTGCGGCAGCACGCTGGCTCTGATGGACGCCGGAGTGCCGCTGGCGGCCCCGGTCGGCGGCATCGCGATGGGGCTGGTGACCGATGAGAGCGATCCCACCCGCTACGCCATCCTTTCGGACATCCAGGGGATGGAGGACGCCCTCGGGGACATGGACTTCAAAGTGGCGGGAACCCGCCGCGGGGTCACCGCCCTGCAGATGGACATGAAGGCTCGGGGGCTCAGCTCCGACCTTTTCCGAAAGGCGCTGGAGCAGGCCCGTCAGGGTCGGCTGCACATCCTCGACAAGATGGCGGAGGCCCTGTCCGCGCCCCGCCAGGCGATGTCCACCTACGCGCCTAGGATCACCACCATCCAGATCCACCCCGACAAGATCCGGGATCTGATTGGGCCCGGGGGCAAGACGATCCGTCGGATCCAGGAGGAGACCGGCTGCCAGATCGACATCGAGGACGACGGCAAGGTCTTCCTGGCCACCGTGGACGAGGAGGCGATGCAGCGGGCGGTGGCCATGATCCGCGACCTCACCGAGTCGGTTGAGGTGGGCCGGATCTACAAAGGCAAGGTGGTTCGGATCATGCCCTTCGGCGCCTTCGTCGAGATCCTGCCCCGTCAGGACGGGCTGGTCCATATTTCCCAGCTGGCCGATCAGCGGGTCGGCAAGGTGGAGGACGTGGTCAACATCGGCGACGAGATCATGGTCAAGGTGACCGAGATCGACGACCGGGGCCGGGTCAACCTCTCCCGCAAGCAGGCCATCCTGGAGCTGGCGGGCCGAGCCGAGCCGAGCGGGAACGGCGCCCCGCCGGGTGAGCATCCCGCAGGGAGCTGAGCTGGCCGAGGAGCCGACCTCGGGGGCGCAGGCCCGCCTGGAGGCGATCGCCGCCCAGGTCAGGGACTGCGTGCTCTGCCCCCTTCATCTGACCAGGACCCAGGCGGTTCCGGGCATCGGCCCGGCGACCGCCCGGGTGATGGCAGTGGGGGAGGCCCCCGGCGAGAATGAGGACCGCGAAGGCAAGCCGTTCGTGGGCGCGGCCGGGCGGTTACTCACTGAACTGCTGCAGGAGATCGGACTCAGCCGGGAGGACCTCTTCATAACCAATGTGCTGAAGTCGCGGCCCCCGGGTAACCGGGACCCTCTGCCCGAAGAAGTGCTGGCCTGCGCTCCCTATCTCGATGCTCAGATCGAGGTTCTGCAGCCCGAGGTCATCCTGCTCCTGGGGCGGCACGCCCTGCAGCGCTTGCTGCCGGAGGCCCCCGGGATCTCCCGGGCCCACGGGACCTTGATCCGCCGGGGCGACCGGACCTACATGCCGTGTTACCACCCGGCCGCCGCCCTCTACAACGGCGGCCTGCTGGGAACCCTGCGCCAGGACTTTCAGCGGCTGAAGGCGCATCTGGAGAAGCCCGCAGCCACCTCGGCTCCTTTTCTTTCGGACCGGTCCACCCCGGCGCCCGCCGACGAGCAGCTTGGTCTCTTCTAAGGCGGCTGGCGCGCGAGCCTCCGGGGACTTCCTGGCCGAGCCCGCGCCGGGCATCCTGCGCTTCATTCCCTTGGGTGGGGTGGGGGAGATCGGCAAGAATCTGGCCCTGCTGGAGGCAGGCCCCGACGTGGTGGTCATCGATGCCGGTCTGGCCTTCCCCGAGCAGGAGACCCCCGGGGTCGATGTGCTCCTGCCGGATATTTCATTCCTGCGCACCCGGCTGGCGCGCCTGCGAGCCGTCCTGCTCACCCATGGGCACGAGGACCACATCGGCGCCTTGCCCTTCTACCTAAAGGAGCTCGGGGTCCCGGTTTACGGTACCCGGATGACCATCGGTCTGCTACGCAACAAGCTGGAGCGGCGAGGCTTCGCCGGTCGCGCGGTCCTGCGCGAGACCGCGCTCGGGGAACCCTTCCAGGTGGGCGGGTTGACCGTGGAGCTGTTCCACATGACCCACAGCGTGCCGGGCAGCTGCGGGCTCGCCATCCACACCCCGGCCGGTCTGGTGGTGCACACCGGGGACTTCAAGCTGGACCAGACTCCGGTGGGCGGCCTGGTCCCTGATCTGGGACGGCTGAGCCACCTGGGCAGCCAGGGGGTGCGACTGCTGCTGAGCGACAGCACCAATGCCACCGCCGCTGGCCTGACCCCGTCCGAACTGACGGTGCGGCCGGCGCTGCGGCGGACGCTGGAGGACTCGCCGGGCCGGGTTCTGGTGGTGACTTTCGCCAGCAATCTAGCCCGGATGCGGCAGACCCTGGAGCTGGCCGAGACGGCCGGCCGGCGCTGCTGTCTGGTCGGCCGCAGCATGCTCCGGAATGTCGACACCGCTCAGGAACTGGGTTACCTGCAGCTGAGGCCCGGGCTGCTGGCGGCGCCCCGAGAGTTGCCGAGCATTCCTCCCAACCAGCTGTGCCTTCTGGCGACCGGGTCCCAGGGGGAACCGCTGGCTGCCCTGAGTCGGATCGCCGCCGGAACCCATCCCTTCATCCGGCTCCGCGATGACGACACGGTGGTGCTGGCCGCCAATCCCATCCCCGGCAACGAGGCGACGGTTGGCCGGATCGTAAACCAGTTGGTGGAGCGGGGGGTCCGGGTGCTGGCCGGGAGCGCTTCCGGAGTGCACGCCAGTGGCCACGCGGCGCGGGAGGAGCTGCGCTTCCTGCTGGAGGTCGTCAGGCCGCAGTACTTCATCCCCGTCCACGGCGAGCCCCGCCACCTGGCCGCGCATGCCCAGCTGGCCCGGGAGGTCGGACTGGCCTCGGAGGCCATCGCGGTCATGGCTAACGGCGCGGTGGCCGAGGTTTCCAAGGACGAGCTTCGGGTCACCGGCAGCGTGAGCGTGGGCGCGATTCCCGTTGACGCCGAGGGCAAGGGCTCCGGAAGCGGCGCTTCCCCCCGGCTTCCCGGTCATCAGTTGGTGGTGGTCTCGGTGACCATGGACCGGAGCCTGCGGAAACTGGTGGCCGGACCGGAGACGGTGGTCGTGGGCGATGCGGACCCGGCCCAACGGCGTGTCATCGACGAGGGCCGAGACAAAGTCCGGCAGGCGCTCAGGCACCGCCGGGAGTTCCGCGACGCCGGAGACGTGCGGCGGGGGGTCGGGAAGGCCATGGAGGCACATCTGACGGCGAGTGGCGCCTGGCAGCCCCGGGTGGTGGCAGTCGTCAGCCTGTCCTGAGGGACGCTTGAGCACCCTGGTCCGTCGGTTAGTGATCAGCGGCTCGGCCTTGCTGGTTCTGGCGGTTGGAGTTGGCTCGGCCGTGCAGCTGGAGCGTCCACTGCCGGCTCTCACCTTCCAAGCTGACCTTGCCCGCACCGCCCCGGTACCCGGGCGGGCGGCGCAGCTTCCCTGGCCGACCGAGGGACAGGCCGCCATCTACCTGTCGGGGTTCGGATGGCTGGGGTCGACCGGGGGCGAGATCGCGGTACCCATCGCCAGCGTCACCAAGATCATGACCGCCCTGGTGATCCTGCGAGCCGATCCGCTCAAGGTGGGGATGGTCGGGCCGGAGGTCACGGTCTCCGCCGCCGACTTCGCCCTGTATCAGACGGAGCTGGCCCAGGGCGACTCGGTGGTGCGGGTGGAGCCAGGCGAGACCCTCAGCGAACTTCAGCTCTTAGAAGGGCTTTTGCTGCCGTCGGGGGACAACCTCGCCGTGCTCCTGGCCGACTGGGCGGCCGGCTCGGAGCCGGCCTTCGTCCAACGAATGAACCAGCTGGCGTCATCTCTGCACCTGAGCCACACCCATTTCACCGACAGCAGCGGCTTGGCCCCGGGAAGTGTGAGCTGCGCCCGCGACCTGGTGGCGCTGGCCAACGTGGCGATGCGGATCCAGGTTTTCGCCTCGATCGTGGCGATGCCGACGGTGACCCTACCAACTGCGGGACCAGTTCACAACTACAACCCCCTCCTGGGCCAAGACGGGGTGATCGGCATCAAGACCGGCTGGACCGAGGAGGCCATGGGCTGCTTGGTCTTCGCTGCCCGGGATTCTGTGGACGGTCGCGCGGTTCAGCTCATTGGGGCCGTGCTCGGTCAGCCGGGGGGCCCGGCTGCTGGGCTGCTGGCGGCGGCGGGGGAGGCGAAGGCCCTTCTGGTGGCGGGTGAGGCGGCGCTGGACGAGGTCCACCTGCCCCCCGCAGGGCCACAGGTTGGAAGGGTTACCTCAGCTTGGGGATCTGAGATCTCGGTAGACGTGACCCGCGGCATCGGCCTGGTGGGGGTGGGCGGGTCTCAGATGCGGCTGCGCCTCCAGCTACGGCAGCTGCGGGCGCCGCTCCGCCGTGGTGCCGTGGCGGGAGACTTGACGGCGACTACCCCGGGAGGATTCAGCCTCCACCTGCTGATCGAAGCGAACGGGAAATTGGCCGCTCCGAGCTGGTGGTGGCGGTTAACTCGGTCCTTCTAGAACGAGCGGATGTGCGGTGCCACTGGTAGACTGCGGCCAGCGGGTGGCAATACCGCTTCCGACCCAGCCAATCCCACCCATGTCAACGCCCTCATAGATGGCGAAAACGAAGCGGCGCCGAGCGCCGAGACCGCGGGCAGCCAGCCCCCGACGTCGACCGTCGACGACCAGGGGGAGTCGCCAAGCCGGTTCGGTGCTGCGCCTCAAGTCAACCCAGCAGCGAGAACTGGCAGGGATCGCGGCGATCGCAGTCGGGCTGATCTGGATGATCCTGCTGGCCTTCCCCCAAGCCAGGGTCGCCTTTGACTTCGGTCGGGCGATCGCCTCGGCAGTCGGGGTCGGCGGTTGGATCATCGGGGTGGCTCTGGTAGCCGGCGGAGTCGGGCTGCTGGCTTCCCGGACCTCGGAAAGAAGTGGTGGCCAGGTCCTGATCGCCCTGATCGTCTCGTCGGTGGCGGCGATCGCGATGGCAGCTACGGTGCATGTAGGCAGCGGGGGTGCTCTGGGGGAGGCGATCGGTCCCCGGCTGGCGTCATGGATCGGCGCGCCAGCGACCCTGGTGGCGCTGGCGGGCTTGGCCCTCGCAGGGTTGATCGTGGGGCTGGAGATCTATCCGTCTCGAGTCTCCGCTCTGGCCCTTGGCCGAATGGGGGGCGCCGCGTCCCGAGCCTTTGCTCGGACCGACTCAACTCGGGCAGGAGCCCATCCCTCGAGCCCGATGCCCCACGCTCAGCTAGGCGGTGGGCTCCCGGATTTAACCGATTCCGATGATCCAAACCCGGGCGATGACGGGGTGGCCCCGGAGGCGTTCCAGCGCATCTTCGAGGGACTGGACGAGTTGGATCCCGACCCCGTCGCGGTGGCCGCGGCGCCGGAGGCGGTGGAGGTCGGGGGGACACCGGTCCCAGCTGAGGAGTCGGCTGAACCGGCGGACTCCTCCCAGGAGCCTGACGAGGAGCCTGAGCCCAACTGGGTCTTGCCCAGCGTCGACCTCCTGGACTCCGCCAGCGGGAAGCGGGAGCGACTCCGGGACGAGATTCGCAGCCGGATCCGCACCATCGAGTCCACCCTGGCCAACTTCGGAGTCCAGTGCAAGGTGATGGGGGTTAACGCCGGCCCGACCGTAACCCAGTACGAACTCCAGCCAGCGCCGGGAGTTCCGGTTCGCAAGGTGCTGATCTATCAGCCGGATCTCTCGATGGCTCTGGCGGCGCCGATTCGAATTCAGGCGCCCATCCCCGGGAAGTCAGCGATCGGGATCGAAGTGCCCAACAAGGCGGCCCAACTGGTGACCCTCAAGGAGGTGGTCCAGGCGCCGACCTTCAATTCCGTCAAAAGCAAATTGGCAGTGGCCCTCGGCGCCGATGTCAGCGGTCACCCGGTCATGGGCGACCTGGCCGGCATGCCCCACCTCCTGATCGCTGGTACCACCGGCTCGGGCAAGAGCGTCTGCATCAACGCGATCCTGGCGGGGCTGCTCCTGCAATCGACCCCCCACGACCTGCGCCTCATCCTGGTCGATCCCAAGCGAGTTGAACTGAGCAACTTCTCCGGGCTGCCCCATCTGCTGGTGCCCGTGCTCGTCGACGCCGATCCCGCGGTGGCGGCATTGCGCTGGTCGGTGATGGAAATGGAGCAGCGCTACAAGCTCTTCGCCGGCCACGGTGCTCGCAACATCACCAACTTCAACGAGCGAGCTCCCCAGCTGGGGCTGCGGACCCTGCCCAAGATCGTGATCGTGATCGACGAGCTGGCTGACCTGATGATGGTCGCGGCCAACGAGATCGAGGATCTGATCTGCCGGATCGCCCAGCTGGCCCGGGCGGTAGGCATCCATCTGATCGTGGCCACCCAAAGGCCTTCCGCCGACATCATCACCGGACTGATTAAGGCCAACATCCCCTCGCGGATCGCCTTCGCGGTCAGCAGCGGGGTGGACTCCCGGGTGATCCTCGATGAGATGGGGGCGGAGAAACTGCTGGGCCGGGGTGACATGCTCTACCTGCCGATCGACGCCGGCAAGGCGCTCCGCCTCCAGGGGGCCTACGTGTCCGACCGGGAGCTCGACCAGCTGATCGGTTGGTGGAAGGCCCAAGGCCGCCCGCAGTACCAGGAGGAGATCCTCCAGGCGGCGGCCCTGGCTCCGGCCCTGGGTGACCCCGCCCTGCGCCGCGATGTGCTCTTTGAGAGGGCGGGGCGGATTGTGATCGGGGAGCAGCGCGGGGCCGCCTCGCTGCTGCAGCGCAAGCTCAATGTGGGCTACACCAGAGCGGCTCGGTTGATTGACCAGCTCTCTGACGCCCGAGTGGTGGGTCCCTTTGAGGGCAGCAAGTCTCGCGAGGTGCTGATGAATCTGGCCGAGCTGGAGCAGATGCTCGACGCCAGCGAGGACGACGAGTAGCCGCTAGGCTTGGCTCGTGGCCAGCAGCGAGCACTCCTTCGACGTGGTCTCCGACTTCGATCGCCAGGAGTTGGTGAACGCGGTCGAGCAGGCCAAGCGGGAGATCGCGACCCGATACGACTTTAAGGACATCACCGCCGAGCTCGATCTACACGAGAAGGAGATCGTGCTGCTGGCCGCCTCGGACAGCCGGGCCGACGCCATCCTGGATGTCCTCAAGAGCAAGCTGGTGCGCCGGCAGCTCTCGCTCAAGATCCTCGATCCCGGCAAGCTGGAGCCCGCCGCCAGGGGCAACGTGCGCCAGGCCATCCAATTGCGCAAAGGGATCGCCGAGGACACGGCTCGCGATCTGACCAAGCGCATCAAAGCGAACCATCCCAAGGTCCAGGTGCGCATCCAAGGCGATGAGCTTCGGGTGACCAGCAAGGATAAAGACGCGCTGCAGGCGGTCATCCACGAACTGCGCGAGCTGGACCTGCCGGTGCCCCTGCAGTACACCAACTACCGATGACCACGAGGGGGACCGCCGCTCCCCCTAAGACCTCCGCACAGCTCGCAAAACCGCAGGGGTCGACCTGGCGGGGATTCGCCAACCTGATCACCATCAGCCGGCTGGGGCTGATTCCGGTGATCCTCTTCTGCCTGGAGGCGGGTTTCGCTGGCAGCCACCAGATCGCAGCCGGGTTGTTCGTGGTGGGGGCCGCCACCGACAGCCTAGACGGGATGGTCGCTCGCCGGCGCCAAGAGGTGAGCAGCCTGGGGATCTTCCTGGACCCCCTAGCCGACAAGCTGCTCGTGATCGCCGCCCTCTTCCCGCTGGTCAGCGAGGGTGTGCTCCCGGCCTGGGCAGGGTTTGTGATCGTGGCCCGCGAGGTCGCGGTGGTGATCCTCCGGACCAGAGGCACCCGCTCCGGGGTTTCGATCAGCGCCAATCGGGTGGCCAAGCTCAAGACGCTGACCCAGGACGCGATGGTGGTTGTCCTGATCCTCCAGAGGCCCTATCCGGAGCTGGCGCCCTATGCGGGGTGGCTGGTCGCGCTGGCCGTCATCTTCACCGTCTGGAGCGGAGGAGTCTACCTCTGGCGCTTTCGGTCCCTACTGGGGTGGCGGTGACGGAGCCCGTGCTGCTCGACCTAGCCCTGACCTTTCCGGAAGCGCAACACGTACTTCAGCAAGCGGGTGGGGATCCCCCCCGTACCTTGGCCACTGCCGAGTCCTGCACGGGGGGTCTGCTGGCGGCCGCCCTCACCGCGGTAGCCGGGAGCTCGCGGTCGTTTCTCGGCGGTGTGGTCGCTTACGCCTACTCTCAGAAGACTGAGCTTTTGGGCGTGCCCATCCAGTTGCTTGACGCCCACGGAGCGGTCAGCCAGGAGGTAGCGGAGGCCATGGCGCTTAGGGTCAGGGACCGCTTCCACAGTACCTTCGGAATCTCGACGACCGGGGTTGCTGGGCCTGGGTCGTCGGAGTCCAAGCCGGCGGGGCTCGTGTATGTGGCAGTCGCCGGGCCGCAAGGAACCGAGGTGCGCCGGCTGGACCAGGATCTGGGGCGCCACCTCAACCGGGTGGGCGCGGTCCATGCCGCTTTAGACCTGGTTTTGATGGCCCTCAGTTGACCGCCGCCGCACCCCCTGAGAGCTTCCGACCGGACCTTCCCTTGCAGGGCTTCACCCGCTACAATAGCGAACAACTGTTCTACGTCGATATCCAATCGTCTTGGAAGCCGTCATTGCTCGCGGTCAGCCCGCGGCGACACACCGGAGGTCACGGAAATGAGCGCTACACTCGAGGTCGTGGGACGCGCCGCGAGCGGCCCGGAAAACCGCGATGCCAAGGAGCTTGCGCGAGTGGCCAGTGAGAAGGAGCGGGCCCTGGGGGCCGCATTGACCCAGATCGAGCGTAGCTACGGCAAGGGTGCCATCATGCGGCTCGGAGACGGCAGCGGGGTTAGGGGAATCGAGGTCATCTCGACCGGTGCTTTGACCCTCGACCTGGCGCTCGGGGTGGGAGGAATTCCCCGGGGCCGCATCGTGGAGATCTTCGGGCCCGAGTCCTCGGGCAAAACCAGCCTCAGTCTTCACATCGTGGCGGAGGCCCAGAAGGCCGGCGGGGTGGCCGCCTTCATCGACGCGGAGCACGCCCTCGATCCCGCCTACGCGGCCCGGATCGGAGTGAACACCGATGAACTTCTGATCTCTCAGCCGGACACCGGCGAACAAGCGCTGGAGATCGTAGAGGTGCTGGTGCGCAGCCAGGCTGTCGACGTGGTGGTGATTGACTCCGTCGCCGCCCTGGTTCCCAAGGCTGAGATCGATGGTGAGATGGGCGACAGCCATGTGGGGCTCCAGGCCCGGCTCATGTCGCAGGCCATGCGCAAGCTGACGGCCGCCATCAGTAGGTCGAATTGCGTCGTGATCTTCATAAACCAGTTACGCGAGAAGGTCGGGGTGATGTTCGGCAATCCCGAGGTCACCACCGGAGGCCGGGCGCTCAAGTTCTACGCCTCGGTCCGGCTCGACATCCGCAAGATCGACTCCCTGAAGCAGGGCCTGGACGTGGTCGGGGGCCGGGTCAGGGTGCGGGTGGTCAAGAACAAAGTAGCCGCCCCCTTCCGCTCCGCGGAACTGGACCTCTTCTATAACGAGGGCATCTCCTACGAAGGCAGCGTTCTGGACGGGGCCATCGAGGCTGGGATCATCGATAAGAGCGGGGCCTGGTTCAGCTATGGCGAGATGCGCCTGGGCCAGGGCCGGGACAACGTTCGCGACCTGCTCCGAAGCAACGCCGAGCTAACTCAGGAGATCGCCAACAAGGTGCGGCAGGCGGTGATCGGCGAGCCGGTGCTCCCGAGCAGCTCGGAGTTGGAGGCAGAGCCGGAGCCGGTAGTCGCCTTGGGCTGAGCTGGAATTCAGCTGCCGTGTTGGCCGGCTTGGCGAGCCGCCGGGCTCGCCCGAGTTCGCGCTAGAATCGGTCCCGTTTCCAACTAAATTCCTGCTCCTCCGGCTTCGTGAGGGGTTGAAGTCGAGAGGGGCCCTACGCAGTCCCGTGCTCGGCACTGCGAGGTCTGGGCCATGAGTGCAGCAATCGACGTATTGCTGGTCGTACTAGCCGTGCTCGCCGTGGGCGGGGTCATCTTCGGCCTAATGGCCGCGCGCCAGGGCAGAAGGGGCCAAGAGGAGCTGGCCAGCGCTCGCGCCGCCATCGAGGCTGAGCGCAAGGGGGTCGGACTCGAAGCCAAGGCTGAAACCCTCCGGGTTCGAACCGAACTCGAAGAAGAGCTCCGGGACCGCCGGGCTGAGGTTTCCCGACTGGAGCAGCGGATCGTCCAGCGGGAAGAGCAGCTGGACCGGCAGCAGCAGGACCTCCTTCAGCGGAGCGACGCCCTGGCCGCGGATCGAACCCAGCTGGAGGCTGCCCGGGGCGAGCTGTCCGGCCTTCGGGAGGCAGAAGAGCGGGAGCTAGAGCGGGTGGCTGGGCTATCTCGAGACGATGCCCGCCAAGAGATTCTCCAGACGCTGGACCGGGAGCTGGTAGCGGAGAAGGCGGAGCTGATCCGCCACTCGGTAGCCGCCGCCCGGGCCGAGGCGGACGAGCGCTCGCGTGAGGTCTTGGTCACTACCATCCAGCGCCACGCCGCGGACCAGACGGGGGAGACCTCGGTGTCGGTGGTCCCGCTGCCGAATGATGAGGTGAAAGGGCGGATCATCGGGCGGGAGGGTCGCAACATCCGGGCCCTGGAGGCCGCCTTGGGTGTCGACCTCATCATCGACGACACCCCCGAGACGGTGGTCCTGAGCGGGTTCGACCCGGTGCGACGGGAGGTGGCTCGGGTCACCCTCAACAAGCTGCTCAGCGACGGCCGGATCCATCCCACGCGGATCGAGGAGGTGGTGGTCAAGTCGAGGGAGGAGGTCTCGGCCCGGATCGTGGAGGAGGGACAGCAGGCTCTCTTCGAGCTGGGTCTGCAGAGCGTGCACCCCGAGCTGGTCAAGCTGGTGGGAACTCTTCGCTTCCGCTATAGCTACGGCCAGAACGTCCTGGCTCACGTCAAGGAAGTGGCCTACCTGGCGGGCATGATCGCGGCCGAAATCGGAGCCGATGAGCATCTCGCCAAGGAGGCCGGGATGTTCCACGACATCGGCAAGGCCGTGGACCACGAGGTTGAGGGATCCCACGCGCTCATCGGTGGGGAGATCCTGCGCCGGCTGGGGCGTCACCCGGAGGTGATCAACGCCGTCCAGTGCCACCACTACGACATCGAGCCAACCACCATCATGGCCTTCGTAGTGCTCAGCGCCGATGCGATCTCGGCCTCGCGCCCCGGCGCACGCCGGGAGACCCTGGCCAGCTACATCAAGCGGCTGGAGAAGCTTGAGGAGATCGCCAACGCCTTTGAGGGCGTGGAGCGATCCTTCGCAATCCAAGCGGGGCGTGAAGTGCGAATCATGGTCAAGCCCGACCGCGTCAACGATGACGCCGCGGTGGTCTTGGCGCGGGAGGTGGCTCGCCGGATCGAGGGGGAGATGAGCTACCCCGGCACGATCAAGGTCACCGTGGTTCGGGAGACCCGCTCGGTCGACTACGCCAAGTAGCACAATTCCCGTTCTAGCCACATCTGTGCCGAACTTGTCACAAGCATGCCGCAATGCGGCCGATCTGCCCCCGAAGTCAGAATCCGCGGGCTAGACTGCCTTGGTCCGGTGGAAGGGACGCTTTTGTGAGGGAAAGGAGTTTGCGACTCGTAGTGCGGATGTTGGCATGGCTTCTGCCGCGATCACCGGGGTGGTCGGGTCTGGGGTCAGTTGGTCGTGATCTGAGTGAACCCTTCTTGGATGGCTGTCAGTGAGTAGTCCCGCCGCGGTGAAGGGCGAGCCGATCGTCAGCACCCCGGTCGAGGGCAGCGCATTAGTGACATCGATTCCTCACGTGACGCTGGACCACACCACTGCGCTGCCCCCGTCGGTCTTGCGCACGGGACTAGCGGACGATCCCCCGGATGCTGGCCGTCGGTGGGCAGTTTTGGCGGTCGTCTCAGCCACGACGGGTGCAGCTGGTGCAGTAGGACTGATCTATATCCGCCCGCCGATCCAGTGGGGAACTCTCGCTCTCGTGGTGGCCCTGGTCGCCCTGTTGGAGACCCGTGGCGGCGTGGGTTTGCGCGTTGGCAGGGGACAGATGAACTTCAGCGCGAAAGCCTATGCGAGCATTGGAGCCGTATACCTCCTCGGGCTTCCGGCAGCGGCTGCATCCAGCCTCGCTTCTCTGATCACCAGCGTAGTTGTCAGGCGCGCTATCGATCTCAAAACCGTATTCAACAGCGCGATGAGCTTGTTGGTCTACGCATCCGCCTATTGGGCATTCATCGCCATCGTGGAGCGGACCGACTTCTCACTCGGGTGGCTGCTCTTGGCAGGCTCCCTCGGAGGGGTCGCGGCGTGGCTGGTCAACCAAGCACTTCTCGGAGTGGTGATGGCAGCCGACCAGGGGGTACGAAATTTCCGGTACGGTGCATTTCTCCGCAACGTGGTCGACGTAATGCCCTATTACGTTGGGTATGGCTTGACCGGACTAGGGGTTCTTGCGGCAAGCTCCCCGCTGGGTGCGGGCGGCGCTCTTCTTACGCTCGCCGCTCCTGTCGCGATTGTCCAGACCGCCACCAATCGCTGGATGCGAGCGCAGCAGGCGCGCGCCGTCGAAGCCCAGAGCGGATTCAACGCCACCCTTGTTAGCCTCTCCAAGGCAATTGATTTGAGAGACAGCGATACGGAGGGCCACTGCCGACGGGTGGTGGAGTATTCGTTGATGATGGGCAGGTACTTGAAGTTCTCCGAAGAGGAGCTTCTTCGACTCTGCCACGGAGCGCTACTCCACGACATCGGCAAAATTGGTGTTCCGGATGCGATCCTTCACAAGCCGGGTCCGCTTACGGAAGAGGAGTGGACCGTAATGCGCACGCATCCCCAATTGGGTGCCCTGCTCGTTGCAGACGTCAGGCAGCTGGAGAAGGCCCGGGAAGTCATCCTGGCTCACCATGAGCGGTTTGACGGCAACGGGTATCCAAGCGGCCTCGCAGGAGACGCTGTTCCGTTGGCGGCCCGGGTGTTCACGATCGCTGACGCCTTTGACGCCATGATCTCCGATCGGCCTTATCGGAGCGCTATGTCGCTGGCCGAAGCGAGGACTGAGGTACGGCGTTGCTGCGGGACCCAATTCGACCCAACTGCCGTTGCCGCCTTCGATAGCATCTCCGACAGCGAACTCGAGGCTGTCTCAAATCAAAGAGAGCAGCCCACCGAGGAACTGCTCTCTTTGTGACTTGATGCAGGAGGGCCGAAAGCCCTCCGAGCGAGTCAGATCAGGGACGGCCCCATTCGTAAAGGTCCCACGTGCTCATATTGCGAACTCTCCCAAGACGTGTATTGCGTTCTCTGCACAGACCCACCTGCCGCAGAAACCCTTCGGTGCGACCATACCCTGAATCCCGATCCCGTCGCATCCGACTGAATTCTAAGTGACGGACTCGTAACATCCGTGGCGAAGAGAGCACCCCGGCCAGCTCTTCGAGCCGCTCGACTTCGTCCCGCCTGAGGATTGGGAGCGCCGGAAGCGGCCCGTACACTTCCCGGAACTCGATTGCCTGGATAGTCCGTCGGCTGGAGGGTTCAGCTTGGCTGAGATGCCCGTGGGGTGGCGTGCTCCGCTCCAGGTTCCCCGGTTCCGAGCGCTATGGCTAGGTGGCCTGCTGTCTTGGTATGGGGATTTTCTAACCCTCCCAGCGCTAGTGATCATTTGCTACAAGCTGGGGGGAGAGGTTGGCGTTGGCCTACTCTTCCTCTTCGAATCGGCTCCGTTATTGGTCTTCCTGCCTATCGGTGGGCACTTGGGGGATCGAGGCGATCGGAGGCGTCGGTTGGCGGCCCTCGACTTGGTGCGGGCCGCGCTTGTTTGCCTGACCATCGTCGGCGCGCAGGGTCATTTGCTAGTGGCAGTTCTTATTGCAGCGGGAGTCAGCCGGGCAGCGTCGGCTCTCTACGACCCTGGCAGGCGGCGGTTGGTGTCTGTTCTGCTACCTCAGTCACTGGTGCCCGCCGGGAGCAGCCTACTGTCAGTCGTCTCAGAATCCGCGCTCATAGTGGCGCCGGGACTGGGTGCTCTTCTCCTTTTCTACCTGCCTCCCACGATGCTCATCGCCGTCGACGGAGCAACGTTCTTGGTGGCAGCCTGCATGATGGCTCAAGTGGGGCCGCAGCCGGCCGCTTGGGTTCTCCGCGCCTACACCCACCAGCGCGTATGGCCAACCCTGCGCCGTGGCTTCGAGATGCTTCTGTTCGATCCCACTACCCGGCTATTTGCCTTCCAGGCCGCGCTCGGGGCAGCGCTGGCAAGTGTGATCCAAGTCTACTTCGTGCCACTGGCGCACTACATCTTCCATGCCCACACCAACCAGGTGGGACTCATGTACGTATTGGTTGGAGGTGCATCAATCGCTTTCAGTGCGATCGCCCTCCGCCTACCGCAGGTACGCCGGAAGAGCGTCGTCATTATTGGGTACATCCACTTGGTGGTCGCAGCCGCTGTCGGAGTCATGTTCGGGGCTTGGCTGGTCGTGGCGGCGCTCGTGATCTTTGCTGGGAGCGGGGCTCTCCAGGAGGTCTGGGGCTTCAACCGGGTTCAGACGAAGACTCCGAGCGAGGGGATCGGTCAGGCGATGGGTGCAGCAGTCTGGTTCCTTTGTCTGGGCCGAGCCTTGGGGGCCCTCGCCGCAACCTTGGGAACGTCCCATCTGGACAGGGCGAGTTTCATGCTGGTGCTGGCTACGTCCGCCGTCCTCATCTGCCTCTTCATCAGCTTCATCGGGCGGTTCAATTGGCGCCGAAATCCAGCCACTTGGCCGCCGGGCGGTCCGCCGCTGCCCTTTTAGCCTTAGAATCCGCATCACACTTCAGGACCTTGGACATCTTGTCAATTCCGACTACGCCCACCGGCGGGAGCGCCGCCACCCCAGTGGAAGTACTCAAGGTCTCTGCCACCTCGCAGCCGGTGCGGGTTGCCGGGGCGATTGCTGGCGTCGTCAGAACCCAGCACCGGGTTGAGATTCAGGCGATCGGAGCCGGGGCGATCAATCAGGCGGTCAAGGCGATCGCGATTTCCCGTGGGTACGTGGCGCCCGGAGGTCTGGACTTAGTCTGCATTCCGTCGTTCATCGACATTGCCATTAATGGCGAAGAGCGAACTGGCATGCGCCTTGTGGTGGAGGTCCGCTGACGGGGTCAGTCGGGCCCAGGTCGGTCTTCAGTCCAATACCTCTCTTGGAGGCCCGTCCCCAGCGGTTGCCGATAGCGGTCAGCGGGGACCGGGCTCCCCGGGTCAACATCTGGCAGGTAGGGTGCCAGATGAATACCGCTGACGCGGACAGCCTGTCCGAGCAGTTTGCTGAGCTGGGCATGGTGCCTGGAGTGGAACTCGAAAACGCGGACCTAGCCGTCCTGGTCACCTGCGCTGTCCGTCAACACGCTGAAGACCGTGCCAGCAGCCGACTTGGCGAACTGGCGGCGTGGAAGAGATCCCGTCCCGGCCGAGGAATCGCCCTGACCGGCTGCATGGTGGGGGAGCATGGGAGCAGCCTGCTCCGCCGGTTCCGGCACTTGGACTATGTCTTCGACATGCGTGAGCCGGATGGCTTCTTTGCCCGCCTGCGGGATTTGTACCAGGGAGCCCTGGAAGGGCCGGTGCCTCTGCCGGCCTCGGATCGGCTCTTGGCCTACCTGCCGGTCATTCTCGGCTGCAACGAGATGTGCACCTACTGCATCGTCCCGTTTGTGCGCGGCCGCGAGTCCAGCCGGCCCGCGGAGCAGATCGAGTTGGAGGCGCGGCGGCTGGTGGACCGGGGAGTGGTCGAGATCACCCTGCTGGGGCAGAACGTCAACTCCTACTTGAGCCCGGAGGACGGCACCGGGCTTCCCGAGCTCATGGCCAAGGTGGACCGGGTCCCCGGCCTCAAGCGGTTGCGCTTTCTCACCTCCCATCCCCGGAACGCGTCTGGACGGCTGCTGGATGCCATCGCAGATCTCCCCACCGCCTGTGAGCAGCTCCATCTGCCGGTCCAGTCAGGGAGCGACAGCTGTCTCGGCCGAATGAAGCGCGAGTACTCAGTCTCAGAGTACCTCCGGGTATTGGAAAGAGCCCGCGCTCGGGTCGAAGGCATCGCGCTCAGCACCGATGTGATCGTCGGATTTTGCGGCGAGACCGGCGACGAATTCGCCAGCACTCTCGGAATGCTGGCCGAGGTCCGGTTCGACATGGTTCACGTTCAGGCCTACTCGCCGCGTCCAGGAACGGCGGCCTACCGCCGGGCGGACGACGTGCCCTTGGCGGTGAAGAAGGAGCGCCTCCAGTCCGTGCTGGAGCTCCAGCGGAGAATCAGTCAGGAGCGAAATCACTCTCTGATCGGTGCCGACGTGGAGGTTTTGATCGAGGGTCGCGGAGAGGATGGCCGCGCTTACGGCCGCACTCGTCAGAACCGGGTTGCGTGGGTGGAGAGGCAGGCTGCCCCGGGCGAGACGGTCACCGCTCGGGTCACCGCGGCCACCGCATGGCAGCTCGTGGCCGCTTGACTCCGGCGGGCGCCGTGAGCTCCGAGGCCGGGGTGAGTCAGGAGGCCCCGGACACCCCGGCAGTGCGTCAGTACTGGGCGGCTAAGCGGGCCCATCCCGATTGTGTGGTCCTCTTCCGAATGGGCGATTTCTTCGAAATCTTCGGTGAAGACGCGGAGCGGACCGCTCCGATCCTGGGGGTCGCGCTTACCGCCCGTCCCTTCGGCAGGGCGGGTCGGATTGCCATGTGCGGAGTACCGCATCACAGCCTGGAGCCGTACGCCCGAAAGCTCCTCGAATCCGGGATCAAGGTGGCCGTTTGTGATCAGGTGGAAGCCGCTCAGCCCGGCAAGCTGGTCGCCCGCCGGGTGGTCCGGGTGCTGACCGCCGGCACTCTGATCGAGGACGGCTATCTGGCCCCAGGGGCCATGGCCAGGTGCGTGGCGCTCCTGGCGGATGATCACCAGGTGGGAGTGGCGGCCCTCGACGTCAGTACTGGCAGCTGCCAGCTCGGAGTCATCTCGGGGGGGATCAGCTCGCCAGGAGTGGGGAACCAACTGGCGGCTCTCGAAACCGCGGAACTTCTACTGCCGATCGACACCGAGGTCCCGAGTGGGCTACCCCCGAGGGCCGCGGTTTCCTACCGTCCGCTCTCGAGCTACAGCTCTGCTCGCGGTCGAGCGTTGGTCGAGTCCGCTGGCGCGGCGCTTCCCGCGTCGGCCGAGACAAACTCATTGGACTTAGCCTTTGGGGCCTTGGCCGCGGTCGCTGACTACTGTCAAGAGGGGGAGCTGGCGATCGACCCTGCCTTCCTCAGGCTGAGCTGGCGCGTCGCCGGAGCCACCATGAACCTCGATGCCTCGACCCGGAAAAACCTGGAGTTGATCGAGGCCTCCGGCGGGGGAGCCTCACTCTTTCGTCTGATTGATCGCACGCTGACTCCCCTCGGCACCCGACGGCTGCGCGCCTGGCTCCAGGAGCCGCTCACTGTGCTGCCGGAGATCCTCTCCCGCCAGCAGGCTGTCGCCGAGCTGGCCCGGTCGGGCGGGCTAAGGGAGGCAGTTAGGGCCTCCCTTAGGACCTGTCGCGACCTGGAACGACTCGCTGGCCGCTGTGTCCACGGCGCCGCCAGCCCCCGAGACCTCGACAATCTGGCGGCGACACTGAACCGGCTGCCGGGGCTGATCGTCGCCTTGCAGGAGGCACGCGCCGCCCCACTCCAAAGATTAAGGAAGGAGCTCGGTGCTCCTTCTGGAGAGCTGCCAGCCCTGCTGGGGCGGGCGCTGGTCGACGATCCCCCGCCCCAGGCGCGCGACGGGGGCTTCATCCGGCCGGGCTTCGACGAGGAGCTGGATCAGATTCGCCAGGCCAGCTCGGGGGCCCGGGAGTACTTGTCAAAGTTGGAGGACACCGAGCGGGAGCGCACCGGGATCCGGTCGCTCCGGGTCGGGTACAACCGGGTCTTCGGGTATTACATCGAGGTCCGCAACGCGACCCGGGCCGCCATCCCGCCGGAGTACGTCCGCCGCCAAACCTTGGTCGGTGGGGAGCGCTACGTCACTCCAGAGTTGAAAGAGCACGAAAACGTGGTCCTCACCGCCCGTGAGCGAGGACGGCTCCGCGAGCTTGACTGCCTCGCGGGCCTAACTCGCGCGGTCAGGGAGCAGGTGGGCCAGATCAGCCAGGCCGCCGCGGCGCTGGCCGAAGTCGACGCGCTGCAAGGGCTGGCCGAGCTCGGGGTGGAGCAAGGCTGGGTGATGCCCGAGATCGACGAGGGCTTGAATCTGGACCTGGTAGGAGGACGACATCCGCTGGTCGAGTCGAGCCTCGGAGCTGGCCGTTTTGTCCCCAACGACGTGCACATGGATGGGGAGAGCGAGCGACTGTGGCTGCTGACCGGGCCCAACATGGCGGGCAAGTCGACGTTCCTGCGCCAGGTCGCACTTATCTGCCTGCTCGGCCAGGTGGGGTCGATGGTGCCCTGCACTCGGGCCAAGTGGGGACTGGTGGATCGGATCTTCACCCGGGTCGGTGCGCAGGACGACATCGCCGCCGGGCGCAGCACCTTCATGGTGGAGATGGAGGAGATGGCCCTGATCCTGGCCCAATCCACCACTCGAAGCGTGCTCATCCTAGATGAGATCGGGCGAGGCACCAGCACCTACGACGGGATGAGCATCGCCCAGGCCATTTTGGAGTACTTGCATGATCAACCCGGCATGGCTCGGCGGGTTCTGTTCGCCACTCACTATCACGAGCTGACCGCCCTGGAGCGGGCGCTTCCCGCGCTGCGCAACTTCCGGGTCGAGGTAGTCGAGACTGACCTGGAAGGGGAGCTGAGGATCGCTTTTCTGCACCGGATCGTGGCAGGGGGCGCGGATCGTTCCTATGGGATCAACGTAGCTCAGCTGGCCGGACTGCCTAGCTGGGTCCTGGACCGGGCCGCCGCGGTGCTGGCGGCCCGGGAGTCGGACCGACCATTGGCGCCCCTGACTGGTCCGGAGCAGCAGCTCGCACTCCCACTCACCCCAGCGCATCCGATGATGGTCGAGCTGGAGCACATCGAAATCGACGGGATGACGCCCTTAGAAGCGCTGCAGAAGATCGCCGAGTGGCAGCGCCAGGTTGGGGAGAGGAGCTGAACCCGACGCCCCCGGCCCCTCCCAACCGGATCCGACGGCTGGCCCCCGAGGTGGCCGACGCCATCGCGGCTGGCGAAGTGATCGAGCGGCCAGCTTCGGTAGTGAAGGAGCTGGTGGAGAACAGCCTTGACGCGGGGGCCGGCAGGATCACGGTGGAGATCGAGGGCGGGGGCGGCGAACTGATCCGGGTGGCGGACGACGGTCGGGGCATGCCGGCGAATGACCTTGTGCTCGCCTTCCAGCGCCACGCCACTAGCAAGCTCTGGGCCCTCGACGAGCTTTCCCGAATTGCCACCTTCGGGTTCCGAGGGGAAGCACTCGCGAGCATTGCCGCGGTGGCCAGAGTCGTTGCCGTGTCGCGTGAGGCAGACTCGTCGGCCGGGGCCAGGTTGGAGGCGGACGGTCATCAGATGGGGGAGGCCATTCCGGTAGGTGCGGCGCCGGGGACCTCTGTCGAAGTCCGTGATCTGTTCCACAACACCCCTGCCCGCCGAGCCTTCCTGCGATCGGCGCGCTCGGAAGCCGGCGCCTGCCTGCGGGTGGTGTCGGAGGCCGCTCTCGGCCGATCGGATGTTCGATTCGAGGCCCGGATGGGCGGGCGCCGGGTGCTGGGTACGCCAGGTACTGGCGATCTAGTGGAGACGGCACGGGCGGTTTTGGGTCGAGGGGTGGCCGACCAGCTGATTCCGGTGAATTGGACAGGCGACCAGATCACCGTGATCGGGATCCTGGGCCCCCCGGGGGCGACCCATCCCAACCGCAATCTGCTGGTCATGATGGTCAACGGTCGGCGGGTCCACCAGCGGGCCCTGGTCGCCGCCGTAGAGGGAGCGTATCGAGGTCTGCTCGAGGTAGGCCGCCACCCCCTGGCGGTTCTCGATCTCCGCTGTGACCCCGGAGAAGTCGATGTCAACGTGCATCCCACCAAGCGGGAAGTGCGGTTTCGCGATGAGAGGCGTTTCTTCGAGGCGGTTCAGCGAGCCTGCTGGGGGGCGCTTCGCGACCTGAGCCCAGCCAACTTCGTACTGCAAGCCGGATCCGGGGACCCTCAACGGGCTGGCGGCGGCGGATGGTCAGAACCAGGAGTGCGCATCCAGCCCGCGCCGATTGAGGGGGCGCAACTGCTGAGCGAGGACCTTCCGCCCGTTGCTCAAGCCAATTCGCTCGCCAGGGCCGATCGTTGGCGCTTTTTGGGCCAGGCTCATAACCGCTACCTGGTGGTCGAGACGGAGGAGGGGATCGCCCTGGTCGATCAACACGCGGCGCACGAGAAGGTGCTCTATGCCCGGATCCTGGAGAGCCTAGCTACTGAGGGCGGGAACGCATTTCAGCCCGGCCAGGGACTCCTCAGCCCGATGTTGCTCGAAGTGGGACCAACGGTGGTGGTGGGTCTGGCGGAAGCGGGCGAGCTCTTCCAGCGAGCCGGCTTCGACCTTGAGGTATTCGGCGAAAGTACGGTGCGCTGCTCAGCGGTTCCGGTCGGGACCCGGCTCTCCGAGCTGCAAGACCTGCTGGTTGAGGTGCTCGGTGAGGCTCTCGGGGGGATGGAGGTCCCGGCGCTCCGGCGGCACCGGCTGGCGGCGTCGGTGGCCTGCCACAGCGCGATCAGGTTCGGCGATCCCATCAGCCCAGAGGAGGTCACGGCGCTGATGAGGGATCTGGCGGCCACCCCAGGAGGGATCACCTGCCCGCACGGCCGGCCCGCCGTGCTCCTGCTCTCGGAAGGAGACTTACTCTCGGCCTTCCGGCGGCATTGATGTCGCCCCCTGGAGTCTCCGAAAAGCCGGCGAACCCGCAGGTGTTGGCGATCATGGGTCCCACCGCTTCCGGCAAGACGGAGCTCGCGGTGGCGCTCGCTAGGGAGCTGGGAGGTGAGCTGGTCAACGCCGATTCTCGCCAGGCGATCGCGGAACTGACCATTGGGGTCGGCAAGCCGACCATGGGCGAGCTCCAAGGCATCCCCTGTCACGGGCTGGACTGGAGCCACCTCGGACAGCCGTTCTCGGCCGCCTCGTACCGGGCCTTAGCGGCCGCCAGCATCGAGGAGCTGGCGGGCCGAGGGCGGACGGCCCTGGTGGTGGGAGGCAGCGGACTCTACATCCGGGCCCTGCTCGGTGGCTTCGACTTTGGTGGGGTGGCCCCGGAGTCGTCTCGGGCCAGAACGAATGACGTAAGCCCCCGCGAACTGGAGGACCCGGGCCAGGCGACGCGAGATCTGCGGCGCCTTGATCCCCAGCGAGCCGCCGCGGTGGACCTCAGGAATCCGAGGCGGGTAGTCCGGGCCGCTGAACTGGCTAGAGCCGGCGCGCGGGCGCGACAACTCCCCCCACCATGGCGCATCCGCAAGCTGGGGTGCCACGTGAGTCGGACAGAGTTGCGGGCTCGAATTGAGTCCCGCTCCGACCGGCTGGTCGCAGAGCCGCTCCGGCGCGAGGTCGAGCGGCTGCAGGCCGTGGGCGTTTCGACCGAACTCTTGGCGCGGTCCGCGATCGGGTACTCTGAAGTTGTCGACTGGGCGGCAGGCCGTTGCGACCGTCACCAAGCAGTGGAGCGGGTGGCCTTCAGGACGTGGCGCTATGCCAAGGCCCAGCTGACCTGGTTGCGGAGCGAGCCGGAATTGCAGTGGGTCGACGCCGAAGCCAGCCTGGATGATCTGGTGCGCCAGTGCCGCGGCTTGATTGAGAGCGAGCTGTCCTTGAGGTGGCGATGAGAGTTTTCGACGAATCGATGCACCGCGAGCGGGAGCGGACGTTTCTGCTGGGCTGGGCACCTACCGAGCGGGACCTCGGGCACGTCGAGCTGGAAATGGACGAGCTGGGCGACTTGGCGCGCACCGCCGGGGCGGAAGTCGTGGGGTCAGACGTCCAGAGGCGGCCCCGGGTCGATCCGACTTTGTTCTTTGGCAAGGGAAAGGTGGCCGAGCTTCGAACGCTGAGGGAAAGCCTGGATTACGGGTTGCTAATCACCAACGACGAGCTCTCCCCGCGGCAGCAGCGGGGTCTCGAACAGGAGCTAGAAGTCCCGGTAGTCGATCGCACCAGCCTGATCCTCGACATATTCGCGCAGCATGCGCGCTCCCGTGAGGGTCGGATCCAGGTGGAGGTCGCGCAGCTCCAGCACCTGCTGCCCCGACTTACCGGGTCCAGCGGGCTCTCCCGACTAGGCGGGGGGATTGGCACCAGGGGGCCCGGCGAGCAGAAGTTGGAGACCGATCGCCGGCGGATTCGGAATCGGCTGCGTCTGTTGCAGAAAGAGCTGAGCGAGCTCCATCTGGAGCGCGCGCTGCACCGGGAGGGAAGCCGGCGCCAGCCTTTCCGGACCGCTGCCCTGGTCGGCTACACCAACGCCGGTAAGTCCACTTTGCTGAACGCCATGACCGCCGGGGGCGCGTTGGTCGAAAACCAACTGTTCGCGACCTTGGACCCCACCACTCGGGCCGTGCGGCTGCCGTTTGGCCAGCCCTGCCTCCTGGTCGATACGGTCGGATTCATCCAGAAATTGCCCCACGAGCTGGTCGCCGCCTTTCACGCCACCCTGGAGGAGGTGGGGGAGGCCGATCTCCTAGTGCACGTGTTGGACGCCAGCCACGCTGGAGCCGAGACCCGCCTGGAAACAGTCCATACCACCTTGCGGGAGTTGGACCTACACGATCGCCCGGTTCTGCTAGCCATCAATAAGGTGGACCGGTGCTCGCCAGAGAGTCGGATGCGCCTCCAGACCTTCCGCCCTGACTCGTACCTCGGGGTGGTCTTGGTCAGCGGTTCCACTGGGGAGGGTCTGGACGCGCTCCGCTGCGCCATCGCCGACGCGCTCTCCCGCGACATGCTCGCGGTCGAAGCGACGATTCCCTACGACAACTGGCAGGCGCTCTCCCGCTGGCGGCGCTACGGAGTCGTGGAAGGGGAGGAGTTCGCCAGCGACGGCGTCCACGTTCGGGGCCGCCTTCCGGAGGCGCTGGTCAAGACGCTGACGGGCAGATCGGAAGGGGAAGGGCCCCCCGGCTAGGGCCGCAGCGTTACTGACCCAGCACCCGAATTACGGCCACCACCTTCCCTTCAATATGAGCGTCGTCAACGATAAGGGGGGTGAAAGCGTCGTTCGAAGGTTGCAACCGAATATGCCCGCCTTCGCGGTAGAGTCGCTTGACGGTGACCTCGCTTTCGCCGGTCTCGGGGCTCTCCAGGCGAACCACGGTCACGGCGCCGTTAGCTATGTCAGTACCCGGCTTGACTACCACTAGGTCTCCGTCGAAGATTCCGTCGCCGTGCATGCTCTCGCCCCGGACTCGCAGCACAAACGAGTCGTCGCCGCCGGCGATCTCCGGGCCAATGGCCAGGCGGTCTTCGATGTTCTGCTCGGCCAGCAGAGGAGCGCCGGCCGCCACCTGGCCCACGAGAGGCAGCCAATAAACGCTTGCGGAGTGGCCGGGGGGACCTGAAGCGTCGGTCAGCAAGACCGTGCGCGACTTGGTCGGGTCACGATGGATCAAGCCCTTCCGCTCCAGGACGTTCAGGTGATTCTGAACCGTGGAACTGGAGCTCAGACCCACGGCCCGACCGATCTCCCGGACCGAGGGAGGGTATCCACCGTCAACACTTCGCGATCGCAGGTACTCGACGATTTCCTGTTGCCGAGGATGAAGACCTTCGGGCATCTGGAAGCTCCCTTCCGGGTCGCATACCGGCCTGCGGTTGCACCCTAGAACAAATGATCGTTCTCGATGGTAGCACCGATTGCTCTGCCGTGCAAACGGCTGTTCGCCTGAATCGGCGCCACCCACCGAGGGCGGTGTGGTAAGTCCGCTCCGAGCCAAGTGGCCAGTGCGCCACTTTCGCTGCACTGTGAGCCGATCGGCCCGACAGCTGACGAGCCAACCACAACACCAGTAGACCAGTGCAACGGCCGGCCAGGGTGGGCTTCCCTATCGCAGAGAGACGTCGGGAGACGACCGAACGATGACTCCCGCCCCCCGATCGATCGGGCGCTCGCGGCAGCCGGGAGTACACCTGAGAATCTGAAGACCGTCGCCGCCAGGACGGCCGCCACAGTTCGGCTGGTCTCCTACGACCCTGTGGGCCGCCGTTTTGGGGTCCCCGCTGAGGCAAATACCGTGATCGCCCAGAATTGGGCGCCGTCACGATGAACCGGTGACTGCGCCCCTCCCGCCTGTAGTGGCTCAGGGACTGTGTCCGCGTAACAGCTCAGGGAATTTGTCATCCGGTCTGTTTCCAGGGTGCCTTCCAGGGATGGTTGGGGGCGGGCTTCCAGGGAGCGGAGCGGGGCGGCCGTTGCTGGCGAGCCGGCTTTGGTGTCGGCAGTGGGCGTGGTGGCGCGGTGAAGCTGTGTAGACGGAGTGGTCCGGTGTGGGAGTCGGCCGCAGTGGCCAGACAGCGGCCCTGGTGGAAGAC
>Ga0307373_10003656_pt1 | contig 26550 bp, 23 predicted proteins | sample OX2MG_FD_202534 | JGI IMG/M metagenome (GOLD analysis project Ga0307373, IMG submission 202534) | Soil microbial communities from Risofladan, Vaasa, Finland - OX-2 | ecosystem: Environmental > Terrestrial > Soil > Coastal area > Acid sulfate soil | place: Finland: Risofladan, Vaasa | collected...
GAGAAGACGACCGTGTCGCCGGAGTGCAGCTCCACGTCGCGGTGGTCGTTGTTCGCCATCCGCCGCAGGGCGGAGAGCGGCTCACCCTGACTGCCGGTGGAGATCACGACCACCTTCTCATCGGGGAAGCTCTCAATCTCCCGCGGCTGGATGAAGAGCCCCGAAGGCGCCTCGGCCATTCCCAGGTTGGAGGCGATGTTGAAGTTCTTGCGCATCGAGCGACCGACCAGGGCCACCCGCCGGTCCAGCTTCACCGCCGCGTCGATCACCTGCTGCACGCGGTGGATGTTGGAGGCAAATGAGGTGACGACTATGCGCCCCTCGCAGGAGGAGAACGTCTCGAGCAAGGCCGGGCCGACACTCGACTCAGACGGGGCGATCCCCGGTCGGTCGGCGTTGGTCGAGTCGCCGCAGAGCAGCAGCAGGCCGTCGCGGCCGACCTCGGCCAGGCGGGAGATGTCCGCCGGGTGCCCGTCGACCGGGGTCTGGTCGAACTTGTAGTCGCCGGTCATCAGGACCGATCCCAGCTCGGTGCTCAGCAGCACCGCGCGCATATCGGGAATCGAGTGGGAGAGGTGGATCAGCTCCAGGCCGAAGGGCCCGAGCTGAACCCTCTTCCCCGCCGGCAGCTCCTCCAGCGGCGCGTCGGAGAGCTTGTGCTCGTCCAGCTTGGAGCGCACCATGGCGATCGTCAGCAGGCCGCCGTAGATAACCGGTGGCGCGCCGATCTCGCGCAGTACGTAGGGCAGCGCTCCGACGTGATCCTCGTGCCCGTGGGTCAGGACGATCGCCTCGATGTCGCCGGCGCGGTCGCGCAGGTAGGAGAAATCGGGCAGGACCAGGTCGATCCCCGGCATCTCGGCCGTCGGGAACATCAGCCCGGTATCGACCACGACGATTCGCCCGTCGTACTCGATCACGGTCATATTCTTGCCCACCTCGCCCAGGCCACCGAGGGGGAGCACGCTGAGCTTCTTGCCTGCCACTAGGGGTTCACCTTCGTCTCCTCGGGGCCTAGGTGGTTGCCCGGACGCCGGCGCTCTCCAGCGCCGTCCTCACTGTCGCCCGTTGCTCGGCGTCGGCGCCGACCAGCGGCAGCCGCAGGCGCCCCGAGGGGATCAGGCCGATCATCTCCAGCGCCGCCTTGACCGGGATCGGGTTTGTGGTGACCGCCAGCGCCTCATACAGCGGCCGCAGGTCGGCGTCGATCTCCCTCGCCCGCTCCAGGTTCCCGCCCTGGGCCGCATCCCACATCTCGCGCATCCGCTCGCCGACGAGGTGGGAGGCGACCAGCACCCCGCCGGCGCCGCCCATCTCCAGCATCGCCAGAAACGCGTCGTCGTTGCCGCTGAGCACCGCCAGCCCCTCGATCGGTTCCAGCTCGGCGTCATTGGATTGCTTCACCGCGACCACGTTCTCGATCGAGGAGAGCTCGCGCAGGAGGTCCGGGGCCATGTTGATCACCACCCGGGAGGGGATGTTGTAGAGGATCATCGGCAGCTCCGGAGCCGCTTCGGCAACCGCCTCGAAATGGGCGCGCAGCCCCGCCTCATTCGGCTTGTTGTAGTAGGGCGCAACAACCAGGGCCGCGTCGGCGCCGGCGTCCGCCGCCGCCCTGGTCAGCTGGCGCGAGTGGCGGGTGTCGTTGGTGCCGGTGCCACAGATCACCGTCGCCGCGGCGCCGATCTCCGCCACGACCGCCCGCAGCAGCGAGATCTGCTCCTCGTCGCTGAGCGTCGCAGCCTCACCGGTGGAACCGGCCACCACCACCCCGTGTGAGCCGTGCTCGATCAGGCCGGCGGCGAGCCGCCGCGCCGCCCCCTCATCGACTCCCCCGCCCTCGTCGAAGGGCGTAGCCATCGCTGTGATCACACCTTGAATTGCCGTCACCGAAGCCAGGGTATCCGCTCCATGGGCCTAGAGCAGGGTCTCCAGACCGAGCGTGAAGCGGTCGGGGAGGGTGGAGACCTTGCGCACCGCGAGCAGCACCCCGGGCATGAAGGAGCGGCGGTCGATCGAGTCGTGGCGGAGTGAGAGGGTCTGGCCCTCGCCCCCGAAGATCACCTCCTGGTGGGCGAGTAGGCCCGGAAGGCGAATCGAGTGGATCGGCTCGTGGACGTTTGCTCCGGCGGCCCGCAGCAGCTCCGCGGTGCGCTTCGCCGTGCCCGAGGGGGCGTCGAGCTTGCCCTCGTGATGCAGCTCGACAATCTCGCACTCGGGCATGTGGGGGGCGATCCGCTGTGCCGCCTGCATCAGCAGCACCGCACCGATGGCGAAGTTGGGGGCGATGAAACAGTTGGCGGCGCCCGACTCGGCGGCCTGGCGGGCGGCCCCGAGGTCAAAGCCGGTCGTCCCGACCACGACGTGGACGCCGGCGGCCAGGCTGGCGCGCAGGTTGGCGAGGGCCACCTCGGGCGCGGTGAAGTCGACGAGGACGTCGGCCCCGCCCAGCACCTCCCCCAGCTCGACCCCGAGCGCGGGGTCGGCCCTGCCGGCGAGGGTCAGATCCGCCGCGGCCCCAACCGCCTCACAGACCGCCTGGCCCATCCGCCCGGCGGCACCTGCGACCCCAACCCGGGTCACCGGCCGCCGCCCTCAAGTGCCACAGCGAGTCCCAATCCAGATCCGATTCCCCTGCGGGCTCGGGGCGAAATCCTCATGCGGCCAGGAGAGCCTCGCTCACGGGGGCCAGGGCGTCGCGGAAGCGGCTCTCCGCCTGCCCGACGCAGGCGGCCGAGAGACGCTCGGGGCCGTAGAGCTCAAGGGCCAGAGCACTCAGATCGTCCACCGTCACCGCGTCCACCTTGGCCAGCATCTCGTCCAGGCTGTCGATCGGCAGGCCGAAGAGGGTGGCACGCGAGATCCGCGTCATCCGCGCCCCGGTCGACTCGGAGGAGAGCACGATGCGGCCCTTGACGCTCTCCTTGGCCCGGGCGAGCTCCTCCGCCGAGACCGCCTCGCGGCGCAGCCGCTCCAGCTCGGCGCCGATGATCGCGCAGGCCTCCTCCACGTTGTCCTCGCGCGTGCCGACGTAGGTCGCGACCAAACCCGAGTCGGTGTACTGCTCGTTGTAGGAGCCGACCGAGTAGGCCAGCCCACGCTTCTCACGCACCTCGCGAAAGAGGCGGGAGGAGGTTGAACCGCCGAAGATCGAGTCAAGGACGGTGAGCGCGTAGCGCCGCTCGTCGTCTCGCCGCAGGCCGGGCGCGCCAAAGCAGATGTGGTACTGCTCGGTGTCCTTCTCGTGGAAGCGCAGGCGGGCGGCGCTATCGACGCCGAGCGCCGGCGCGGCACCGTCACCTCCCTCTGGCGGGGCGATGAGGCGGCGCGCCAGCTCGGCGATCCGCTCGTGATCCAGGTGGCCGGCCGCCCCGACGACGATGTCGCCACCGGTGTAGCGAGCGCGGTGGTAGGCCTCGATCTCGGGCACCGGGATCGAGGCGATCACCTCCGCTTCACCCAGCACCCGCCGGCCGAGCGGGTGCCCGCCGAAGACGGCGTCGGCGAGGAAGTCGTGGACGCGGTCCTGCGGTTCGTCCTCATACATCGCGATCTCCTCCAGCACGACCTCACGCTCAGAGTCGATCTCGGGGTAGGTGGGGGCCAGCAACATTTCGGCCAGCAGGTCGAAAACCTCCTCGGTGTGCTCGTCGAGGAAGCGGGCGTGCAGTTGGGTGGTCTCCTTGCCGGTCGCCGCGTTGACCGAGGCTCCGAGCCCGTCGAAGCGCTCCGAGATCTCGATCGCCGAGAACCTCGCGGTTCCCTTGAACAGCAGGTGCTCGAGGAAGTGCGAGACCCCCGCCTGAGCGGTGCTCTCGTCACGTGAACCGGTTCGCACCCAGAGCCCGAGCGCCACGGAGCGCACCGAGGGAACCTCCTCGGTGATGACCCGGACGCCCGAGCCCAGCTCGGTGAGGCGTGGCTGGCTCAATGCCTAGTGGCGCTCGCGCTCGCGCCGACGGCCGCCGCGATCGCCGCCGTTACGACGCGGGCCTCCGTCGCCGGAGCCGATCGCCGCCAGTTCCTCCGGCGATTTGCCCATCACCGACGGGTCCTCGGTAAGGCGCAGGCCGATCCGGCCCCGCTCCTTGTCGACCTCGACCACGGTGACGTCTATCTCGTCGCCCGCCTTGAGCACGTCGTCGACCGAATCGACCCGCTCGCCCGGTTTCACGTTGGAGATGTGAAGCAGGCCATCGGTGCCCTTGACCAGCTCGACGAAGGCGCCGAAGGTCGTCGTCTTGACCACCTTGGCGGCGTCGTAGCGATCGCCGAGCTCGGCCTCCTTGGTCATCGACTCGATGCGGGCCACGCAGGCCTCGACCAGTTCACCGGTCGGCGCGTAGATCCGCACCGTGCCGTCATCCTCGACGTCGATCTCGGCTTCAAACTCCTCGCAGAGCCCGCGGATCGTTTCGCCGCCTTTGCCGATCACGGCTCCGATCTTCTCGGGGTCGATCTTGATCGACTCGATCGCCGGCGCGTGGGGAGAGAGCTTCTCCCGCGGCCCATCGATCGCCTCCGCCATCTTGTCCAGGATGAAGAGCCGCCCCTTTTTCGCCTGTTCCAGCGCGTCGGTGAGGATCTCGAAGGTGACGCCGGTGATCTTGATGTCCATCTGCAGGGCGGTGATCCCGTCCGCGGTGCCGGCGACCTTGAAGTCCATGTCGCCGAGGTGGTCCTCGACGCCGGCGATGTCGGTGAGGACGATGTAGTCCTCGCCCTCCTTGATCAGGCCCATCGCCACCCCGGCGACCGGGGCGCTGACCGGGACACCGGCGGCCTGGAGGGCCATCGAGGAGGCGCAGACCGACCCCATCGAAGAGGAGCCGTTGGACTCCAGCGTCTCTGAGACCACCCGGATCACATAGGGGAAATCTTCTTCGCCGGGGATCGTTGCGCTCAGGGCCCGCTCGGCGAGGGCGCCGTGGCCGATGTCGCGCCGCTTCGGCCCCCGCATGAAGCCCGCCTCCCCAACCGAGAAGGGCGGGAAGTTGTAGTGATGCCAGAACCGTTTCGTGGTCTGCAGCCCGAGCGTGTCCAGGCGCATGTCCATCCGCGTCGTACCCAGCGCCACGCTGGAGAGGATCTGCGTCTCGCCTCGGGTGAAAAGGCCCGAGCCGTGCACCCTGGGGGCGATGTCGACCTCACACTCGATCGGTCGGATCTCGTCCTGGCCGCGGCCGTCGGGGCGCTTCTTGTCCACCGCGATCGCCTTGCGGATCGTGTCCTTCTCGATCTGGTCGAAGGCGGCGACGACCTCGGACTTGCGCGCGGGGCGCTCCTCGGCCTCACCGGACTCCGGCGTGTACTTGGCGACGACCTCGTCCTTGACCCGGTCGATCGCCTCGTAGCGCTCGAGCTTGCCCTCCGTGGCGATCGCCTCGACCAGGGCGGGGCCGTGCGAGGCGCCGATCTCGCCGATCAGTCCCTCGTCGATGCTCGGGGCCTCGACCTCCAGCTTCTGCTTGCCGGCCTTGCCCTGGAGCTCGTCCATCGCGGCGCAGAGCTTCTTGATCTCGCCGTGGGCGATGTCCAGCGCGTCGAGGATCTCCTGCTCGGTGACCCCGCTGGCGCCTGCCTCGACCATCAGGATCGCCTCGTCGGTGCCGGCGACGATCAGGTCCAGGTCGAGGTCATCGAGGCTCTCCTCCGGCGGGTTGATGATGAAGTCGCCATCGAGCTTGCCGATCCGTACCGCGCCGACGTGGGCGGCGACGGGCACCGGTGAGATCGCCAGCGCCGCGGAGGCGCCGTTCATCGCCAAGATGTCGTAGGGGTGGACGTGGTCCACCGAGAGCGGGATCGCGACCAGCTGGGTCTCGAAGTGCCAGCCCTTGGGGAAGAGGGGTCGGATCGGCCGGTCGATCATCCGCGCGGTCAGAGTCGCCTTTTCGCCGGAGCGTCCCTCGCGGCGGAAGAACGAGCCGGGGATCTTGCCCGCGGCGTACATCCGCTCCTCGACGTCGACGGTGAGGGGCAGGAAGTCCACGTCTCGCAGGCTGCCCATGGTCGCCGTGCAGAGGACCATTGTGTCGCCCGCGCTGACGACGACCGCTCCGCTCGCCTGCTTGGCGAGCTTGCCCGTCTCGAAGGAAATCTGGCTCTCGCCGATCTCCACCGAGACGCGGCTAATGTCAAACATGCTCATCTATGTCGTACCTCCGGCCGCCCGGTTGGCGGCCCCTTGCGTTTCAGAACTCTCGTTCTCTGTCCCGAGGGAGACTACAGACCGGGGGATCGTGCGTCGCTCAGCGGCGCAGGCCGAGCTCGGCGACGAGGGAGCGGTAGCGCTCGAGGTCGTTGCGTTCGAGATAACGCAGCATGCGACGCCGCTTGCCGACCAGCATCAGCAGGCCGCGGCGCGAGTGGTGATCTTTGCCGTGCTCGCGCAGATGCCCGGTGAGGTCGTTGATCCGCTCGGTCAGGAGGGCGACCTGAACCTCGGCCGAACCGGTGTCCCCGGTGGAGCGCCCGTACTTGCCGATCAGCTCGGATTTCTGTTCTTTGGTCAGGCTCATTGCGGGCCGGTGAAGCTAGCACAGACCCGCTCTGCATCCCGGACGTCGGCCCGCATCTGGGCGATCAGCTCCTCGATTCCGGCGAAACGCTTCTCGCCGCGCAGGCGTTGGACGAAGGCGACCCGCAGGGTCCTCCCGTAGAGGTCCTCGTCGCGGTCGATCAGATAGGTCTCGATCAGCACCCCCCGGCCGGTCTCGAAGGTCGGCCGCACGCCGACGTTGACCGCCGCCGGCACGCCGTCGGCGAAGGCCGCGTAGACGCCGTGCCCGGGGATCGCCAGGCGGTCGTCGGGAACGATGTTGGCGGTCGGGAATCCCAGCTCCCGGCCTCGCTGGTCGCCGCTGACCACGGTCCCCTCGACCATGAAGGGAGCCCCCAGACAGCGCCTCGCTCCCTCCATGTCACCCGCGGCGATCAGCGCCCGGATCCGGGTCGAGGACACCGTTTCACCCTCGATCTCGACCAGCGGCACCACCCTGGTCTGGAACTCACGGCGCGCGGCGAGCATCGCGGGATCGCCCTGCGCCCTGGCGCCGAAGCGGAAGTTCTCGCCGACCGAGACCCGCACGGCACCCAGGCGCTCGATCAACACCTCCTCGATGAAGTCCTGGGCCGAACGGGCGGCGAACTCGCGGTCAAAGGGTATGACCACCAGCTGGCGCACACCCAGTCCCTCGATCACGTCGCGCTTCACCGCAAAGGGCATGATCAGCTTCGGCAGCGCGGCCGGATGCAGCACCTCCAGCGGGTGGGGGTCAAAGGTGAGCACCGTGTCGGCGCCCTCGATCACCGCCTGGTGACCGACGTGGACGCCGTCAAAGGTGCCGATCGCGACGTGGCGGGGTCGCGGCTCTGCCTCCGGCAGCCGGGTCACCTCGATGCTGGCCATCATCTGCCCCGCTCCGCTCCGGGCGCCGAGAGGCGCAATTGGATCGCCGGCCGCTCGGCGCTCATCGAAGCGCAGCCTCGGGAACCAGCTCGGCGACCCGCTCCAGGCCAAGTGACCGGCCGGCGTCCTCGACCCTGAAGGGCCCGATCGCGGTGCGCCGCAGGGCCGAGCAGTAGGCGTCCCCCAGGGTCTCGATCAGGGTCCGCACGTAGGTGCCGGAGGAGCATTCGACCTCATAGGTCGCGCTGGTGGAATCGCTGGCCAGCAGCGTCGCCCTGTGGACCTCGACATCGCGCGCCGGGGTCTTGACCGTCTCGCCACGATGCGCCTTGCGGTAGAGCCGCTCGCCTCCGACCCTGACCGCCGAGGTCATCGGCACGCGCTGGCGCACCGTACCGGTGGGCAGCCGCAGGGACTCCGGCAGGCGCCCGGTTTCGCTCAGCTCGCCCTCGGGGTCGCCGGTGCTGGAGCGCCAGCCGAGGCAAGCCGTGGCCAGGTAGGTCTTGGGCAGTGCGGTCAGGTGTCGCTGCAGTTTCGTCGCCCGGCCGAGCAGCACCAGCAGCAGGCCGGTGGCGAACGGATCGAGCGTACCCGCGTGGCCCGCCCTGCAACCGCGCTCCCGTCGCACTCGCTCGACCATGTCATGCGAGGTTATCCCCGCCGGCTTGTCGCAGAGCAGGACGGCTGCCTGGGCCTCGCCGCCGACCACCCTCAGACACCGAGCTGAGCCGTCACCTCGCGAGAGAGGAAGGTGACCAGCTCGCCCAGATCGAGGTTGGTCGAGAAGCCGGCGGCGCGCTTGTGGCCTCCGCCGCCGCTTCTGCGCGCGATCACCGAAACATCGACGTCACCCTCACTGGAGCGCAGGCTGACCTTGCGCGCCGCCCTGCCACGGTCGCCGAGGTCACGGATCACAGCCGCCACCTTGGCGCCCTCGATCGAGCGCAGGTGATCGACGATCCCCTCGCTCATCTCCTCGCCGGCGCCGGTCGCCTCGTAATCGGCGGCGGTGATGTAGGTGAGGACCAGCAGGCCGCCGCAGTGGCGCTGGATCCGGTCCAGGGCGCGGGACACCAGCCGCAGCTTCTCCAACGGGACGTGCTCGTAGAGGCGGCGATAGGTGTCATCGACATCGACTCCGGCTTCGATCAGGTCGGCTGCGATCCGGTGGGTCCGGGCATCGGTGTTCTCATACATGAACTTGCCGGTGTCGGTGACCAGACCGACGTAGAGCGCCGAGGCCATCTCCGGGGTGATCTGTGCGCCGAGCAGGACCGCCAGCTGGTAGACGATCTCGGCGGTGCAAGAGGCCTCGGTCTCGACCAAGTTCAGGTCGCCGAATCGGGTGTTGTCGTGGTGGTGGTCGATGTTGATCACCTGATTGACGCCGGGGCTGAGGAAGTCCAGCGGCATCCGGTCGATGTTGCCGCAGTCAAGGAAGACGACCGCGCGGACCGCGATGTCGGCGGGTGGCTCGTGAAAGACCTCCTCCAGAGGGAGGAAGCGGTACTCGATCGGAAGCGGAAACTCCTTCGCCGCCATGAACATCACCGAGTCCTTGCCCAGCTGGGTGAGCAGGTGGTGCATGCCCAGCAGCGAGCCGAGTGCATCGCCGTCGGGACCCTCGTGGGCGGTGAGCAGGAAGCGGTCGCGCGAACGCAGTTCGGCGGCGACCAGCTCGATGTCGGTAGCCGCCAGGTCGACCGGCTCCCGGCTCATAGGCCCTCCTCCAGCAGGCGCGAGATCCGCACGCCCTGCGCGATCGTCTCGTCGTAGTGAAAGGAGATCGTCGGAGTCCGCTTCATCCGCGTCTCGGCGGCGATCCTCGACTGGAGCACGCCGCGGGAGGAGCGCAGCCCGCTCAAGCTCGCATCCCGCTCTTCCTCGCTGCCGAGCACGCTGACGTACACCTTGGCGGTGCGCAAATCAGGGCTGGTCTCGACCGATGTCACGGTGACGAAGCCGATGCGGGGATCGCTCAACTCACTGCCGATCGCCGCGCCGACGACCTCGCGAAGCACCTCGTTGATGCGCCGCATGCGAGCGGTGGCCATCCTACTCCAGGGTCTGCTCGACCTGTTTCGTCTGGAAGAACTCGAGCACATCGCCCTCCTTGACGTCAGCGTAGCCGTCGAGGACGACGCCGCACTCCTGGCCGGCCTCGACCTCCGCCACGTTGTCTTTGAAGCGGCGCAGCGAGCCGAGCTTGCCGGTCCAGACCACCGTGCCTTCGCGCACCAGACGCACGCTGGCCTCGCGGCTGGCTCTGCCGTCGGTCACCAGGCAGCCGGCGATGCGGCCGACCTTGGAGGCCTTGAAGGTCTGTTTGACCTCGGCCTCGCCGACCGCCTCCTCCACCTCGACCGCCTCCAGCAGCCCCTCCATCGCGTTGCGCAGGTCCTCGGTGATTTTGTAGATGATCGAGTAGGTGCGAACGTCGACCCCCTCCCGCACGGCGGCGCGGCGGGCATCGGCCAGGGGACGGACGTTGAAGCCGATGATGATCGCGTTGGAGGCGGAGGCGAGCATCACGTCTGACTCGTTTATCCCACCGGTCTGGGAGTGGATCACGTTGATCGCCACCTGCTCCTGCGGGACCTTGGCGATCTCGTCCTGCAGCGCCTCCAGCGAGCCGGCGACGTCGGCCTTGAGGACCAGGTTGAGCTCCTTGATCTCCCCCTCCTGGGCGCGGGCGAAGACCTCCTCCAGGCTGACCTTGCGTGCCTGGCGGCGAGCCAGCGCCTCGGTCTTCAGCCGGTTGGCGCGCTCCTGGGCGAGCTGGCGGGCGCGGCGGTCGTTCTCCACCGCCTGGACGAACTCGCCCGCCTCGCCGACCCCGTCGAAGCCCAGAACCTCGACCGGCATCCCCGGCCCGGCGCTCTCCACCCGCTCGCCGGTGAAATCCTGCATCGCCCGCACCCTGCCCCAGCGCGAGCCGGCGACCAGCGCGTCGCCAACCCTCAGCGTGCCGCGCTGGACCAGGACGGTGACCACCGGACCGCGGCCCGGGTCGAGCTGAGACTCGATCACCGTGCCCGAGGCGGGAGCATCGGGGTTGGCCCCCAATTCCTCAAGCTCGGTGACCAGCAGGATCATGTCCAACAGGTTGTCCAGGCCCTCGTGGGTCTTGGCCGATACGTCGCAGTAGACGGTCTCCCCACCCCAAGCCTCCGGCGTGAGGCCGTCAGCGGCCAGGTCGTTGCGGATCCGGTCGGGCTGAGCGCCCTCCTTGTCGATCTTGTTCACCGCGATCAGCATCGGCACGTCCGCGGCGCGGGCGTGGTCGATTGCCTCTTTGGTCTGCGGCATCACCCCGTCGTCGGCGGCGACGACGACGACGGCGACGTCGGTGACCTTGGCGCCGCGGGCGCGCATTGCGGTGAAGGCGGCGTGGCCAGGAGTGTCGAGGAAGGTGATCGTCCTCTCGCCGTGGTGCACCTGGTAGGCGCCGATGTGCTGGGTGATCCCGCCCGCCTCCCCCGCCGCGACCTCGGTCTCACGGATCGCATCCAGCAGAGAGGTCTTGCCATGGTCGACGTGGCCCATGATCGTCACCACCGGCGGCCGGTCGGCGAGATCCTCCTCGGCGTCGGTGAAGGTCGGGGCCTCGGGCTCCTCGTCGGCCGCGGTGACGATCTCCACCTTGCGGTCGTACTCATCGGCGATCACCCTGATCGAGTCGTCGGTCAGGGTCTGGGTGAGTGTCGCCATCTCCCCCATCGTCATCAGCTTCTTGATCACTTCGGCCGGGGCGAGGCCGAGCGACTCGGCGACCTCGCGCACGGTCGCACCGGAGTTGACCTTGGTCGCCTCGGGCTCAAACGGGGTATCGGATTGGGGCGGTGGCTCCTCCAGCAACGGCCGGCGCCGCCTTCCCCCCCTTCGCCGCGGCGGCCGCTGCGGTGGCGGCCCGCCCATCTGGTCGCGCCTGGCGGCCTGGGAATCGATCACGACCCGCCGTTTTTTCGGCCCGGCGCCACTCCCGGCCGGAGCGCTGGCCGCTTTTTGGGCCGGCCGCACGGGCTTGGTCGAGGTTTTCGACTCGGCGCCGGCCCTGCTCGGGGCCTCCTTGGTCGCGGTGGCGCTGCCGCCATCCACGCCGGCGGCCGCGATGGCCCTCAGGGCATCGGCCTCCTCGACGCTGGAAGCAGCGGCCTTGGCCTCCACCCCGGAGGCCTTCAGGGCAGCGAGAAGCTCTTTGCTGGTGATCCCTCGCGCTTTGGCGATCTCGTGAACCCGCTTCTTTGCCACTAGGACTGCTCGGCCTCCTCGACGACCGGTTGCGGCGACTCGGCCCCAGGGTTCTCTACCTGCGCCTGGAGCACCTCGGCAGCATCCTCGCCGGGGCCCTCGCTGCGATCCGCGGGCTGATCGATCGCTGCGGCGGGGAGCGGCGGGGACTCCGTCCCCAACGCCTCCTCCCCCTCGGCGAGGGGATCGGCGGCGGCAGGGTCTGAGTTCTCCTGCGCAGCGACCTCGGCCTGCACCGTCTCGACAAACTCCTTCTCCGCTCGGGCGACAATCTCTGCCACCTGGCCTTCCTCGGCATCGGGGTCGGCGAGGATCGCGACCTCGGCCACGGCCAGCGGCGTCAGGACCCCGACCTGGCTGGTCTCGAAACGAGCCAGCGCCTGGTGCTGGGGCAGGCCGCAGTAGGTGGAGCCGGGGACCGCGGCGTTGGGGCAACGGCGGCCGTTGGAGAGGACCGCCATGCAGCGCCCATCCGATTGCTCCTCACCCTCGTACTCGACCTCCTGATCTTCCTGGGAGAACTCCGTCTCAGACTTGATGTCGACCCGCCAGCCGGTCAGCCGTGCGGCCAGGCGGGCGTTCTGGCCGTCGCGGCCGATCGCCAGCGAGAGCTGGTCGTCGGGGACGATCACCGTCGCCTGGCGCTCCCCGTCGTCGACGATCACCTCGCGCACCCGAGCCGGCGAGAGCGCCTTGGCGACGAAGCGGGCGGGCTCGTCGTTGTGGGGGATGATGTCGATCTTCTCTCCCCGCAGCTCAGAGACGACCATCCGCACGCGCGAGCCGCGGGGGCCGACGCAGGCGCCGACCGGATCGACGCCGTCGGCGTGGGAGATCACCGCGATCTTTGAGCGGTAGCCCGGCTCGCGCGCGACGCCGACGATCTCCACCAGCTTGTCGGCGATCTCCGGTACCTCGAGCTCGAAGAGCTTCTTGATCAACTCCGGACTGCGGCGAGAGACGACGATCGCCGGGCCTTTGGTCGAGTCCGAGACGTCGGTGATCACCGCCTTGACCCGCATCCCGTGGTCGTAGCGCTCGTTGTAGACCTGCTCGGACTTGGGCAGCAGCGCCTCGACCCGCTCGCGCAGCTGGACCAGCGTGTAGCGCTTGTCGGATTGCTGAATGATCCCGGTGATCAGCTCGCCCACCCGGTCCTGGTACTCGTCATACATCATCTGCCGCTCGGCTTCGCGGATCCGCTGCAAGATCACCTGCTTCGCGGTCTGCGCTGCAATCCGGCCGAAGTCATCAGGGGTGACGTCGCGGGTCGTGATCTGGTCCTCGTAGGGGGCGATCATCTCCGGGTCAAGCTCGGGATCCTCGGGCTCGCGCAGCTCGCCCGTCTCCGGATCGATCTGTGCCTCCTCCTCCTCCTGTTGCTCGGCCGCTTCAGCCAGCAGCTTCTCCTCCAGCTCGGGCGGCAGGATCAACTCGTAGACGCGGAAGTCGCCGGTCTCGTGATCGAGGTCGACACGGGCGTATTTGGCCGCACCGGGGGTTTTCTTGTAGGCCGAGAGGAGCGCGTCCTCGAGGGCGTCCATCAGCTTATCGGCGGAGATTCCCTTCTCCTGCTCGAGCGCCTTGACTGCTTCGACGATCTCCTTGCTCACTGAAGCTGCTCCTTGGTCTCGGGAACGTGATTGGCGCTGCGGTACTTGGGCCCCGGCGAGGAGACCTCCAGCGAGTGCTCGGCCGTGAGGTGGCCGAGATGCTTGGTCACCCGTTCGCAGAGCGCCAGATCGACGCCGCCCGGGTGGTCGATGAAGATCCGCAGCGCGTCGCCGCCGGGTCGCTCGACGGCGACCAGCTGGAGCTCGGGGTCGAACTCGGTGAGCTGCTCTTGGATATCGTCTTTGGGGTCTTGCATGCCTGGTTCGGGGCGAAAAAAAAAGTGGGCCAGGCCCACTTCTCGACACCGGGTAGGACGTAAAAGCTTAAGCGCAGTATAGCCCGCTCGCCTGGTTGGCCGGAGGGTCCTATGGCGGACTGAGGGAGGCCCGGGTGCTCGGCGGCGGCGGCTACCCCTCACCCCGCCAGGCGCCGAATCAGCGAAGCGAGGGGTCCGACTCTGCCCTCAGTCGGTCGACCCTCGCCAGGATCGCCTCGGCGATAGTGTCCTTGGAAGCCCGCGGGACCACGGTCTCGCTTCCTGCCTCGATCAGGATCACCGCGTTTTCTTCACTCTCAAAGCCGATCGAGGGGTCGGAGACGTCATTGAGGACGACCAGGTCGATCCCCTTGGCCCGGAGCTTGCCGCGGGCTCGCTCGATCGCCTCACCGCCGTGCTCGGCGGCGAATCCGACAACGGTCTGCTGCGCGGTCCGGGACTCAGCCAGGCCGGCGAGGATGTCCTCGGTCGGCCGCAGTTCGAGCTCCAGGGCCTCCTGGCGCCTGAGCTTGCCCGCGGCGACCTTGGCGGCGCGGAAGTCGGCGGGGGCCGCCGCCATCAGCAGCAGGTGGGCGGAGGGGAACTCCGCCCGGGCTGCCTCGGCCAGCTGCTCCGCGGTCTCCACGTCTATGCGCTGGACACCCGCAGGGCTCGGGAGGGCGACGTTGGCTGCGATCAGGGTCACCTCGGCGCCGCGGCGGGCCGCCGCGGCGGCCAGGGCCAGGCCCATGCGGCCGCTGGAGCGGTTGCCGATGAAGCGCACCGGGTCGATCGGCTCGCGGGTTCCCCCGGCGGTGACCAGGGCACGAAGACCGTCCCACGGACGGTTGCCGGCGGGTAGCGCAGCCTCGACCCGGGCCAGCAGGTCGGCGGGATCGGGCAGGCGCCCCCGGCCGAACTCGCCGCGCGAGGCAAGCGCCCCCTCTCCCGGCTCGATCACCGTCACCCCGCGCTCACGCAGGGTCCCCAGGTTGGCCCGGGTCGCCGCGTCGGCATACATCCGATCGTTCATCGCCGGGGCGACCAGGCGAGGGGAGGCGCAGGCGAGGAAGGAGGTGGTCAGCATCGAGTCCGCCATCCCGGCGGTCAGCTTGGAGACCGTGTTGGCCGAAGCCGGGGCGACGAGGAAGACGTCACAGTTGGCGGCCAGCTCGAGGTGGCCGATCGGCTCGTGCGCGGGCAGCGGGTCGCCGGGGAAGGCGCCGCGCATCGGGTCAGGCTCGAACTCCGAGCTGAGTGCCGGCGCTCCGGTGATCCCCTGGAAGGAAGCCGGACCGACGAAGCGGCAGGCGGCCTGGGTCATCGCCACCCGGACCCCGTGGCCGGCGACCGTGGCCAAGCGGGCGAACTCGAGCGACTTGTAGGCGGCGATCCCGCCGCTCACGCCAAGCAGGATTCTGGCCATCGATTCCTCCTGTGGGTCGCGCCGTAGGCGCCCGCGCTCAGGCGCGGTACTCGTATTTGAGCTTGCCCTGGGCCAGCTCTTCGAGAGCCATCGAGAGGTAATTTCTGTCAGGCGGGACCTCGACCATCGGCGGTGGGTACTCGCCAAAGCTGCCCTCGCCAAGGTTGTGGAAGTAGCTGTTGATCTGGCGGGCTCGCTTCGCCGAAACGACGACCGCCGCGTAGTGGGAGTCGGTGTGGACGAGGAGTTTGTCGACGCGTGGTTTGATCATTCGACCTTGCAGTCTAGAGGAAGCCCAGCTCGGCGCGCACGATCTGCTCCAACTCGCCCGCTGCGCGGTCGAGTTCGTCGTTGACCACCCGGTGGCGGAACTCCTCCTGGGCGGCGAGCTCCTGCTCGGCGACCTCCAGCCTGGCGTCGATCGCCTCGGGGGAGTCGGTGCCTCGACTGAGCAGGCGTTGGCGCAGGACCCTGGGGTCGGGCGGGGCGATGAAGACTTGGACCGACTCGCGCATCGCGGCGCGCACCTGGCGCGCACCCTGCACCTCGATCTCCAGGACCACCGAGCGTCCGGCCGCTAGCCCTCGCTCGACCTCGGAGCGCAGGGTCCCGTAGCGGTTGCCGCTGTAGGTGGCGGACTCGAGGAAGTCCCCCGCGACGATACGGCGGTCGAACTCCTCGGCGGAGAGGAAGTGGTAATCGCGGCCGTCGATCTCGCCAGCGCGAGGTTGGCGGGTCGTCGCCGAGACCGAGATCTCCAGGCCGGGGACGCGCTCCAAAAGCCTGGAGATCAAGGTCCCCTTGCCGACGCCCGACGGGCCAGTGATTACCAAGACCTTTGACATTTGGCGACCCGCGAAACCAAGCAGGTCGGCCGGACGCGGGAGCGCGGACGCCCGATGCGCCGCGATCTGCGCGCCGTTAGCGGCGGAGCTGGGAAACCAGCTCTGTGCGCTGGCGCTCGGAGAGGCCCCCGATCGTCTTGGAGGGAGAAATCCGACACTGATTGAGGATCCGGTTTGTCTTCACCCGGCCGTACTTCGGCACCGCCAGCAGCATGTCGAAGACCTTCGCCGTCAGCACGTACTCGGGGGGGTCGAGAAGCAGGGCGTGGATGCCGGCCCGGCGCGCTTTCAGGTCCTTCTTCAGCTTGGCCCGGGCGGTGCGGATGTCGTTGGCCCGCTTCAGTGCCTCCATCCTCTGATCCAGCGACCGCTCGGGAGCCGCGGCTGAGGTCTTGACTGGGGCGGGCATGTGGCCGGCGAGTATAGCCGCGGGTCGAGGGGGTGCAAGGGCGATCGAGCCAATCCGGCCAAATTCACCTCGACCTCGAGTCGAGGTCGAGGATCGGCGCTCACTTCAGGTGCTGAACGAGCCCCGAGGAAAGCTCCGAGGCGACTCTTCTGCCGGCCAGCGGGTCCCTGAAGTTCTCCGTTCCGACGGCGACCGCCGTCGCTCCCGCGGCGAGGAATTCAGCCGCGTCGACGCCGCTGGCGATTCCCCCCATGCCGACAATCGGCACGCCGACCGCGGCCCCAACGGCGCGGACCTGAGCGAGCGCGATGGGGCGCACGGCCGGGCCGGAGAGCCCGCCGTGGCCGGCGGTCAGCGGCGGCCTGCCGGTCGCAGGGTCGATCGCGGTCGCCTTCAAGGTGTTGATCAGCGAGACGGCGTCTGCCCCACCGCGCTCCGCCCCGACGGCCACGGCGGCGGGATCTGCGACGTTTGGGGTCAGCTTCACGATCAACGGCATCGAGGTGAGCGGGCGCAGCGCCTCCAGCAGCGCCTCGGTCTCGGCGGGCTGCTCGCCGACGATCAGACCGGAGTCGACGTTGGGACAGGAGACGTTCAGCTCGATCGCGGCGACCTCCTCCCGCTCCCCCACCGCCGCCACCAGCAGGGCGAACTGCTCCCGGCTGGTGCCCATCACGGAGACGATCAGCGGAACCGGAAGTTCGGCGAGCCGCGGCAGGTCCTCAGCGAGGAATCCCTCAAGGCCCTTGTTCGGCAGCCCGATCGAGTTGATCATCCCCGCCGGTGTCTCCCAGATCCGTTGGGGCGCGTTGCCGGCGCGAGGCTCGGGTGTGATCGTCTTTGAGACGAAGGCCGAGAAGGGGAAGTCCTCGAGGATCTCGTCGCCGAAGATGCGGCGGGCGGTGATCGCGTCGAAGGTGCCGGAGGCGTTGATCACCCGGTGCCCCAGCTCGATGCCGCAGAGGTCGAGGGGCTCGATCTGGCGGCCGCGGGCAGCGAACGTCGGCGCCGAGGAAGGGGCGCCGCTGCGAACAGGGGCCTCCTCCGCTCTCCCGTTTTCAGCTGTGGCCGCTGTCTGGATCACCGGGCCCTCGAGGCACAGCCGTAGGTAGCCGCCGTCCGGCTTGGCGATCGCGCAGCCGTAGCAGGCGCCAAAGCCGCAGGCCATCGGGGACTCCATCGCCAGCTGGCAGGGGATGCCCCGATCCACGCACATCGCCCGCACCGCCTCCAACATCGCGGGGGGGCCGCAGGAGTAGACCACGGCGCTGGGCGAGTCGTCGCCGTCGAGCATCGCCGCCAGCAGGTCGGTGACGTAACCGTGATGGCCGCGATGGCCGTCCTCGCTCGCCAGACGAACCTCGCAGCAGGAGAAGAGATCCTCGAGGCCGCCGGTGTGAGAGTCGTCGCGAAAGCCGAGCAGGACACGGGTTGGGACGTTTCGCGCGGCGAAGGCCCGGCGCAGTAGCGCCAGCGGGGCGATGCCGATGCCGCCCCCGACCAGAATCGCGCCCGCCGCGGCGGGAGAGATTTCGCGCGGAGGCGAAAAGGAGTTGCCGAGCGGGCCGGTCAGCCAGACCCGCTCCCCCACCTCCAGCTCGCAGAGCCTGTCTGTGCCGGGGCCGATTCCCTCCAGTAAAAAGTCGAGCCCAACGCCGTCGCGATTGGCCGCGGCGTCGGCGACGGAGAGGGCCCGGGGCAAGAAGGGCCGCTGGCCGCTCTGCTCCCAATGGCGCTCGGTGGCCAGCATGTAGAACTGACCTGGCTTGGGCTCGGGCCCCGACCCGTCAAGTAAAGAGAAGAGCCGGTAGGCGCCCGAGGCCCTGCTCCCGGTGACTTTGCCCAGGCGGCGCCCGAGTGGGGCGGTCATCGATGCTGGGCGGCCCTGGTGGTCGCGTGGATTTCCTGCAGGGAGCGGACCTCGGCACCCTCCTTCGTCGCGGCGATCGCGCGAACCGCGGCCGAGGCGCCGGTCATCGTCGTCACACAGGGGATGCCGTGGCGGACCGCGGCGCTGCGGATCTCGTAGCCGTCGACGCGGGCGCCCGAGCCCGTTGGGGTGTTGATCACCAGGTCGCAGCGGCGCTCGCGGATCAGGTCGACGACGTGGGGGGAGCCCTCGCCAAGCTTGTTGATCCGGGTGACCGGAACCCCCATTGCCGAAATCGCCTGCGCGGTGCCGCCGGTCGCGATCACCCGAAATCCGAGGTCATGGAAGCGGGCGGCGATCTGGGTCGCCGCCGGCTTGTCGGTGTCGGTGACCGTGATGAAGATCGAGCCCGCGGCGGGAAGCGAGACCCCGGCGGCGGCCTGCGCCTTGCCGAAGGCCGTCGGGAAGTCGGCCGCGATCCCCATCACCTCGCCGGTGCTCTTCATCTCCGGGCCCAGTACCGAGTCGGCGCCGGCGAAGCGGGCGAAGGGCAGCACCGCCTCCTTCACGCTGACGTGCCCGCCGGGGACCTCCTGCAGGTCCTGGTCGCTGAGTCTCTCGCCCAGCATCAGACGGCAGGCGAGCTTGGCGAGCGGTGTGCCGGTCGCCTTGGAAACGAAGGGGACGGTGCGCGAGGCTCGCGGGTTGGCCTCGATCACGTGCAGCTGGCCCGCGGCGACGCCGTACTGGATGTTGATCAGGCCGACGACGCCGAGCTCCAGCGCGATCCGCTTCGTCGTTGCCCGAATCTCCTCCAGCATCTCCTCCCCCAGACTCATCGGGGGGATGACGCAGGCCGAGTCTCCGGAGTGGACGCCGGCCTCCTCCACGTGTTGCATGATCCCAGCGACCCAGACGTCGTGGCCGTCGGCGAGGGCGTCGACGTCGACCTCGATCGCGTTCTCGAGGAAGCGGTCGAGCAGCAGGGGGTGCTCGGGGTCCGCCTTGACGTGGGCCTGGAGATAGGTGGCGAGGTCCTCGGTCGAGTAGCAGATCTCCATCGCCCGGCCACCGAGCACGTAGGAGGGCCGCACCAGGAGCGGGAAGCCGACCTCCTCGGCGATCACCGCGGCCTCTTCGGCGGAGAGCGCGGTGCCGTAGGGTGGGTGCTTGACGCCGAGCCGGCGCAACAGGGCGCCGAAGCGGCCCCGGTCCTCGGCCAGGTCGATCGCCTCGACCGGGGTGCCGAGCAGGGGAACGCCGGCCTCTTCCAGGCCGCGGGCCAACCGCAGCGGGGTCTGGCCGCCGAACTGGACGATCACCCCCTCCGGACGCTCCTGTTCACAGACGGCGAGAACGTCCTCTGAGGTCAGCGGCTCGAAGTAGAGGCGGTCGGAGGTGTCGTAGTCGGTGGAGACCGTCTCCGGGTTGCAGTTGATCATCACCGCGTCGCGGCCCAGCTCGCGCACCGTCATCGCGGCGTGAACGCAGCAGTAGTCGAACTCGATTCCCTGGCCGATCCGGTTGGGCCCGGCGCCGAGGATCACGACCGACCCGCGCTCGCCGCGCCGGATCTCGCAGGCGGGCGGGCGGCCGTCGGCGCCAGGGCGCTCGTGGGCGGAGTAGTAGTAGGGGGTCGCCGCCTCGAACTCGGCGGCGCAGGTGTCGACCGCCTTGTAGGTCCGGGTGAGACCGTCGGTGCCGTCGCCCTCCAGGGCCAGCACCTTGAGCTCACGCAGGAACCAGAGGTCGACCCGGCAGTGCTCGTGGACCGCCTCGACGCTGATGCCGCGCCGGAAGGCCTCCAGCACCAGGTCGTATCGCTCCGGGCAGGGCGTGTGGATTCGGTCGAGCAGGACCTCATCTGCCTCCGGCACCTCGGGCACGGAGTCCAGCTCGCGCGAGCGCAGCGCCTTGGCGAAGGACTCGCGGAAGGTGCGGCCGATCGCCATTGCCTCGCCGACGCTCTGCATGTGGGTGGAAAGTCGTCCCGTCGCCCCGGGGAACTTCTCGAAGGCAAAGCGCGGAACCTTGGTCACGACGTAGTCGATCGTCGGCTCGAAGGAGGCCGGTGTGGCGCGGGTGATGTCGTTTGGAATCTCCTCCAGCGAGTAGCCGACCGCGAGTTTGGCCGCCATCTTGGCGATCGGAAAGCCGGTCGCCTTGGAGGCCAGCGCCGAGGAGCGCGATACGCGCGGGTTCATCTCGATCACCACCACCTCCCCGTTGTCGGGGTTGACGCCGAACTGGACGTTGGAGCCGCCGGTCTCCACCCCGACCGCGCGGATCACGGCGATCGCCTGATCGCGCAGCTCCTGGTAGAGCGGGTCGGTGAGCGTCTGGGCCGGCGCCACGGTGACCGAATCACCGGTATGCACTCCCATCGGGTCGACGTTCTCGATCGAGCAGACGATGACCACGTTGTCCGTGTGGTCTCGCATCACCTCCAGCTCGAACTCGCCCCAGCCGAGCACGGACTCCTCCACCAGCACCTGGTTGATCGGGCTCGCCGCGAGCCCCTCGGAGACGACCTGGCGCAGCTCCGTCTCGGTCTCCCCCACGCCGCCGCCCTGGCCGCCCATGGTGAATGCCGGACGGACGATCGCCGGCAGTGAGATGCGGCCCCCGGCGAGCGCCGCCTCCACCTCACCCAGGCTCTCCACGGTGATCGACCAGGGAATGCGCAGGCGGGCCTCGGTCATCGTGCGGCGGAATTCCTCACGGTCCTCGGCGCGGCGAATCGCGGCGGCGTCAGCGCCGATCAACTCGACCCCGAAGCGCTCCAGGGTGCCGTCCTCGTGCAGGGCCATCGCCAGGTTGAGCGCGGTCTGTCCGCCCAGGGTCGGCAGCAGCGCGTCAGGGCGCTCCTTCTCGATGATCCGGGTGATCGGGTCCGGCAGCAGCGGCTCGATGTAGGTCGAGGTCGCGAACTCCGGATCGGTCATGATCGTCGCCGGGTTGGAATTGACGAGGACGACCTCATAGCCCTCCTCCAGCAGCACCTTGCATGCCTGGACGCCGGAGTAGTCGAACTCCGCCGCCTGGCCGATCACGATCGGGCCCGAGCCGATCAGAAGAATCTTGCCGATGTCGTCCCTACGCGGCATTCACGCGCCCCCCATCGGCCAGGCCGAGGAAGGTGTCAAAAAGGCGGCGGGCGTCGTGTGGGCCCGGACCCGCCTCGGGGTGGTACTGAACGGTCGCCGCGGCAACGTCCTTGAGATCCAGCCCCTCGACCGTGCGGTCATAGAGGTTGAGGTGGGAGAGCTCGGCGAGGCCGAAGTCCGTCTCCCAGCGCACCGGCTCATCACCCTCGATCCTGGCCTCTCCGCCTGGCCCCTCGACGGCGAAGCCGTGGTTCTGGGAGGTGATATCGATCCGGCCGCTCTGCAGGTCCTTGACCGGGTGGTTGGCTCCGCGGTGGCCGAAGGGCAGCTTGTAGGTCTGCAGACCAACAGCGCGGCAAAGCAGCTGGTGACCGAGACAGATGCCGAAGATCGGCCGCTTGCCGAGGAGCTCGCGGACCGTCTCGACGATGTAGCCGAGGGCGGCCGGATCGCCGGGGCCGTTGGCGAGGAAGATGAGATCCGGTTCTTGCGCCAAGACCTCCTCGGCCGAGGCGGTGCAGGGAAGCAGCGTTACGCGACAGTCGCGCTGGCGGAGCTGGCGGACGATGCTCATCTTCACCCCGGTGTCGATGCCGACCACATGTGGGCCAGCTCCCTCGAAACGGACCGGCTCGCGCGGAGTGAGGGCCCGGGCGAGGTCGGCGCCGTCCATCGCTGGCTCGGCGGCGACCATCTCGCCCGCCTCCGCCGCGGGAATATCGCCGGGGAAGATGCCGCCCCGCATCGCGCCCCGGTCGCGAATGTGGCGAACCAGCGCCCGGGTGTCAACGCCGCCGATCCCGGGCACGCCACAGTCGTCTAGCCAGTCAAGCCAGCCACCCTCGGCGGTGGCGACGTCCTCGCGGTTCTTGGGGTCGCGCATGATCGCCCCGCGCGCCTGGATCCGATCGGACTCCATCGCGGCGGCCGAAACCCCGTAGTTGCCGACCAGCGGGTAGGTGAAGACGATGATCTGACCCGCGTAGGAGGGGTCGGTGACCGACTCCTGATAGCCGGTCATCGCGGTGTTGAAGACGACCTCTCCGGTCACCGCCCGGGGATGGCCGCAGAGCTCCCCCTCGAAGCGGATCCCATCCTCAAGCAACAGGTAGGCCGCCGTCATGCCGGGGTGCCCCTTGGATCACCGCGGTGCATGAAGCACAGCCGCAGGTCGCTCATCGCGCTACCCCCAGGGAGAAGGTCCGTAGCCGGTAGGCAATCTGGCCGCCGGCGAGCGTCATCAGCACCCGTCCCCTCAGCCTGCGCCCCGCGCACCAGGAGTTGAGCGAGCGGCTCTCGTAGCCGTCCTCCCCCGCCGTCCACTCGGCCGAGAGATCACAGAGGGCGACGTTGGCCTCGCTGCCCGGGGCGAGGCTGGGCCGCTCAAATCCGAAGGGCGCGGCGCCACCCGCCATTCGCTCGATGACCAGACCGAGCTCGAGCGTCCCGGGCAGGACGAGGTCGGTGTGGATCGCCGCGAAGGCTGTCTCCAGCCCGGTCACCCCCATCGCCGCCTGCTCAAAGGGGACCTCCTTCTCCTCGGCTGTGTGCGGGGCATGATCGGTGGCGATGCACTCGATCGTGCCCTGACGCAACCCCTCGATCAGCGCCTGGCGATCGCCCTCGGCGCGCAGCGGGGGGTTCATCTTGAAACGGCCTGGGTCGAGGCTGCGCACCGCCTCATCGGTGAGGCACAGGTGATGGGGCGTGACCTCGGCGCTGAGGTGCACTCCCGCCGCCTTGGCCGAGCGCACCGTCTCCACCGACTCCGCCGCCGAGAGGTGCTGGACGTGGATCCTGCCACCCTCGTAGGCGGCGAGCGCGGCATCCCGGGCGATCGCGGTCGACTCGGAGACCGAGGGGATGCCGGTGATGCCGAGCGCCGCGGAGACCGCGCCCTCGTGCATCGCGCCCTCGCCGGAGAGCTCGGGGTCCTCCTCGTGGAGGGCAAGCGTGCCGCCGCAGAGTCGCTGGTATTGGAGCGCCCGGCGCATGATCCGAGCGCTGACGATCGGCAACCCGTCGTCGCTGAAGCCGACCGCGCCGGCCTCGCGCAGATCGACCATCTCCGTCAGCTCCTCCCCCCTCATCCCGCCGGTGACGGTGGCAAGAAAGCCGACGGGCACCGAGGCCTCGGCCCGGGCCCGCTCGCGCAACGCGCCGATGTCGGCTGCCGTGCAGACAGGGGGCACGGCATTGGCCATGGCGAGGATCCCGCAGTAGCCCCCCGCGGCGGCGGCGCGGGTCCCTGTCTCGATGTCCTCCTTGTGCTCCTGACCGGGGGTGCGAAGGTGGACGTGAGGGTCGAAGAAGCCCGGGAACGCGTGCAGACCCCCGGCCTCAACCTCCTCGGCACCTGCGGCGAGGCCGGCGCCGGGTGGAGCAAGCTCGGCGATCCTGCCGTCGCGGATCACCACGTCGTGGACGCCATCGATCCCCGCCGCGGGGTCGAGCACCCTCGCCCCGCGCAGGATCGCGTTCGCACCCTCGCCGGAGCGCATGTCGAGCACCTCCGCCAAGCTCATGCGGGCTGCCCGATCGGGGTGGGGTGCTCCGCGACGCCATCGTCATCGACGGGCTCCGGCCGCTCCCCCCCGGCCAACAGCTCGTAGAGGATCGCCATCCGCACCACCAGCCCCGCCGCGACCTGCTCGCCGATCAGTGACTGCGGCGAGTCGATCACCTCGCCGGAAAGCTCGACCCCACGGTTGACCGGGCCGGGGTGCATCAGCAACTGGCGGGGGCCGAGCCGACGCGAGCCGATCTGGAAGCGAGCCGCGTACTCGCGGATCGAGGGGACGAAGCTCTCGCTCATCCGCTCCTGCTGCATCCGCAGCGCGTAGACCACGTCGGCCTCCCCCAGCCGGTCGAGCGAGTGGGAAACCTCGCAACCCAGGGCCTCGATCTCGCGCGGGATCAGGGTCGGAGGTCCGCAAACCGTCACCTGCGCCCCCATCCGCTGAAAGGCAATCAGGTTGGAGCGCGCGACGCGGCTGTGGAGGACGTCGCCGACGATCCAGATCCGCTTTCCATCCAACGAGTCGAGCCGCCGGCGCAGGGTGAAGACGTCGAGCAGCGCCTGGCTGGGGTGCTCGTGCTTGCCGTCTCCGGCGTTGACGACGGCGGCCGAGGTCCAGCCGGCGACCATCTGGGCGGCGCCCGCGTGGGGGTGGCGGATCACGATCGCCGCCGGGTCATAGGCGGAGAGGGTCGCCACGGTGTCCTTCAGCGACTCGCCCTTCTCGACCGAGGAGCCGGCCGCCTTGACCGAGACGAGGTCCGCCGAGAGGCGCTTCGCCGCGAGCTCAAAGGAACTGCTGGTGCGGGTGCTCGACTCATAGAAAAGGCTGACCACGGTTCGCCCGCGCAGGGTCGGCACCTTCTTGATGTCGCGGCGGCCGACCTCGGCGAAGCTCTCGGAGCGGTCGAGGATCGCCTCGATCTCCTCCCGCGAGAGCTGCTCGATCGCCAGCAGGTGCCTCATGCCGGCACCTCCGCGGGCAGTGGCTCGGAGATCGTCACCTCGTCGACGCCGTCGGACTCCTCCAGGCGCACATTGACCCGCTCCGGGCGCGCCGTCGGCAGGTTCTTGCCGACGTAGTCAGGGCGGATCGGCAGCTCGCGATGACCTCGGTCGCAGAGCGCGGCGAGCTGCACCCGCTCGGGGCGGCCGTAATCGAAGAGGGCGTCGATCGCCGCCCGCACCGTGCGGCCGGTGAAGAGCACATCGTCGACGAGCACGACGGTACGGCCGGCGAGGTCGAAGTCGATATGGGAGGCGTGGACCACCGGCTGGGAGGAAGGCGCCTTGGCGCCGACGTCGTCGCGGTAAAAGGAAATGTCGATGTCGCCGATCGGAAGATCGACGCCGGTCAACTCGGCGAGCAGAGAGTGCAGACGGCGAGCGAGCATGGCACCGCGGGTATGTATCCCGACGATTGCCAAGCCGGAGGGGTCCGGGTTCTTCTCGGCGATCTCGTGGGCGATCCGCCGCAGCGTTCGCCTCAGGTCATCGTGCGCGAGCACGACCTTCTCGCTCACCCTCGCTTTGCTCCTTCCTGGCCTCTCGGGACCGGGTTAAAGGACGAGGCTCAGGCTAGCAGGGCTGGCGGGCGCCGTTGGGAACAAGTTGAGGCTCGCCCCGCTCGGGAAAGGGGATCTCGATCAGGTCGAAGTCGCGGGGCGCGACGACCGGCTTAAATTTCTCCTGCGCCTCCTCGAGCACCCTTCCCACGTGGTAGCGGGAGGAGATGTGGACAAGGGCCAGCAGGCTCACTTCAGCCTCCTTTGCGACCGCCGCCGCTTGCTCGGCGGTGGAGTGGTGGGTTTCGGCGGCCCGCTTCACCTCCTCCCTGGCAAAGCTGGCGTCGTGGACCAGCAGCTCGGCCCGAAAGGCGGCTTCGGCTGTGGCATCGCAGGGAGTCGAATCGCCGGTGATCACCACCGTTCGGCCCGCTCTCGATTCCCCCATAACATCGCCGGCGCGAACCGGTCCGGCGGCTCCCTCCACCTCCTCCCCACGCTGCAGCCGGGCGAAATCCGGGCCTTCCTTGACCCCGAGGGTCTTGGCCGCCGCGGGGTCAAAGCGGCCGGGGCGATCCTCCTCCACGAGCGCGTAGCCGCAGGAGTTTTTAGTGTGCCCGGTCGCGTAGGGGCGAACCTCGTAGCCGTCGTGGGAAACCGCCTCACCCGGGGCGAGCTCGACCAGGTCGAGCTCATATCCGAGCCGGCCGACCAGGCGTCCCAGGGTCTCGAAGAGCTCGCCTAAACCGGACGGGCCATAGATCGTGAGCGGCTCTCGACGATCGGTGAGGTCATAGGTTTTGAGCAGCCCCGGCAACCCGAGGACGTGGTCCGCGTGGAAGTGGGTGAGGTAGATCTCGCCGACCTGGGTCAACCCCAGGGAGCGCTGGAGCTGGCGCTGTGTCCCTTCGCCGCAGTCGAACATCAGCCGCTCCCCCCCACGCGCGATCAGCACGCTCGCGGTCGAGCGCCGTGCCGAGGGCACCGAGGCGCCGGTGCCGAGGAATACGACCGAGAGGTCCACCAGTGCCCCGAGCCTACGCGACCGGTCCTCCAGGCAGGCGAAGCTAGACCGACCGCTCCGCAGCCGTAGCTCAGCCGGGCAGAGCGCGTGCCCCCGCAGCCGTGGCCGAGGTTTGGCGTTTGGCTTGTTGATGCCTAGCGTCGGATTGTGATTGCCGGGTCCAATCCGGTTGGGCGCGATTCGATCGGATCTAGACCGAAGTTACCCCGAATAGCGGCCCCCTGATCGCCCCCGATCCCGCTCCCGATGTGGGGTAGGGGGCTTTTGCAGCCGCTCATATGTAGCCAAGAGTTTGGCCATTTTTCCGTCCGGCG
>Ga0307373_10003661_pt1 | contig 26536 bp, 13 predicted proteins | sample OX2MG_FD_202534 | JGI IMG/M metagenome (GOLD analysis project Ga0307373, IMG submission 202534) | Soil microbial communities from Risofladan, Vaasa, Finland - OX-2 | ecosystem: Environmental > Terrestrial > Soil > Coastal area > Acid sulfate soil | place: Finland: Risofladan, Vaasa | collected...
AATGTCCAGCAGCTCGGCTGTTTTCTTGTCCGCGTCGGTGGCGTCAATTTCCTCGTCCGCGTAGGTCCCGGCGAGCTTTCTTTGTGCGGCGGGTCATCATGAGATTGGTGGAGGCGGGGGGAGTCGGAATTCTGAGCCTGATTGATAGCGCGTAACTTATTGATTTCATTAAACGCGAAAAACGTCAAAAACAGCGAATCCGCCCAAGTGGGGTACACGCCGGGTACACAGCTAGAATGGGTTGGGGATGCCGTAGTGATCCGCCGCGAGCTTGGCCTCTTCGAGCGCTTTCTGTAAAGCGTGCTGAATGCTGTCGCGAAGATCGGTATCTGCGGAATTTGCGAATTGTTCTGTGAGGTTGCAAACTTACCTCCGCAAACCGAACAAGCGCGGTGTTGCGTTCAAAGTTTTTCTTCTCGCGCTCAAGCGATCGTTTGAGTCTGGTGAGTACTTTTCGTTGAAACGATGTCATTTTCTGGCCCTCAGATGCTCGACGCCCTTCCGAATAAACTGCGTGAAGGTCCAGAAGAACAACGCCCAAACTAGCAGAGAGAACAAGTCGTAGCCGACAGCTTGAGCCGAATCAGGCGCGACAAACGGACGGCCCGATGCTACGTTTCCAGCAAGAGTAACCCCGTCAAAAGCACGAACAGCCAATCCTTCCAAGTAATAGCTTTGCTGATGACGCCGCCGACGGCGGCGACCATGATGGCGGTGGTGGTGGTGGTGCAGGTGCCGCTGCTGGTGGTGGACACGGAGAGCGGTGAGAGCCCGCAGATTCCTGTGAGTCCGATGCCGGAAGAGATGGTTTGCCGCGACGGGCGCTGAATGGCGGCCCGGGGAAGGGTCGTTTAAGCGCGATGCTCGCCTCGTTGGCGCGATGGAGGCCCCTTGCTCCCTCGCCGAGCAAACTTTGGTCAGGCCAGGCGCAATGGAGGGAATTTATTGGCGACGAATTTATCTGCGATTGTCATAAAAAGCGCAGAGGATTTTCAGCGCTCCTTAAAAACGCGTGATGCCAGTCTTCGCGGTGTGCGGGGCTGCACATCCGACCGCTGTGGAGGCGGTGACGGGCTGCGATTGGCGGGCGGAAGCGGGCTTGACTTAAGGTGTCTTATGGTTTATCTTATAACATGTATGGTCGCTTATAGTTTACCTTAACTTACGGAGGTCAAGCCTTGGTCACTTTGCCCATTCCGGTCACACGCGCCCTGCGCAAGCTTGGCCATGATATTAAGGACGCGCGCCGCCGCCGCCGTATCCCCATGGCCATCGCGGCACAGCGGGCGTCCATCAGCAAGCCGACGCTCATCAGGGTCGAGCGCGGCGATGCCAGTGTTTCAATCGGAAGCTATGCCACGGTTCTTTTTGTTATGGGGATGGCAGACCGGCTGGCCGATCTCGTCGACCCGAAGAACGACCCGGTGGGCCTGCAGCTTGAAGAGGAAAACCTGCCGCAACGGATTCGCGGGGCACGGAAGCAGAAGCCGACGAAAGGAAAGTGATGGAGAGAGAAACGCATGTGTATGTGGACCTGGACGGCGCTCCCCACCTGATGGGGCGGCTGTGGGCCCGCGTGCGCAAGAATAAGGAGAGCGCCACCTTCGAATACGACGAGGGCTGGCTGCAACATCCCGCGCGGTTCTCTCTGGAACCGGCCCTGCAGCTTGGTCCCGGCCCGTTCCATACGCCGGCGGATACGCCGATGTTCGGTGCGATCGGCGACTCGGCGCCCGATCGGTGGGGACGGGCACTGATGCGGCGCATGGAACGAAGGCGGGCGGAACGGGAGGGGGGTGCCCCGCGCACACTTCAGGAGATCGACTTCCTGTTACTGGTGGACGATGAGGCGCGACAAGGCGCGCTGCGCTTCGCGGAACATGAGGGTGGCCCGTTCGTGCGGGAGGAGGGGGTCAAGCGCATTCCGCCACTGGTGGAACTTCCCAAATTACTCTCGGCGGCCGAACACGTCATGGAGGAAAAGGATACCGAGGAAGATCTGCGCTTGCTGTTTGCGCCGGGGTCGTCGCTCGGCGGCGCACGGCCGAAGGCCTCGGTGATTGAGAAGGACGGTCATCTGGCGATTGCGAAGTTTCCGCGCAAGGACGATGAAATCAACACAGTCGTTTGGGAAGCGGTAGCTCTGACGCTGGCGAAGAAAGCGGGCATCGCGGTTCCGGCAGGCCGCGTCGAGCTCATCGCGAAAAAGCCTGTACTTTTGCTGCGGCGTTTTGACCGTGATGGCGCGCGCCGTATTCCGTTTCTCTCGGCCATGAGCATGCTCGGATCAAAAGACAACGAAACCCGAAGCTATCTGGAAATCGTGGATGCGCTGCGGCAACACGGGGCTTCTCCGAAAGCCGATATGGAGGCGCTGTGGCGACGTCTGGTGTTCAATATTCTGATCTCCAATACCGATGACCACTTGCGCAATCACGGTTTTCTGTATGAGGGCCGGGATGGCTGGCGTCTCTCGCCGGCCTACGACCTCAACCCGGTGCCGGTTGACATCAAGCCGCGCATTCTCGCGACAGCGATCAACGAAGATGACAGCACCGCCTCTCTCGCTCTGGCAATGGAGGTTGCGGGATATTTCGAACTGGACGACGGAAAAGCCCGCGAAATAGCGGCTCAGGTCGGCAAGGTCGTCTCCAAGTGGCGCGATGAAGCCTCGCGGCACGGTCTTAGCAAAGGCGAGATCGACCGCATGGCGTCGGCTTTTGAACATGAGGATCTGCATTTGGCAAGCGGGAGGTAATGATGTTCATGCTTGTCTGGTTGGATTCTCGGAACGCGAGCGTCGGAAAGGTCGATTGATTAGGTGTGTTTCTCAGTAAGCGAATAGCGTCGCTCGCGCCTCAGAAAGGCATCAGCCCCGCCTTCGAGAATTCGGCAAACTTGTTGTCTGATGCCTTTGTCTTCTGGCGATATGTTCTCAAGGGCTCCGGATTGATAGGTGATGTGCGGAAGGCCGTTCTCTCGTCGAGCGCAAGTGGCAACGATTACCTGTTCTGAATCGGCGTTTACGACCAGATTAGGATTGTGCGTGATCAGTATGATCTGGCGGCGTGTTTTTGCTTTCTTGAAATAGGCCGTCAGTAGTTTGTAGATGGATTCATTGTCGAGGTTCTCGTCGGGTTGATCTACGACGAGAGGACGGCTGTCAGCGACATCCATGCCGAGATAAAGAATCAACAGCACAATTCCCTTGGTGCCGGGGGAAAGCTTTTCAAGTTCCACACCGTTGTATTTGAGTCCGTAGCTGAGGCGGATATGGTCGACCTCGTAGAGCCACTGCAGCACATCCTGAACTGACACGCCTGTTCGCAGATAATTGCGTGGCTTGAGTTCAGGCTTGCGAAATTCTTCGAGGAAGGCGCTGTGCGCGGCGCCGATCTTCTCCGGGTCACCGGATGTCCAGGCCGGCGCGAGAACGCGCCGGGCGGCGTTGCCAAGGTCTTGCATCGTGCCGTATGGAATGGTTTTCCTCTGATCGAAAAGGACACTGCCTCTCTCCAACCATTTGTCGAGGTTGGCATCCCATCGGATCGAGAACGCAAGTTCTTCCTCCTGCTCAGACGCAGAGCTGGACGCTAGCTTGGTCTTTACGGGAGCATAGAGCTCTTCAAGGGTTTGGTGTTCGCGCTTCAGGTTTTGAAAGAAGGCGACATACGCTTCAATCCTTTCCCGGTGTGCCTGCTCCAGCCGTTCCTTGCCGGGGCCCTCAATTTGCGTGATCTCCGCTTGAATTCTCTCAATCTCTGTTGCAATCGCGGCAAGCCGCGTTTGAATGACTTTGACCTTTTCCTGGCGGGCTTTGTCGGCTGACTCCCTCTCTGACAACGTTTGTATCTGGCGCTGGAGCCATCGAATGGTTCCCTCGGCAGGATTGTCAGCATCACCCTCCCTCTGCGCCAGGAGGCGCTTTAACTCGGCCTCTCTGCGGACCAAGGGAGGCTCGGTATCCGCTGGAAAATTCGGGCGGAACGACGCGTGCTCCGCTTCGGGGATTCCGACTTCTTTCAGGTTTGTCAGAATTTCGGAATGGAATCGTGTCATCTGTGACTGGAACGTAGACACACGTGACCTGATGTCGCTAATTTTCTGAAGTTTTTGTTTGTCGCCTGCAGCCGCTTGCTGGGCGGCATTTAGGGCCTGGCGCTTTTCCTGTAGCTCCTTCTGAATACGCTCCTCTTCTGGCGAAGCAGCCTTTGGCAATTGCTTTGTGAGTCCGTCCCGTTCATCCGTCAGAGTCTTTATGCGCGCCTTCTTGTCAGGAAGCTTGTTCGAATTGTCGGTCAGCTCGCATTCTTCTCGGATGAGCCTAATGACATCCTGGTGAAGACGGTCACCTTCCGCCCTGATACCTTCGGTGCGGATTGCCCGCAGTTCCTCGAAGCTCGACGCGTTCATCGTGTCAGTGGGATCGATATTCGAAAATATTACGGACTCAATCTCGCGGACCAATTCGGTTCCGATATTATCTTCGGCACAAAGACGTTCCACGAATTTCTGGGACAAGTAACGAACTTCATTTGCATCCGATTGGTCGTCCCAGAGCTTTACTTCCGAGACTGTGTCATCGGCCCACTCAAGTTCGATAGAAAGGTTTTGGATGTGGCTTCCTGCGCGGTTTAGAAAGCTGCCTGCTTCGTCAGCATGCCAACTGCCGGCACCGTAGGCAATGAGTTCTGCAAGCGCGGATTTTCCAGAGCCCTTCTGTCCGATGATGGAGACAAGCCCCGCGTTCAGCGGCACGGAGATATCATCGAACCAGCCGCTGGCGTTTGACAGCTTGACCGCTTGGATGACACGGGCCTGGTCGTGGTAGACGGGTGGGCTTGGCCCAATATGGACCCGACCGCCCGGCTCGTAGAGCACTTGCTTCAACCCTTCAAAGGTGGGGTCAGCCTTGATCCAGCAGAACCTGTCGTTATCGGGTCTGAACAGCTTCGCGATTTCATGGGCATCGGAGCCATGCACGCAGGGCTTGGGGCCTCCTAGCTGCTGGACTGTTTCCCGATCCTCTGGAGAGCCCATGCCGAGCCAGAACTCGCGTTCACCGGGGCGTCCTGAAAAGAGAATCTGACTGAAACGAGTTATCTCATCGCGGTGAGCGGCCCAGGCACCGTCGCGCCGGAAACCTGAGAGGCCATCCTGACCCGTCGCTACAGCAACAAGAGAGTTGCGTTTGAGCCATGGCTCGGCGTTGTGCCATTCCCGGAAGCCGGTGAAATCCACTTTGAATTGCGTCACCCCGGCTCTTAGGGCGGCACCATCGTCCTTAATGCTTGAGTCAAATGCGCGCCCCAGAGCCATGAGCTGGTCTGGCAGACAGGAATAACGCCTCTTGTTGTACTCCCAATCCAAACGGGCCAGCGCGTTCAAGATTTCTCGTTCGTGTTGCGGGTCATCGGGCGAGATAAGGAGATGTATGTTGATGGCCGTTGCCTTGTCCGTCGGCGGTGCGATGCGAAACTCAATATTCGGAATCAACAGGTCGATGTTGCTAATTCGGGAACTGCTCTTGAAGGTCTTCAACTTCGAATAGTTCGTGATAGACATATAGTCCGTTACGCCGAGCACTCTAACGTGCGGATGGGCTTCGATTGCCTTGAGGTACTCTTCCCAATCACCGAATTGGTTGTTGAGAATGGTGTCAGGAGTGTGAACATGGAGATCCCACCGACGCCACTCTGATCCTCTTGAGGGCATGGCTTGCTTGTGAGAATTTTGCGGGCTACCCTGGGCCATGTTGTTGACCTTCCGTGTTACTCCGCTTCGAAGCCGCTGTTAGTCGCGAATTTCAGCGTGCGGCTGTTCTCCGTGACGGTACGGACGACATTGTCGGGAGCGCCTGCGGGAATCTGTGCTTCGATTTCCAGAGTGACGCGCACTGATGATCCGACGAGCCCAACAAGATGAGTGAGGACTTCGTCTGCAATCCTGCCGGCGTCGCGTCCGACGCGTGCAGGGTCAAGAGTCACGGTGCCGTGATAACGCTTGGGTTTGGTCGACTGAACAGGTCCGGACGGTAGAGCAGTCGGCGGCGTCGGCCCAGATGTCGGTGACGGTGCGTTGCCGGTGTCCGCGCCGGCGGGGACGGGCGGGGCGGTCTCCTGATCGATCTGTCGTCGGGCAACTTCGGACTTTACGAGGAGGCCCGCGTCGTCCGCGGTGATATGAACTTGCGCCCCGGAGCGAAGTCCACGATAGCGAGATGCGGAGTCGTCGTAGTTTTCGGCATAGGCGAAGGCGTCATGCTCCCAGGTCAACAGGGCAAGTCCTGCTCGGATTGCATTGAGCAGAACGTCGGGTTTCTGTAAACGCGGCAGGTAGAGGTAGCGGCCGAAGTCTTCAACGAGTTGCCGAATTGCGACGTGGTTTCCGCGCCAGAGGGGCACGCGGTCCATTTCCATGCCGAGTCGTGAGGCAGCAAGATTTGCGACAAGCAATTCATCGTTCTTGAGCTTCTTGCTGGCGCGTTCCGCCAGCGCATCCTGTCCGGCAAGGCGGATAGTCTGCCACGCAATTGAAGCTTGTGGGTTCGCCTGCGTTGGTACAAGCAACCATTGATATGTTTCGGGAAGCCTAGCCGTGACGGCGCCGTCGGCGGCTGTCTTCTGTGCATCTGCCTGCTTGACCTGGTGCGGGGAAAGATCCAGTTTTTCTTTTTCATCGAGGATGGATTGCCACGCGAGGAACTTTCGTACAGCCTCGTCCAGGTCCTGCAACCGCGCCTTGTCAGCCGCAAGAAAAACAATCGTGTTGCGATAAAGGCGAGGGGCGGTACCACGCTTCTCGAAAATTGCCTTGGCCGCTGTCTCGGCGGGATTGTCAGGCTCTTTGCTGTAGGCGTGGTCTATTCCAAGAACCACGAGTCGCGCATCAAGGTCATCCGGCACATCGGCGCTGGTGCCCGGCATTGGGTGAACGCGATGGAAGTCGCCCGTCTTGCGCAGGTCGGCTCGGAGACGTTTGTCCAGCTCCTGCACCACCTTGTCGGGGTCTCGCTTAAGCTGTTCGGAGCGGTCATCTGCAAGTTTCGTAACGGTGGGTTGCGTCGAATACCAGTAGCGCGGCCCGTCCTGATAGAGATAGGTTGCGGCCGCAGCGAGTCTGCGCAAGGCATCGCCGAACACGGCAGGCGACTCTCCTGGCATGACACAACCAAGCTTCACGCGCCTATCCTCGACACCTCGATTTGCAGCAGCGGGCGTGGGTGCGGAACCGAGATAGATCGTTCGGGCCACGCGGCGGCAAGCGGCGAACTTGCCGAGATTCGGGACTTCGCCGTCGATGCGCAACGGAAGGGAGCTGGGACCGTCAACGTCTCTCTCAATGATAGGGACCCAATTGTCAGAGAGGTAGCGTGTGAGTTCGAACTGCACGCGCGGATCGTCGATCGGGATGTTGGCCGGCAGGATAAGGGGGTTCTTGTCGCCTTTTTCCCAGAGGCTGTGAATCACAGCGGCCATCAAACGCAGCACGCCGCGCGTTCTTTGAAACTTCACGAGCGTAGACCAGTCCGTGTAAAGGCGGTCAAAAATCTCCGGGTGGATGGGATAGGCCGCCTTAATCCGTTTTTCGTAATCCGCATCGTGACACTCTGGCGGAAACTCCGGGTGCTGTGTCCGGTAAAGATCGGCGAAGGCCCGCGCTACTACGTCCCGGTCCTTAAACAGCGCCTGGTCGGCGAGCGGTTCGAATAGCCGCCGCCGCACGATTTCGAAGCCTTCTTCGGCGCTGGCCGGCCGCCACGAGGATTCTACGCGGCCCACTACGTTGCGCAGACGGTCCAATGCCTCCCGGCCGCGCTGTCCGCCGACCTCTACGTCGTCAGCCTGGGTATGGGGGGAGCCTCCTGTGTCCGAGGCTGGCAAGCTGATGACGAGTAGACAATTCTTGGCCAGTTTGGCGGATTCGGTGAGAACTTGGGCAAAGCTAAACTGTGTTTCGAAGCCACCTGCGGGCAGGTCGCTCTGGTCGTGGAGCTGGCGTGCGTAAGCGACCCACTCGTCGATCAGGATAAGGCATGGTCCGTATTCGATAAATAATTCTCGCAGAACGTCGCCGGGGCTCGTGGCTTTCTCGTCGTCGGCGCGGACGCGCTCGAAAGCCCTTTTCCCGCCGAGCTGCCAGGCGAGTTCGCCCCAAAGGGTGCGGATCATTGTCCCGTCAGACTTCTTTACGGGATTGCCTGGAGAAATCTTGTTGCCCACCAATACCACGCGCTTCGCCGTCGGCAGCTTGTTTGTGCCTGCATCCTTTAAGACAGCGTCAATGCCGAGCAATTCGCTCGGAGTCGTGCCAGAGAAGAGGTGATAAAGGGCGAGCATCGAGTGGGTCTTGCCGCCGCCGAAGTTGGTCTGGAGCTGCACCACAGGATCGCCGCCCTGACCGGAGAGGCGCTGCACCGCGCCTACCAGCATGTGCTTCAGGCTCTCAGTGAGATAAGTCCGGCGGAAAAACTCAACGGGCTTCTTATATTCGTCCGTTCCCTCGCCAAGATGGACCTGCCAGAGGTCGGCAGCGAACTCGGCTTGCTGGTAGCGACCGCTGGCCACGTCCTTGTGGGGGGTCACCACCTCGCGCCAGGGCTTGAGGTTACTCGTCGCCGCACTCTCGATTGCCGTGCCTGCGCTCTTGCGCTTTTCGGTTCTCACCTGCTCGTCGAAGCGCAGGCGCAAGAGCTCCATCTTTGTCTTTTCGATTTCATCTGACTGCGGAGCTGACACGGCGGTGAGGAGCCGTCCGGCTGAGTCCAGAGCGCGGTAAGCATCGTCGCCGGAGAATGTCTGCTGGTGCGCCCACTTGTTGCGCAGGTCGCGCAGTTCGTTGACGAGACTTCGCTCTGCCGGTCCCAGAGTGCGGCGGAAAACATCGTTCCAGGATTCCCACATAAGCTTCAATAGTCCCGCCGCGTCCCATTCGGCGATGGCTTTCTTGTTCAAGAGGCGATCTTCCCCCATGTAACGCATGGCCTCGGCAAGGCCCCGGTCCTTGTAAGTGCTCTTGAATTCGCGCTCAACGAAAGGACCCAAACCTTGTTTGAGAAAGTCCATCGCCTTTCCGACGCGCTCGTGATTGGTGATTGCCATGGGCTACTCCTTATTAAACAGCTGGGGTTGAGACGGGCGAGCGTTGCTACCGTCGCGCGCCAGGCGCGCAATTTCCGGCCAGCCGAGGACGAGCGCGTTATACGCCTGAGCCTCCTGCGACCGCTTCTTCTTTTCAGATATGTGGAATAACTGATAGGCGAGATCGCGAGCCAAATCCCTGTTCTTGCCGAGCTTGCGTAACAGGTCGGCGGTCACCATGTCGCCGGCCTTTTCGTGGAAGTAAACCCGCAATAAATGATGAGTCATCTCCCAGATTGACGATCGCTTGTCCGTCGCAGGGTCCCAATTGGATTGCAGTTCGTCAGGACGGAGCAGACGAACCTTCCCTGCCTTGGAGTGGATAATACGCGCCTGCTGAAGACCGGCGACAGAGGTGACCTTGGCTTTGCTTAGCAGCTCGGCGTCTCCGAAATCGCCCTCACCAAACCCGTGCTGCTCGAACCATGGGATGGCCCAACGCGTATCAGCATCGAACTCATCCTCTAACTCGGAGAGCACCTCTGTGAGCGTCTGGTTAATCAATGAAAGCGCCATGCGGACTGTCATCGAATTGCCGCTGCTTTCGAGGATGCGGCTATAGCGCGAGTAGATCGCCATACCCGGTCCGATAGCTGCCTGAGCAAAGTCTACGGGCGCGATGTTGCCTTGCTGAAGATGTTTGAGTGCCGCTGGCAATTCCTGCTTCAACTCGATCACAAATGAACGACGGTCGGTCTGCGGGGCGTCGGCCCGTCGCGGCCGGCACGCAAGCACGATATAGGAAGCCAGCGCATTTGTTCCCATCGATACCATGCGCCACTTCTGCGATGCTCGAACTGGCCAAGTAGCGGTGATCTGAAAACCGCTGGAGATCAGCGCTTCCAAAAGCGTTTCCCAGCCTGTTGTAAGATCTATCCCTGCTCCGTCATCGGTGTCCTCGTCGGCACCGCTTCCTTCGTCGTCCTGCTTAAACGCGTAGTACACGGTGAGGGGAAAACGCGCGTCCATGTTCTTGCATAAAGAAGCGAACGCTTTTCGAAACCCGGATTCGAAGTGTTCTTTTGCCTTTTGTTTGTCACCGCCGAAGCGCTCCGGTGAGGCAGTCAGCTCTGGTATTTTCGGGACAAGAACAGTATTGAAAAGATCCGGATACAGTTTCGCGACGCTGCGACGCAGCCAAATATAAAAGAAATCCGATAGTCCTGCGTAGCTGATGTTGTCGTAGTAGGGCGGATCGGTACTAATGAGAAGGTTTCGGATACCGTTCGCGCCGGTTGCTGCATCAACTTGGCGAGCATGGCCGAGATTGCCTGATTTCGCCGCGAGCACCTCGATGCAATCGGCGACATATTCGCTACATGTGGACCAAGCTCCAACCGAGTCACCGAGAATATTTGCCTCTGCAAAGTCCCACACCATCGGGATCGCCTGTCTGCTGAACAGGTTCATTACCTTCTGGTTGCTTGGGCTCCACCTGCAGAGAGCATTATTGAAGTCAGCGCAGCGGTCCACAGCCAAAGCAAGAAACGTGGTGACTGTACAAGCGTAAGTTTCGGCCTGACTCGCAGGGAGCCCCGCTGCCGCGGCATCTTGCCGGACATCGGAACCGATATCTCTTACAAGATCGCTAAGCGCAACCATCGCCGTGAGCTGGCGCGGCGTAAATAGTTGAGCAAATCGAACGAGGCCATACCCAACGCACCAGATGTTTCGAGGGTCATCGGCGAGGCATTCGTCTGCCTCTCCGTTGGGTGGTGACAACTCGGCGGCACGAGTTTGGCTCTCGGACCCCGGCAAATAGAGACGCCCGCGTTTGCCTTCTGCCACGATTGCAAGAAGATGAAAGCCCAGGCGCCCGGCCTGCCCTTCGGCTTTAATGTGTTGGTCTTCCATTGGCTCGCCGGTCAGCAAACAGCTAAATTTTGCGCCTCGTCCCAATTTTGTTCCGGAGGAGATTGCCTCCCGATCCTTGGGTGTGCCTGTCCGAACCTCGAAGTGGTACTTGCCGGTTGCCCTGTCAACGATCGGCTCCAGCCAGGCCTCGCCACCTTTCTTGCTCGACAGCCAGTACGTGCTAATCAGCGGCACGTGTTTGCCGCGCGCGGCAGGGATCGGACTGGCAACAGTGCGCGCCCAAATCCACGCAACAACATTCGCTTCGCCCCCTCCCTGCTCGTTGGGAAGCCGCGCTCTTGGGTATGCATGGCCTACTGCCGCTCTGGCGCGCTCAAGCACTACGCCGCCATAGTGGCGTAGGTCAGCAGCCAGAGCGGTTGTACCGCGCCAAGAATCAGCCCCTCCAATCTGCCTGCGGTGTTCAGGGTTGATCGGCGCATGCCCAGCCCAGCGCGGAGCTAGTTCCAGATTGCACTTGTTGAGAAGGACCGCGACGGGGTTCAGGTCGGCGGCATGTGCTTCGAAGCCGAGGCGGCTCGCCTCAAGCGGAATTGAGCCACCGCCTGCGAAAGGGTCTAGGACGGTCGGGAGCTGTCCGCCACAGTGCTTGAGCATCTCCTCACACGCGGCGGCGTAAATTTCCGGGTGCTCGTGCAACTTCTTACCTGTCATCAAGCGGAGGATGCTGAACAATCGCTCGCGCTCGACGTTCTGCGCCTCCTCCGTCGGCCATTTCTCGGGATGGGATTCGGGATCATCTACTACCGAGGCGAAGAGAATGGCCCTGGCCGTTGGAAGTGGAAGCCGCGCCCACCAGTGATGAATCCCCTTTGGGTGGGGACCGATTCCGGGCATTTTGTCGTAAGCCGAGGCGTCGTTAATTTCTGGCAGCGGCAGCGCGACTTCAATGAGTTTCCTTTTAGGGGTCATGCACTTTCCATTCCGTTCAGACCGGGTGCTCCGCCTGTTTTAATAGCTCGGTAGATTTGCGGTCATTGTCGTAAACCAATCGATAGGTGGCGGGATAAAACTTTAGCTCGCCGCCATCTCGCATTGCGCGCAGGCGAGCACCTGTTATTTCGACAGCGTCATCCTGACTATCGGAAAGGATGAGTGCGTAGGTGTCCGGGAATTTGTCGATGAGACCCCAGACATCCGCATCAATCTGGAGCGGCTCGCGCTCCAGGCAATGATCCTTCGGCCAATAGGATCGGACTAACTCGCCGTCGGCGGTTCGCCGCTCCCAAAAGCGGGTGCCGGTCGGCTTGGCAATCCAGCTTCCATCGGGATGAAAAAACCGGTCCTCGCTGTCCTTGCTGAAGCCGTGAAGACGCGCAAAACGTTCCATCATGCTGGGTTTTCCAGGTCCAGCCGGATGACGGTGTGGCTGCAGCGCCACACCGTCAACCGCCTCAACTTCATTCTCACGGACATCCTCTGACACGGCGTCGCTAACGCCGTTCATGGGCTGTGCCGATAGCTCGACCGTCGTCGCGATGATTTCGTCATTGGCCAAGACACTCGCGGATGGAGACGTTTCCGGTATCTCAGCATCAGGTCCATTACCGACGGCCGTTGACACAGCAGGCGCATCGCCCGAGAGGTCCACGGTTTCACGCGGTATCATCCTGAAGTTTTCCTCGACGTACTCCGTGACAAACTCAGGCAGCCGGTCGAAGCAGAATTTGATGGCGTCTGCGATATCCTGCCGCCGGAAGACGCGGCCGAGTTCTTGCGACACCGCTCGCGCAAGCTTTGCAATGGGACGGTCTTCAACGTAGAGCACCTTGTCTAGCCAGACGGCTTCCGCGCTTCTGGGAGTGCCGGCGGGAACTCCCCCGATGTAAGGGATGATTTCGAGTCCCGGCGAAGTTTGCCAAACTGTATCCGCCAATTCAGCCGCGCGTGCGCGAATATGATCGGTTTCAGCTTCGTCATCGAGCTCGATCCGCTTAAGCTCAGCACCTAGCTGGTTCAGCCAGGGCCGCCTCGCGGGGCGTTCCGTGAGAAGCGGATTCCTATGGAACCGCTCCTCTATATTGCTGGCAAGATGCGGCAGACCGGAGAATGGGGGTGCTTCCGTAATCTCCACTGGCAGACGCTGCAGGTCCGCGGTCTTCTGCTTCACACTTTCGTGCAAATGGCTCCAGGGCACCAGGGTCTGCATTGTCAGGGCGTAGCTGAGGGTACTAATCGGAACCCATTCGCCCGCGAGGTTGAGCCAGTGTCCGCAGTCAACCCAGATCCGGGCTGCGTGACGGGCAAGTAAAGCTCGGACACGGCGGGAATCACTCTGTGGAAGCGTTTCGCCGGAGGGCAACTGTTTAAGCCACTGGATAGCGAGTTCCACCGTGGGGCGTTCGGCTATCCCGAGCTTTCGCCAGAGTGCCAATTCCCGCACGGAGGCTCGGACAATTTCTGCGTCGGGCACGTCTTCTTCATCGGAAGAAAGAAAAACACCGGGCATGCTAGTCCATCCGGCGCGTTCCGTCAGGATGATTTTCTCCTGGCGGAAGGCATTTTTGATGTTGGCGAGATCGGCTGTCGAGCAGGTGTCCATCATCTGATCGAGCCGTCGGTACCACTTTTCGACTTCGTGGACGGGCGGTCTTTCCGCCTTGGCCAGTGCCCGCAAACAATCAAGCAAGCAGTCTGGGCCAGTGGGCGTTTGGCGTGCGCCCAGGAAGATGAGGAGCGGTCGTGCTATTTCTCGGTCGAGTCGGCCGTGGACAAATGGTTCCACGTCCATAAATGGCTCGGTCTCAGGTGTCCGCAAAAGAAGCTCTGCGGGATTGTGCAGGAAACCACGCGTGTCAGGGAGACATGGCAACTCCCTGAACCGTAATATCCATGTCGGTGGAAGTTGTTCATACGTGATCGCTCGTGTGCTGCCCGTCGTTGCCACTTGTAACGCGCGCGCGCTCGTGGCATCCGACAAGAAGCTCTCAGGCTGCACGAGAATGCGCTCGACCACGCGGCTCCAGACGTTGGAGTCTTGCTCGGCGAGGGCGGCCCAATGTCGCCAATGGCTTTCTTCGAAATCCCAATCTTCCATCAAGAAACTAGTTGTCCTGTAAGGATAAGAGACGGTCCCGTTGAATCCGCGGCGGCGCAATTCGGCCTCGATCTTATTCCGGCCCCACATATTTGATCCTTTGCGGACCAGAGGCGCGAACCCAAGTAGACCTGCTCTTCCCGAGGAAATCCAGCGGAGCCATTCTTCGGATGTGCAGGAGGCGAACGATTGCCAGTACTCTCGATGCAGCAGATGTGCCGGGCACCAACTCTCGGGGAAGAGCGCTTCGAGTGTGCCGTCATGATCGTACAGGACAACGTTGGTCGTTGGACGTGGATGAAGGTCTTGGGTGACGAACCGAAAGGACCCTCCTGAACTCGCCCCCAACTTGGCTGCGATCTGGGCCAGTTGAATACAACCGGCCAGCTTCATTGATTTCTGGCTGAAAAATTCCTTGGCTACCTGTTCGACGACCTTGCTGACATCGCTCGCATCGTCGAGACCGATGGCGCGCAATACGGCAAAGGCCGCCTCGACCTCTTTCGCAAGGCCCTTATCATCGCGCTCTTCGACCGCCCGACGTTGCTCGGCAAGAAACCTTGGCCAATTCTGATTGAGCACAAGCAAATACGCGGCCAGGAATTCCCAATCTTTTTCTGATTGAAGCAATCTCTTTTCGGCGAGCCTAACGACCTCCGCTGCAGCATAGAGAACGTCCTTACCTTGCGTCGGGAGGATGTGGAGGCTCGCTTTGTTCACATGACAGAGATACCCGGTGATTTCGGGAGCGATATAAGCCCAGAGCTTCAGAAGTAGCCGCCAGGTCTGCGGTTTCGGCAGATGCTTGGACTGAAGGACGTTTAAGACTTCGGTTTTGCCGATCTGTTCAACCGTATTCCAGCGAATTAGTTTTTCACGGTCACCGGCGCGTATGTGGCGCGACAGGGCCGGGCGGTTCCCGTTGTCCAGAAGAGCGGTGATCTGCTCCCCAGGCCAGACATCCAATAGCTCTTCTGGGACGATCACACTTTCTTTTGCAGGCTTGAGTGCTCCCGCGTTCGTCAACAGGAACGGTTGCGACTCAATCCCGTCGCCGAACGCCTTTTCAACGATCGTTCCGCACACGCCTTCTAGTGAGTTATCGTCGCGGTTTACATCGGGGAAAAGGCCGTACGCGCTGGACCGCTCGACCACACTGGCATTTTCGTTCGCAATCCACTTAAGCATTACGGATGCTGCTAGTCTGCCAATGCGCTCAAGAAGCCATTCATTGGTGGGCGAAGGCCATTGGATGTCATCTCGATCTGGCTTAGCAATAAAGGGCGCATTGCAGGCAAAAGGTAAAGCAGTCTCCACGCCAGTCGGCAATACCACATATAACTGCCCTTTCGCACCGAGAACAATTTCGACCTGGCAAGGCGGAAGGTCGGTTTCCTGCTCGGGGCCAAGCATACGCTCCTGCTTGATCTCCTCCAGCGCATCATCGGGAAACGCCTCCAAACCCGACCGAGCTATCAGGAAAGCTTTGTCTGGATCATCGTGAAGTCCCATCCACTCGGTTCCGGGAACGGGACCGGGCCCGAGGCTAGCCCAATGTACTTGCCGATCGCCAATCGTCATCTTGCGGATGTGCCTGAAGAAGAGAAGGGACACTGGGCTCTTTAGCCACTCTTCGAGGTTCATCTTGAGAGCTTGTTCTCGACGCTCGTCGGCAACACCAACGCGAATATGCGTCAGACCATCACTGCTCATCGCGGAGGAAATCCACTCCGGCTCGGTGAATCTCTGACGGCGAAATGCTACCGACAATGTCGGCGTAAAAAGTTCGACCGTGCCACCGAGACTGAACGTACTCTTAAACCCAATGCCACGAAACCCGATCGTGTGGAGAGCTCGTTTATTTGAATAACCAAAGCGGCAAAGTGAAGTGAAATGCTCCTCAAGGAAGTCTTCGCCATTATGCGAAAAGACGAATTGAGAGTTTTCAATACGTGCGGATGCTTCCGTCGCTCCCGCGTCGTCAGCGTTCTGCAGCAGTTCCGACAGGACATGCCTAGGGCGCTGAACCTGTTTGAAAAGCTGATGCCAGGGTCCCGCAAGGTCCGGATCTCGCTCTAGCTGGTCCCAGCGTTTGGCCGCGGCTTCGCGGATGGGTTCGAAATAGTGCGGCTGGGGCGTCATGTCGGCGGCGCCCCCCTCGCAAGTAGTTCTGCAAAGTCATAGTTGACGCTGGTGACCCCGAAATCCGGCTCGCGCTGGAAGGGCCGACGCACATAGTGCACACGATGCTCATCTCTTTCCAGGAACTCGACAATGGCGAGAATGAAATCGTCGGGCTTGTTGAGGGAGTAAAGAATTTCGTTCTTGGTGACGGTAATGGTCGCGGCGCCCGAGATGCGACCCTTTACTTCGAGAAAACGTAACTGGCCGGTGCGCACGTCGCGGCTTTCGATATCATATCCGAGCTTCTCGTACTCGCGGTCGGTGGAGTCGAAGCCAAGTTGGCGCTCGACCTCCAGAACAACGGCGCGCGCGCGCGCGGCCGACGCCTGAGTGTCCACCGCCTGCGCCGGTTTAGGCAGTGGCCGGCCGGTCATCTGGGCAATGAGCCCCGCAGGCATTACCACGAAGCCGCCCAGTGCTACAGGCGGCAGCGCGGAGACCTGCGCTTCGAGATCGAGCTGCTCCATACGTTTTTGGAGCCGTCCCTGCAGATCGTCCGCCCGGCGGCGCGCTTCCTGGGAGTTGAGGCGCGCATTGGGTTTCCCGGCCTGCTCCTGCAGCTTCAGATCCTCAGCCCGATGATCCCAGTAACCGATCTCCTTGGTGAGCCTCTCCTTGACGGCAGCGCGGGCCTTGTCAATCCAGCCGATGCGTCGTTCGCGCACCTCTTTCAAGTGTTCCGGAACCACCTCGGCGATGGCGTGGCCCAATGCTTTCTGCTCCAAATCTCGGGTAATCCAAGCACTCTCGGGGTGAGCGAATAAGACATCTACGCCTGGTTCATCAGCTCGGAGCGGGCGGTAGTCGAGATAAGGTGCGTAGTGAAGGTGGCGGGCGTGACCTGCGGAATCCAGCTCCACGTAGAGCATCTGCTTGGAAATCGTGCGGCGGTCACCATTCTTGAGAATGCTCGCGTCCTGGATAGCGTGCTCCATGTAAAACAGCACACGCGGCGCGGTACCGGAATCACCGTCATCTACTAGAACCGTGCCACGCCGCAGGAGGTCGCGATGCCGGTCGAGCGTCAGGTCAAGCGTGGCATCGAGCAGAGGATGGCCGGGGCAAACGAAAGCGGCAAGCGGCTCGCCTTGCGGAGCGATCAAAGACTTCTCGAAGGCGATGCGCTCATAACGAGGCAGTACGGGCTCGCCCGTTCCAATGATACGGTCGCGGTTTCGCACGGGCGCGGGGACATGGGTGACTTCATAGCGGCGCGCTTCGCGCTGGCGGGCAGTTCCACCGAGCTGTTTGAAGGCTTCGAGGAAGAATGACTCGACGTAGTGCGGCTGTAGACGGCGGGCATCTGCGCGCTCCATGTCCTCCCTCACGCGGGCGACACGGCTGGCGTCCATTACGTCGTGGGCCAGAGCGTGCTCTTCGAGCAGATTTTGGAGCTGCCTGCGATCGACGGCGTTGGCTATGGCTTGTGTCAATTTGGCGCGTATATCGGGCCGATCGCCGTAACGGATAGCCTGAATTAACAGGGCCCGCAACGACCTGCCCTCGAACTGGAGCTTACCGAGGACGTCGAAAACCTGGCCGCCAAGAGCCTGTCGGGCCTGCTCCAGCTTTTCGAGCAAGGTCCGGTAGACGTCGCCCTCGCGAGTTTCGTCGGCGATTAGGTTCCAGAGGTGGCATACCTCCGTCTGGCCGATGCGGTGAATGCGGCCGAAGCGCTGCTCAATCCGATTGGGGTTCCAGGGAAGGTCGTAGTTGACCATCAGGTGAGCGCGCTGAAGGTTGATGCCTTCACCCGCGGCGTCAGTGGCAATCAGGACATTCACCTCGGGATCGTGTTTGAACGACTCTTGCGCCTTCATACGTTCCTCACGGCCCATACCGCCGTGGATGAGAACCACCGCCTCCTTGCGCCCGAGCAGCGTAGTAATACGGGTTTCTAGATAGCTCAGTGTGTCGCGGTGCTCGGTGAAGATAACCAGCTTCTGATGTGGCGAAGGCTTAGGCGGCGGAATGGTGCCAGCACCATCGACTGGCCTGTCGTTTGGAATAGCAGCAGGTGTAAAGATCTCGCCAAGCAAGCTGGCGAGTTCGCGCCACTTACGATCCTCGCCGCTGCGGCGCACGGCGAGAGCGAGCGATTCAAGGCAACCAAGAGTCGCGATTTCCGCTTTGAGCTCATCGATGGTGCGTGCGGCCGTCGCTTGATCGAGAATCTCCTCCTCCGCAGCTTGGACCTCATCGTCCGGCGCTTCCTCAAGATCCTCCACGTCATCGGCGTCGAGCGCAGGAGTTGCAGCGACTATGGCCTCGGCCGCTGCGCCGCGATGCAAGAGTTCTAAATCCCGCAGACGCTTTTGCAGGCGTTCGCTCCGCCGATGCAGCGACTGGTAGATGGCTTCGGGAGAGGATGCAAGTCGCCGTTGGAGGATGGTAAGGGCGAACCCGACCGTACCTGCCCGCTTGTCATTGACAAGCGCCTCGGCACGATTGAATTCTTCACGCACATAGTCAGTGACTTCCTTATAAAGCTGCGCCTCGGCGTTCGAAAGCTTGTACGGCACGGTATAGGCGATGCGCTCCGGGAAGAGCGGCGTGCCGTCGAACTTCAGCAGATTTTCTTTCACCATGCGGCGCATCAGGTCTGAAGTATCTGCCTGGTGGACGCCATCTCTGAAGCGGCCCTCGAAACGGTCGCCATCGAGCAGCGCCATGAAGAGCTGGAAATCCTCCTCCTTGCCGTTATGCGGTGTTGCGGTCATCAGGAGGAAGTGCCGGGTCAGACCCGAAAGGAGCTGCCCGAGGTGATAGCGTTTGGTGTATTTGACCTCGCCGCCGAAAAAGGTGGCTGACAGCTTGTGGGCCTCGTCGCAGACGACCAGATCCCAACGGCACTCCGGGACTTCCAGTTTGTGCTGCACATCCTCGTTGCGAGAGAGCTTGTCGAGACGGGCGATAACGAGGTTGTTTTCAAGGAACCAGTTGCCTGTGCGAGCCGCTTCTAGCTTGTCATTGGTCAGAATTTCAAATGAGAGATGAAATCGGCGGTAAAGCTCGTCTTGCCATTGCTCGGCCAAGCTGCCGGGGCAGACGACGAGACAGCGCTGCAAGTCGCCGCGCGCGATCAGTTCCTTGATGAACAGTCCGGCCATGATGGTCTTGCCAGCGCCGGGATCGTCGGCGAGCAAGAAGCGCAGCGGCTGACGTGGAAGCATGGCTTCATACACGGCCGTGATCTGGTGGGGCAGGGGTTCGACGAGCGAGGTATGCACGGCGAGCACGGGGTCGAACAGATGTGCGAGACGGATACGGTGTGCCTCAGAAACGAGGCGGAACAAGTGCCCATCGCCGTCGAAGCTCCATGGGCGGCCGTGCTCTACGATCTGGAGACGCGGCTCGTCATGGCGATAAAGCAACTCGTTTGCAACGCGGCCAGACGCCGTTTTGTAGGTCAACTCCAGAGCCTCTGAACCAAACCACTGCACGCTGACTACTGTGACGAGTTGGTCCGGGAGGATGCCCCGGACTGCGGCGGTAGGCTGGAGATCTTCGAGACGGGTCATGTTTATGTTTTTTTGTTCTCTCAAGGTCTGACGGGGCGTCAGTTCCTCCGACCGAATTACGAAATAAAGATCTTAAGCACTTTAACAGACTAGTGGCCTGTACCAACTGATTCTGTACTGATATGGCGAGATGGATCAGCATATTTCCACTTCACGGTTCGGGGCGATTTGTTGTACTGACGGATGTATCGCAAGAGCTTTTTGTTCAGATCAGAAACGGAAGTGAATACGCCTCGGGCGATGACGTCGCGCTCGATCTTGCCGAACCACAGCTCAACTTGATTCAGCCAGGAAGAGTAGGTCGGAGTGAAGTGCAAGTGAACCTTGGGATACACCGCCAGGAAGTCCGTGACCGGCCTGCTCTTGTGAGCAGAGAGGTTGTCGGCGATCACATGGATCTCTTTGCCGCGGGGCTGATCGATCACAATGTCTGTGAGGAACGCGGCGAACTCGGCCGAGGTGTGCCGCGCGGCGGTTTTACCGAGCACCTCGCCGGTCTTGGTGTTGAAGGCGGCGTACAACGACAAGGTGCCGTGGCGAAAGTACTCAAAGCCGTGCCGTTCTGCTCGTCCGGGGGACAGCGGCAGAACCGGATCTTTGCGATCCAGGGCCTGGATGGCGGTCTTTTCATCCACGCTGAACACCGCGGCATGTGCCGGAGGGTTCAGATACAACCCAATAATGTCGGCGGCCTTCTTCTCAAAATCCGGATCGTTCGAGGCCATGTAGCGCTCCATGCGATGCGGTTGGAGTCCGTGCTTACGCCACACCCGTGCCACCATCATGTGGCTGACGTCCAAATGCGCTCCGAGTTTGCGTGTGCTCCAGTGGGTTGCTCCGCCGGTCGGCGCACGCCGGGTCGCCTCGAGAATCCGTGCCTCCAGTTCCGGGGTGAGCACGGTGGCGACTTGTCCCAAATGCCTGCTGTAGAGTCCCGCGATGCGCTGCTCGGTAAATCGTTTGCTCCAGCTGGCTACAAAACCCCGGCTGCAGTCGATGCGCTCGGACACTTCATCCCACGTATGGCCCTCGGCCAGCAGCAAGATCAGCCGCGCCCGTCGGGCATCTTCCGCCCGATCCGTCCGGCTATTGGCTCGTCGCGTCAGTTCCATAAGCTCCGAATTCGACAACGTGATCGCGTCTCTCATGGGCGCGATTATAGTCTATAAATGGCTGTTACAGTCAACTAGATTATGGCTGTCAGTGCAAGTGTCGGCGCTCTGTGGGCATAGTTACCAGGCCCGCGGAGGCAAAAACCCTAGTTGAGAATAAACTTTATGGGAAAAGAATGCTTTTGGGACCCTGCATTTGAATCGAGCCTGATTTTGCGTAAGTATTCTTATCGCATCGACGACGCTAAGCAATCTGCTGTGGAAGGCACTGCTCCTTCAAGAGGTGCCTTCCTTGGATAACCACTTGGCGTAGGCGTGGATATCGATCATAGGAACGGTTGCGGTGCTCTGGAGACGGGCGATCAATTCAAAAAGAAAGGCGGTTGCCGGTTTTCCTTGGGGCGTGAACATATAGCAGCCCGTCGTGTCGCAGGCAAACATTCCGTGAGCGGCAACGCAACCGAGATCGAGACGACCGTCATTCGTGTCGGCACTTAGCGCGTCGGTCAGCGGCTGGCCGAGCGCTGGACTCCACTCGCTCTCGAATGTAAGAAGCCCGCCGATAATAGGCGACAGGGGTTTCGGATCGTAGGTGCCACCGGCATGTGGAATGGGCAGACTGGTGCGGTGAAGGCGGCGGACACTCGCAACCTTCTTTTGAGCATATCCGACTTGGGTGGCGTTGATCGATTGCTTTGCCTCGAACGCCGCATAAACGCTTTCGGCAGGCACGATGGTTTGGCCCTGAAAGCGGAAAATGAATGGCGAATATTGCCGGTCAAAAAGCAATACGTCGATCTGGTCGCTGAACGCGCCCTTGCTGTCAACGACGTGCGCGGTTTCAGCCTGATACCGTTGGGGCAGGTAGGTCCTGAAAAGCTCAAGCCACACGCTCTCGCTGGCATCGCCCTTCGTGCCCGGATGTGCAAAGGCTTCCCTGGCGATCGACAGGCGCTGCTCGATGTCGTCGTGGAGTCCGGCCAGGAGCTTGGAGAGGGACCATGTCATACGACGATCTCGTTCCAGTCTGAGGCTTTCAGGGCTCGCTCCGCCGCCGCCTTGATCTTGTTTTTATCCGCGACCGAAAGGTCATCGGAAATGATGTTGTTGGTGTTGGCCGGATCAACGACACGGGCATTGACGAATCTGTCGCGCAAGTATTCAAAGACCTTCCACACGTTGCCCGCCAGGCTTCCGGTTGAATTCTGGAAGAGAGCGTCGATCACCGTCAGTTCCAAATAGAACGACGGGAAGTCGAGGTGCTTCTGATCGCGCCACAGTTTCACGATGCGGCTTTCGCTGACGCGGAGGTTGTTGCGCACGTAATTGATGTGAGTGATGACATTGGTTTTGGTCCAACTGCCGGCACGTCGACGATAGAGGCTGTAGTCATTGCTGGAGCTGTTCTGACGTTTTCCAGGCACCAAGTCCACAGAGTAGCTGTTCACGCTAATGTTGATGGAGACGTTTTGTTCCTTCGGGGCGTACCCCTTGTTCTTCATGGTGTTGAACAATTTGTCGTAGATGTCCTTCAGCGTTTCAGTGGTTTCCTCGGACAAAGAAATGAACAGATCGATGTCGGTGCCGCTCTTGTTGGCAGTGCCCTTCATGAACGAACCGCTGGGGTCAACGCTAAGCAGGCGGTCGCCCGCCCAGCCCTGAATAATGGGATTGATCACGCTCTGAACCCCGCGTACTGGCGACAGCAGTCCGGTGTCGACAGCTTCTCGGGCGAGAATGCCATAAAGATATTGGTCAGCCGCCATGTTTATAGTCCTGAACGCTATCGCCGTCGTTATCTTTTTGCAAGTTGGGGTATCAAGACGAGTGATCGGCCTTCAGTCACAGTAACCGCGTACGCGCAGGCTCCCGACAAAGCTGACGTTTTGTCTGTGTCTGAAGTCTTACGGAAGGGGTTGAATTCTGACAAAGACGCCGGTGTGATAATAAACCTTCCGGAAATTAATGCGTCTAGGGCGACGGCTAATTTGCATATTGCGCGATATGCGGAGTAGGGGGCCGAGTCTCTTGAAGGCGTGCGGAGGTGTCGACTCATTTCTGGGTCTTGCCAGGTGCAAAAAAATCGGACAGTCTATTGAAACTGCGATCCACAAACCAGATCCGGAAAGTCCTTTGGCAATGCTCATACTTAGACGCGCGACCCTTGATGATGCTGTTTTTCTTTTTGATCTGCGGAACGATCTACAGACGAGAACCAACTCCATCAGCATGGCAGCTGTCCCTTGGAATAATCATATCGAATGGCTCGGCAAAACATTAAACAATCCAGCGCGATTTCTATTTATTGCGGTTGAAGAAGAGCTTGTCGGAACTTCCCGACTGGACTTTACTGAATCACACGCTGAAATTTCTTACACCGTGGCTCCAGCGCGTCACCAGAAGGGGTGTGGCCATGCGCTCGTCAGAGAAACCCTGAAACATTCAGCCGTTCCCGTAAGGGCCACCGTCAAGCCACACAATTTCGCCTCCCGGCGCATTCTTGAGAATGCCGACTTCCGAATCACCGGGGAAGAAAATGGTCTGATGGTCTACCTGCGTAAGTAACTGGTCGGTTCTGCATGTAGCGCCAGAGATCACCGCTAACGTCGGCGAAGTTCCTCAGGTGTCATTGCGGCACGAGGTGCTGGTCGTGTGCGAGTTGTGTCTGAACAGCCATGAGAATTTTCATTATAGCATTAAGTCACGGCGGCCTAATCTGCGCTGCGCACCTACCGTAGAACTGTTGGCTGGCGGGAGATTACGTGCTCACCTGCTGATGCTGTGGCCATCTGCTTGCGCGTGCTCATGCACTTGGCTTCGTGCGGACGACGGCTCGACCTTGTGCGCGAAGGATACGGAAACACGGCTCGGTTCCATCGCAGATCGGTGTGACACGTCGCGAGAAAGTTGATCGGCGAGCTGGCCTTTGTCGTTCGTGTAGATTTGAGCATCGTATCGGCCCCGCGACACAGCCACATACGCCAGGCGGCGATTCACGAGTTTTTCGCCCGCTTGCTCCGTGTCCACGTGGACAAACACGCGGTCAGCGGTCTGCCCCTGGCTGCTGTGGCTCGTGACGGCATAGCCGTAGTCGAGATGCGGATTGTCTTTGATATTGAATGCGACCTCGCGGCCTGAGTCGAGGCGCAGTCGCAAATTGCCGCTCGCGTCGATTTTCTCGATTGTGCCAAGCTCGCGGTTGGCGACGTGTTGCTCTCGATTCGGAGCGGTAAACTGTATGCGGTCGCCTTGCGCGAAGCTGCGCTCTGTCTCGCGGTAGAGCGTCACGCCTTGCAGACGGCGCGGATCGTAACTGAGTTGCTCGCCGTTCTCTCGTTTGACAGTGAGCAGATTGTCCTTCGCATTCACGCGCTCGACGCGCGTGTACCCTCGTGGTTCGATGCCATGGGTCTTGCTGCCCTTGGTGTAGCGGACCGTGTCGCCCGGCTCGTATTGTTCTGCCCATTGCCGATCCGCGCCGGTGATTTCTTGGCGCGCGACTAGCACTCTCACGCGGTGCTCCCTGTGGTCCACCTGGCCCGCCTCTTGCATTTCCCTGTGGATTACTTGATTGATTTCGATGCGGGATTGATTGTCGGGCGAGACGACCATCGTTCCTTGCGGCTGTTTCACGTATTCAAGCGCAATCTCCTTCAACCTCTCGTCGCGGTCCACAATCTCGTACACGCGGCCCTGCGCGTCGAGTTTTTCTATCGCTTCCCTCACCTGACCGCGTGAGAGATGCTCCACTACTTCTTTGAGTGCCGGGTCTTTCTGCCGGACGATCTCGTCAAGCCGTGCTGTCTGGATTCCGGCTTCCTGTAGCTGTTGATACGGTGTTCCGGCTTCGACAGCCTGATGCTGGCGTACATCGCCCACCAGTAAGACGCGGTCATTATCTTTGAGCCGATGCAGAAACTCATTCATCTGCTTCGTGCTCGCCAGACTAGATTCGTCCAGAACGTAGAGTCGCTTTTGTCCGTCGTGTTCTTCGTCGCTCCGTGCAAGGTGCCGCTGCAACGTACTCGATTCGATTCCCGCCTCCGCGAGCTTCTGAGCCGCGCGTGATGTTGGCGCGAACCCCTCGATCTTGTAGCCTTCCTGCGTTGCAGCTTCGCGGATTGCGGTCAGGGAAGTTGTCTTGCCTGTGCCGGCGACGCCTTCCAGTGCCGTGACCTGATCGCGGCTTGCCAGGATTTGCTCGACCGCCGTACGCTGGCTCTCGCTCAGATGCGGATGCTCTTTCTCAATTTCTCGGCACATCTCGAAGCTTGCGAGCGCAGCGTGTTGGTTCTGACCTGCGCGCATCGCCTGGATTGTGCCGCGCTCGTAGTCAACCATCTCCTGAGTGGTGAATACTCGGCCTGGTGCGCCCGGTTTTTTCTCTACTCCAATGAACTCACCAGCATTGATGCGTTTCTCGAACTCGGACCTAATCTCGGTGAGTGTTGTTTCTCCCATCGAACGCCTCAACGCATCCCGTAACAGCGCGCGCTCCTCGACTACGGCCTCACGCTCCAGGTTCCTCTCTTTCGAGAACGTCACCGCAGACTGTGCCGTTGTGTGTAGAACATCTTGCTCAATCTCTTGCGCTCTCTCCGTGGCTGCTCGCACTACGCGCTCCGGCTGGTTCCCGAACACTTCCGCCATCTGCCGGTGCCGCTGTTGCACTTCTTCCTGCAAGAGGTCGAGCTTTGCCCCTCGTGTTTTGTGTGCGGCGATTTGGGCGGCGTCGGCTCCTCGCTGATTCTCTTTGGCGAGATGCTCCTCGATCTGCTTCCGGCGCGGACTCGATGCCGCGAGATATTCTTCGGAATAGCCCTTAATCTCCGGCTGACCGTTCTTTCCGCGTTCGGTTTCATAACCGTGTGCCTTGAGCCGCATGGCTAACTCCGAGCGGTACACCGCCGTCGCATACTGCTGGGTCTTGTACAGTTCCCGTGGCTGCAGTGCGTAGATTTCTCCATCTTGAGTTTTCGTGAGATTGAAGAAAACAACGTGCGTGTGGAGTTGCGGTGCCGCGTAGCCGTCCACGGGCCTCGCGCTGTCATGCTCGAATTTTGCCGCTACCCATTTGCCGGTTGTCTCTGCCGGAAGGTTTCCGCCGATCCGGGCTTGGACATATCGTTCTAGCTCATTCAGTGCGATGGCAACGCTTTCTTGATGCGCCTGGCGAACTCGCTCATCTCCGCCAACAAACGCAGTCAGCGATACGCTCTTGGGCGCGGAGAAAGTTGCATCCCAGCCCGCGCGATGCTCCATGGTTCGTATTTTCTGGCCGTGTTCGTTCACGTATTCTCGCGCCGTTTTGTGCCGGACAAGCTGCTCGCCCGTGATCGGATGCTGGCCTTCCGAGAGACGGTGGAAGTGCTCCTCGCTCACTTGGCCTCGTAGTCCCCATTGCTCGGCGAGCCTTCCATGCCATTCGCCGCGTATCTGGTCGTCTTGCGTGTAGTAGTTCTCGCGCGCGTTCGAGAACTCTTCGGCGTGATACGCCTGGGCTTGGCTTGCGCTCAGTGGATTCGAGATGGTCAGCACGGCTTGGCCTCTATTCGAAGAAGTGCTCTTGTGTGGGTGCAGACACTGTTCGGCTCAAGTGATGGTCGTGGGCCTTCTGAATTTCCTGCTCCGTGATTTTCTGCTCGTTGGTTTCGGTCGCTCCGATTG